>Ga0224505_10000333_pt1 | contig 32961 bp, 20 predicted proteins | sample SF_Jan12_sed_USG_FD_169102 | JGI IMG/M metagenome (GOLD analysis project Ga0224505, IMG submission 169102) | Sediment microbial communities from San Francisco Bay, California, United States - SF_Jan12_sed_USGS_4_1 | ecosystem: Environmental > Aquatic > Marine > Sediment | place: USA: California... | reverse complement strand
GCTTTGGTCTCGGAAATGTCCTTCGCTTCGATCTCGAACAGGTTCTGATCCAGTACGACGAGGTCCGCCAACTTTCCGATCTCTACCGAGCCGGTCTCCTTCTCCGTCCTGTTGACGAAAGCCGCATTGATTGTGAATGCGGCAATGGCGGTTTCCAGATCGATGCGCTCCTCCGGAATGAAGCTTTCCATGTCGTCATTCTCGGAGCTCTTCCGGGTAATGGCCGTTTCAATCTGGTGATACGGATTTGCCGTCGACACCGACCAGTCGCTGCCGAACGCGATGACCGCACCGGTATCCTGCATGCTCTTGATCGGATACAGCCAGCGTGAACGCTTTTCTCCGATGAAAGGAATGGTCAGCTCCGTTATGTAGTCATCCGCGTACGCCCACAAGGGCTGGAAATTTGCGACAACATCCAGCTCCTTGAAACGTGGAATATCGGACGGATCGAATAGCTGGATATGCGAGATGTGGTGACGATGGCCGAGCCGCCCGTTCTGCACCAGCGCTTCTTCTACGGCATCCAGCGACTGGCGGATTGCGCCGTCGCCGATCGCATGGAAATGCACCTGGAAACCCTCGGCATCGAGGCGCGCGACCACCTGTTTCAGCAGCTCCGGTTCGACCATCGGGATGCCACGCGTTTGGTCAGGCACCAGGTAAGGCTCCAGCAGTACGCCGGTGTAATTTTCCAGCACGCCGTCCTGCATGATCTTGACCGTTCGCGCATCGATCAGCCCCGAGGTGTATTTGTCGCGCAGCGCGATGATCTCCGGCACCTGGCCCATATCGCGGTCGCGATCCCACCAGATCGAGCCGACGACACGGAGGCTCAGTTCGCCGTTATCCGCGAGCCGTTTGTAAGTCTGTAGCGCCTGTTCGTCGACGCTTGCATCCTGAATGGCAGTGATGCCGAAGCTGTTCAGCAGCTTGACCGAGTATCGGAGTCCGGCGACCTTGTCGTCGATCGTCGTCGCCGGAATGTGTTTGCTCAGCAATTTCTGCGCGCCTTCCTGCAGGCTGCCGATCGGCTCGCCGGTTTGCGGATCGCGATCGATGCGGCCATCGACCGGATCCGGCGTGTCCTTGTCGATGCCGGCGATTTTCAGCGCCGCGCTGTTCGCCCAACCGGTATGCCCGTCCCGGGAACTCAGGAACACCGGCCGATCCGGCACCAGCTCGTCGAGAATGCTCTTGTTCGGCGCGCCGCCGGGACCAAAATCGGCCATCGACCATCCGCCGCCGAGGATCCAGGTCACGTCCGGGTTTGCAAGAGCGTACTCGGAAATCCTTGAGCGGTACGCGGTCACGCCGGTCAGGTCGTTCAGGTCGCAGGCCGAGGCCTCGACACCCGCGCCGATCGGATGAATGTGGGCGTCCTGGAATCCCGGCATCATCATGCGTCCCTTCAGGTCGACGACTGCGGTATCGGCACCGACATGCGCCTGCACGCCGTCATTGCTTCCGACATAGGTAATGCGGCCATCCCTGATCGCTACCGCCTCCGCCCAGGACCTTGCGGCATCCACGGTGTAAATGCGGCCATTGCGATAGACGGTATCGGCGCCCGCCAGCCCGGCATCGTCCTTGCCGCCGCAACCGGCAACGAGGCTCCCGGTCGCGAACAGGATCAGTATGTGAACGAAGTGAGACGCAAATTTCATATGGTGAGGTTCCTCGACTGGCCAGGATTCGCGGGATGGAGGGTCGGCTTGTGCCACCCGGCGGGCCATACGAGAATGCCACAGGGTTTGTGTGGAGACAGCCGTGTTTCGTATTGTGATATTGCTGGGTTTTCTGGCTCCGGTCGCGGCTTTCGGCCAGCGCCAGACGGAAAACGTCATTCTGGTTACGCTGGACGGCGTGCGCGTGCAGGAAATATTTGCCGGCATGGATCAGGCCATCGCCGAGCACTCGGCAACGGACGAGTACTCGGATATTGCTCTCGCGCGGGAGCGATACTGGCGTGATTCCGCGGTCGAGCGGCGCGAGGCTCTGATGCCGTTTTTCTGGAAGACGCTGGCGCCGCAAGGTGTGGTCCTGGGCAACCCGGAGCGCGGTAGCCGGGTTCTTGTGCGTAACAAGATCAAATGGTCCTCACCGGGTTATGTCGAGATCATGACGGGTGCTGCGCAGGCCGAAGTCGTCGACAATTCCGAGCGCCGCTACGCACACAAAACGGTTGCCGAGTTCCTCGTCAGCGAATTGAATCTCGCGAAAACCCAAGTCGCGCAGTTCGGCAGCTGGGATGGCTTCAAGCTCGCAGCATCGAGCACCGACGATGCGTTTTTCATGAACGGTGCTTACGAGGCAATCCCGCCGGCCCTTTCCACGCCAGAAATGGACACGCTCGTTGCATTGCGTGCCGACATCCAGGGCCTGTGGGAAGAAGGCAGCAACGACGTTCCTACCTTTCGGCTGGCGCAGCATTATCTCGCCCGTCATCAGCCACGATTCCTGTGGTTTGGCTTTGGCCAGACCGACGACTGGTCGCATGCCGACCGCTATGACCGGCTCCTCGAGTGCCTGCACCTGACGGACCGGTTCCTTTCCGAGCTGTGGTCAACGCTGCAATCGGATGATTTCTACAAGGGCAAAACCACGATGGTGATCACTACTGATCACGGCCGCGGCCGGGGTGCGGCCGACTGGCAGGAGCACGATGAGTCCATTCCAGGCAGCGGTGACATCTGGATAGCAGTCATCGGCCCGGATACGCCGGCCACCGGGGAAGCAGGTCCGTTGCCAACCGTCTACCAGGGCGATGTCGCGGCAACCATAGTCCAGTTATTTGGCCTCGATCCGGGCGAATTCAATCCGGACGCTGGCCCGCCGATTGCCGCGGTCTGGGGCGAGGCGGAAATGTCGGATGCCAGAAAAAAATCGTACAAACAATGACTTATCCGCAGGAACACACCGGCTCCTATTACGCCGCTAGCGCAAACGATCACAGTAAGTACGCGACCCTGCGCGGTTCGGTCAGTGCTGACGTCTGCGTCGTTGGCGCAGGTTTCACGGGAATCTCCACTGCGATTTTTTTGGCCGAACGCGGCTACGACGTTTGCGTGCTCGAAGCCAATCGCGTCGGCTTTGGCGCCTCCGGCAGGAACGGTGGACAGATGATCGCCGGCATCAGCGGTGAAAACCGCATCACAAAACATCACGGGCCCGGCATCGAAAAGCAGATGTGGGACATGCGCTGGGCGGGCCACAGGATTATTCGGGAACGTGTCGCAAAATATGGCATTGCCTGCGATCTGAAGTCCGGCTATCTCGACGTTGCCATCAAGGAGCGTCACCTGCGCGACCTCGAAGCCGATCATGCGCGACTGTCGCGACACGGATTCGCCGGAGAATTCCGGTTGCTGTCGCGAGAAGAAACGCGATCGACAATCGGCACCGACGCCTACATTGGCGCGCTGTTCAACGGTACCAACGGCCACCTGCACCCGCTGAACCTCTGTGCCGGCGAAGCCCGAGTGGCTGCTTCGCTGGGCGCCAGGCTGTACGAACAGTCGCCGGTGCGCTCGATTACCCATGGCGACACCGTGTGCGTTTCCACTGCAGATGGCAACGTCAACGCAAAATTCGCAGTGCTCGCCGGCAACGCCTACCAGTTTTTCAATCGCAAGCTCCGCGCGCGGTTTTTTCCCGTTCGCAGTTACATCATTGCGACCGAAGCACTGACGCCCGAACAAGTCGCCGACGTCAATCCACAGGATCTCGCCGTTTGCGATCCGAACTTCGTTCTCGAATATTTTCGCCTGAGCGCTGACAAGCGGCTGCTTTTCGGCGGGCGCTGCAATTACTTTGGCGAGGACCCGGAGGAAATCCGCTCACAACTGCGACCGCGCATGCAACGCGTTTATCCGCAATTATCCGGCATTGGAATCGATTACGCCTGGGGCGGGACCATTGCTGTACCGCTCAATCGGGTGCCTCAGCTCGGCCGCCTTGCACCGAATGTATTTTACGCGCAGGGATATTCGGGTCATGGCGTCAATGTCACGCACCTTGTTGGCGAAATTCTTGCCGATGCAGTCGCCGGAACGCTTGAGCGCTTCGATGTTTTTGCCGGTATCAAGCCAATCCGCATTCCCGGTGCATCGGTGTTCGCTAACCAGATGGTCTCACTGGGAATGATGTACTACGGGCTGAAAGACAGGCTTTGATCACCGATGGTCGCCTGCAATGCAGGCTCCTACAGCGCAAGCCCACGAATTGCGATAGAACTCTTGTAGGAGCCTGCATTGCAGGCGACGCGATACTAATCGAAATGCGCGGACAGCGCTTTCAGAAACTCGTATTCATCGACGCTGTGCTTACCCTCCGGTTTCGACTGCGCGCTCCACATGGCAACGACGAGGTTCCTGTCCGGATCGACGAACACGAACTGGCCGAAAATGCCGATCGCGGAATAACTCCTGCCGTGCAAGGGCCACAGCATATAACCGTAGTCCACTTTTTCGCCGTTGACGATCTTCGGCGTGCTGGCATTTTCGACCCAATCCTCAGGCAGGACACGCTCGCCATCGATGACGCCATCGTTCAGCAGGAACAGGCCGAAGCGGGCGTAGTCGCGCAATGTGGCGGACAGGCCGCTGCCGCCGACTTCCAGACCGTCCGGTGACTCCAGCCACCAGTTGGCATCGGACTGCATACCGACACGGGACCAGATCTTTTCGGAAAGATAAGCCGCAACGTGCTTGCCGGTCGCGGCAGCGACCAGCGCGCCGGCAACGTGCGTCTCGCCGGTGCTGTAATTCCAGCGTGTGCCGGGCTTCGCTGCGCGCGGTAACGCGGCCATCAGGTCCAGGATTGCCCCGGGTTGTTGCCCGATCTGCGCTTCGAGCATGCGCCGCCGATCCGATGTCTGGTCGGTGTAGGTTTCGATCCACTTGACGCCCGATGCCATCTGCAGCAGCTGTCGCACGGTGACCCCGTCGTAGGCGCTGCCGCGGAACCGCGGCAGGTACTGCACTATCTCGTCATCCAGGCTTCGAATATGCCCGTCGCGAATCGCGGCACCGATGAGCGTGGCCGTGATCGACTTGACTACCGACATCGACATCCAGCGAGTGTGTTCGTCGTTACCCAACAGGTACTTCTCGAATTCGACTTTACCCTCTTTGATTATCAGCAAGCCGCTGACCCGATTGAGCGACAGCACATCGTAAAGATCGTATGTCTTTCCATCCGATACGAAGCTGAAGTCCTCGAGCGACGAATTGCCGACAGGCATGGCCGATACATCCGAGCCACGTCTTACGATTCGGGTCGGGAACAGCCGGTCGATATTGCGGAAGGTGTTGACGGCGATGTCCGGATAAAGGTGCCCGTCGTATATCTGCCGAACGGTGCCTATCGGCTCATTTGCATGCCGGTACGGTGCAGGCTCGGCCGCAGGCGATACCTGGACAGCGGACAGAACCGCCAGTGTTGCAGTGGCGACAAGCCGCTTATTCGGGTTTTCCGACATCGTTCCTCCATCGATTTCGTGCTGGTTTAACTTTGACGATCATACTATGGCACCAGCTTGGTAGGCCGCTTATTATCGATTACAGTCGCAATCGAACACCAGCGATCAGGAAACCGGTGAGCATCAAACTTCCGAAACTTATTGCAACGTCAGTCGTCAGAGGAAGCCAGCAGGGTGAAAGCCATGGCGGTATTTATACGGTGGATTTCCAGAACCAGAGCGGCGAGCAGCATGTCGACTGGAATACCAGCAACATAAATTTCGAAGGTCGTGGCGCCGACCGCGGCCTGCGTGGAATCGCATTCGACGGTGACGACATATACATCGCCGCAAGCGATGAGCTGTATTGCTACGATCGCAACTTTTCGATCCGGGAGTCGTTCCGCAATCGGTATCTGAAGCACTGTCACGAGATATGCGTCAAGGACGATCATCTGTTCCTGACTTCGACCGGATTCGACAGCCTGCTCGCCTTCAATCTCGAAACCCGACAGTATGAATGGGGATTCCGTCTGCAGAAGCAGTACGGAAAATGGACCGGTTACACTTTCGACCCGCGGACGGCGACCGGTCCGGAAGCGGTCAACGACTTTCACATCAATATGGTGCATGCCGATGACACCGGGATCTATCTGAGCGGCCTGCGAACGGGCGCACTACTGTTCCTCAACAGCCAGTGGCAGGTAAGCATCGTGTGCGATCTGCCACCGGGCATCCACAATGCGCGGCCGTGGCTGGACGGAGTCGTCTTCAACGACACCGCCGCAGACAGCGTTCGTTTCGTATCGCGCAAGGGTGGCCAGCAGGCTTTCCGCATCCCCTCCTACGACGAATCGCAGATCGAGTTTGCCGGTATCGACGATTCCAAGGTCGCTCGCCAGGCCTTCGGTCGCGGCCTGTGCACGGTCGATGGGCGATTCATTGTCGCTGGTTCATCACCGTCTACGATCAGCCTGTACGATGTGCAGACTGGTCAAAAGATCGGTTCTGTCAATCTGTCGATGGATATTCGCAATGCGATCCACGGGCTGGAAGTCTGGCCTTTCCGCGACTGAATCGCTGTCGCACTTGATGCGATACTTGAGTATCCATCTGCCATTGACTACCTCAGGAGAACGGAGCCAGATGATGAATCGAATCAGTATTGTTGTTTTCCTCCTTGTCGCTTTTCAACTCGTTGCTTGCGCCGCTCAATCGGGGAACGATCGTTTGACGGTGGTCGACTCGCCTTCGGCGGCTCGAGACCTGGACACGAATCGAAATGCGGCCGGCGGTGAGCCTGTCCTGGGCCCCGGGCTGCAACGGCTGGTTGACCTGGCGAAAAGCAACCTGGCGGTGGTGTTGCACGTGGAAACGTCAGAAATCGAGACCGTGAGTGCGGGCTACGTTACCTGGCCGGATTCCGCGCTTGGCTGCCCGGAGCCCGGTTACGAATACATGCAGGTACTGACCAATGGTTCACTGATCCGTTTGCGAGCAGGTAAGCAGATTTACCAATATCACAGTGGCGGAAATCAGCCGCCGTTTCGCTGCGAGCATCCCGATCCGATCGTCCCTCCTCCGTACACGCCGGGCGAGGCATAACGATTCCTGCAGAGGATTGTATTGGCCAAGCAGTTCACGGTTGCAAAAAAAGGGCGACTGACGTCGCCCCTTTTTGTCGGCCCGGTCGTTCAGAGTCCGGGCACAATTTCCTGCTTCGGCGTCAGTTAAGTCTCAATCGACGCACTGCGTTACCGCTATCGCTGTATCGGACGAACTGCCGGACGTCACGTTGGCGCGATTTACGATCGCCTCTCCCGGCTTGCATTTCCTGACTTCAGCCTGGAAAGCAAGAGTAGCGGTTCCGCCTGTTTGCAGTGAAACAAGCAAATCGGTGCCGACTTCCGGAGCCGTGCCGGTGCCGTCGAAATAGCGAGAATAACCGAGAGTTCCCAGGTTATTTTCAACGCCGACCGTGCCATCGGACACGTCGCCCAGCTGGCCATAGGTAAACCAGATATTTCCGGAAGTACCGTTCTGAACCCAGATCTGGAACGTGTAACGATTGCTCGCGTCGCCAAACAACGGGATATTGTTCCACTCGTAGATCGTGAACTGGTCCGGCCCCAGGTTGAAAACGCCGATATACCACTCGGCGCCGTCGCCGTTCGCGCCCATATCAAGATCAGTCCAGAATGGTGCAATCAGATTGTTCGGCATTGCCGGATCGGGCATGTTCCTGTTGCCGCCGCCGGCAGCGAGACCGCTTGCCGTCCCGGCTTCCAAAGTACCATTCACCGACCAGATCACACTGCTGTAAGTCTGGCCGTTGTACGTGAATGCCGGCACGTTGACGGCAAATGCGCCGTCGTCGCAATTACTCGGGCAGCCGAACGGCGCGACGAGACCCGCAATCGAGAAAAATCCGAGCGGCGCAGGGGACGCTTCGACAACAAGACCACCGACATCGAGCATACCGCTCCAGGTCAGTTGTCCGCCGCCGTAGGAGAACGGCGATATGGTCGTACCATTGCTGACGACTTCGGTCGCCGAACCGTTCACGTATCTAAGGCCATTCGGTAGCATGTCGCTCAGGTTGATCTGACCTGCCAGCTGGCCGTTGACGATGCTGATTTCGTAATTCAGCGGTTCACCCTTGGCAGCCGTTGCTGCATCGACGGTTTTGCTAAGCAGATCCGGGTTACTCGAGTTCGCCGCAAAAACGGCGATCGGCATATGCAGATCCGGGCCCTGACCTTTGCTCCTTTGTTTCAACTCCAGAGACCCGAAGTTCCAGCCGGCGGGTGCCAGGCTGGTATCGGCGGTGACTGTTATCGTGCCTGTATCGCCGTAATCGATACTCATTACGTTCTTTGGATCGACGGACAATTCCAGTCCATTGCTGTCTTTCGCCACGAGCTTCCACTGGGCAGTTTGCCCGTTCTTCGCAACGTTCTTGACGGTTCGCGTCCAGGAACAGGTGCCGACACAGGTGCCGTTTTGCATGCTGGCGAGATTGAGGGTTCCCGGATCACCTCCCATGGCGGGATTGGCCGCCAGGAAGTTCGCCGGCGACTCGTCAAGCACCAGGCCCGCGGTGGCCGCTTTTGACAGGTCGATGCGACCGGCGCCGAGATCGAATGGATCCGTCGGCGTCATTCCGTCCTCTTCAAAGGTATTCGACCGGTTCGCCGTCATCATGAGCGCGGAACGAATCTCGAACGGCGTCCAGTCCGGATGGATTGCGCTCATCAGCGCGCCGGATCCGGCATTGTGCGGGCTCGCCATCGAGGTGCCGCTGAGGAACTGGTATTCGGGGGCTGGCGCCTGCCCGTCGGCTTCGGCGGCAAAAATGCTGACACCGGGCGCGCCGAGATCGGGCTTGATCACGTTTATCGTGTTCGGGCCACGCGAACTCGAACCGGCCATGATGTCGCCGTTCGCCTTGTCGAGGTTCAGGAAATAGCCGCTGATTCTGCCCATGGTATTCGGATTGGCTGCAAGCCATGCAGCCAGGACAGCGCCGTCGGCCTGCGAAATGTGCACACCGGGCAGATCGTGGGCATCGCCGACGAGCCCGCTGCCGTTATCCATGAGGATGTATCCGCCAGCTCCGGCGGCCAGCGCGTTGCTGCCTTTCTCGACCCGGCCGAACACGCCGCGCGTGCAGGCCACGATCTCGCCATTGAAGGTGCCGGGCGGCCAGGGTGGATTGAAATCTCCCAGTGCGCCCAGACCGCAAAGCGTCGAGCCGGGGAATGCGGCTTCAAGATCGGCAGAATTGATTATCGGTGCCGGACCGTAACCGGAGGTCAAGCCAACGCCGACGATGTCGGCCAGAGGCGCCGCATCACTGGTCATGTCCACGACACTGTTAACGACGGTGCGGTTGTGCGTCATCGATGCCGTGGTCGATACCCACGGGCCATTGTGGCCGTTGGTCGATGCGCCCGGACCGCTGTTTCCGGCCGACGCCGAAACGTAAATGCCGGCTGCGGCGGCATTGAGGAAGCCGAGCTCGACTGCATCGGTGTACGGACTGCCACCACCGGAAATGGAGTAGTTCAAGGCGTGTATTCCGCCGGGAATGTTGCCGGAGTCGATGACGACCTGGTTGATCGCGGCGAGCAGCGCCGAACCCGGGCAGGTTACTATGCACACGTCATACATGATGAGGTTGGCGTGCGGCGCGACGCCCGAAATGTCTCGCTGAAACGTGGTAGTCGGTGCAAACAGGGTTGCATTGTCGATGTAGTTACCGGCCGCTGTCGCCGCCGTGTGACTTCCATGGCCATCCGTATCTTCCGGGCTTGTGCCGTCCGCAGGACCGGTCATATCCCAGGCTCCGATCAGTTTGTCGTTGCAGAAGCTGGGGTCGACCACGTCGCAGTAACTGCCGGGAACGTAGTTTCCGGAACCCAGGGGATTCGTGTGATCGTAGCCGTCACCGCCGATGTCTGCATAGGACGGGTGATCGTGGTTGATACCCGAATCCAGTACGGCGACGACCATGCCTTCGCCTTTGGAGGCCGGAACCTGGCTATGCGCCCCCTTCCAGATGCGGTCTGCCTTGATCCATTGTGGGCCGACGTCGGTATCCATCACCTCGAATCTTTCGCGGCTTACGTTTTTGACCCCATCCATGGATCGCAGGGCCTTGGCCTCGTCCGGTTGCAATTCAACCGCAACTCCATTGAAGGCATGCTGATATTCGTGGCGCACGTCCAGCGAGCGTCCCAGTACTATCTCGGACCGCGAGACGAAATCCTTTTGTTGCTTGCGCAAATACTGCGCATATTTTTTGCTGGATACGCTATTCGTGTTCAGTTTCTTTTCGCCTGTCGCACGAATGCTCGTCGCGTCGAGGCCTGCCATGCCGCCCATGTAGGTTGCAACGGCATTGTCAGCAAGTTCGACAATGTAAACATTCGATTCGTATCTCGCTTTCGCCGGCGCACTCTCGCTACCTACGCTGCGAACAGCTTTCGGCTGCTTTGCGTCCGGCTGCAGATCGGCAGCGCTGGTGACGATAGGATTTGCGATTCCGAAAGTAGCGAGAGTCGCGATAGCAAACGTACACAATGATTGTCGTGTGAAATTCTTAGTCACTTTAGTATGCCCCCGGAAAATGGGACTTGCGGTGAAGTCCGATTGCTTATTCTCAAGATTTATGCGTTCTGTCCCGGCTTGGACTTATTGATTCGGGTGCCGGGAAACTGATTTCTAGTGGCCACAAGTGTAGATCAATTTGTTCTGGTGCGGGAAAAAAATGCTGTTACGGCTGACTGTCGAGGACACGGCCGCAAAGAAAAGAGAATAAGTTTCTGATTTTTTTAGTTTAGTCGTAGCGTCGACGGATACAAGGCCTCGCACACTCAAAGGTCCGGTGCGCGAATTCAGCCTGGAAGTTTTTTGCGATCGCTCAAGGCCGGCCGCCGATAATCAAACTGTTAAATGGAATCGCGTTGCCAGGATCGCCAGTCATGTCATTGCGAGGTGCGAAGCTAAGGTCTCGATTCGCTCGCGATGACGGGTCGAACTTTCGCGCCTTGTCGTGTGTTGCGAACGGATATGCAGAGCCCGAAATAAGAAAGGCCGGGATTCCCCGGCCTTTCTCTTTTACCTTTTCTCTTTTACCTTTTCGCTAAAAGCCTATTCGCCCCAGCTCTTCATGAAGCGTATGCCGAACTCGCGTGGCCGGTTGGTGTAGATACTCCCAAGATGCGGTCGGCCGTCCTGAATGCTCGCCTGGGCCCATTCGAACAAGCCATCGCGGTGCGTGTACTGCGCTCTTTCATCCGTGACGTTGTTGACGAATACCACGGCTTCCCAGGTATCGCCCTGCAGGCCGAATCGAATGTCGCCAATCACGTATGCATCGTTCTTGAACTGCGGGTTGGCATCGTCTGTGCCCAGTGGCTCGAGAACATTGAATGTATCGCCGGAGTAGGACCATTGTGTACGAATGAAGGCGTTCTTCTGCCCTTCCCACTGTACGGGCCAGTGATACTCGATCCAGCCGGACGCTTTCCACTCGGGAACAACCGGCAGGCGCAGACCCGCGACCAGCTCATTGGTCGTGTTACCGTTGGCATCCACTATACCGTCCAGATCGTGCTCGGTGTCGGTCTCGGCCTGCATCCATTCGGCGTTCATTCCGAGTACCCAGTTTTCGCTCGGCGCGTAGTCGATCTCGACGTTGACGCCCGTGATATGAGCCTTGCCGGCGTTCGCCACAACCCGCTGCCAGAGGTTACCGCAGACGCCGTCTATCCTCAGGCCCGGGTCCTCCACGCCGTTGACGACGCAGATCTGGCTTGCCGGGTCCACGAGCTCGAGCTGATAGTCGTCCCAGGCCATGTGGTAAATCGTTGTGTTAAAACGACCCGCGCCCTGGCCAAACAAGGACTTGTACCCGATCTCGTAATTGCTCATCAGATCCGATTCGTAATTGGCCGGGAAAAACGGTGCGCCACGGGTCCGGTTGATGCCGCCCGGTCGCTTGCCCTGCGTGTACAGGCCGTAAGCCATTTGATTATCACCGAAGGAGTAACTCAGGCTGACCTTGGGGATGAATTCCTTGTCCTGGCCTTTTCGGCCCAGTGGCTGACCGTTGGTGAGAATATAATCACGAGCCTCAGGATCCCAGACATCCGGCTCGCCTAACGTGCCAAAGCCGCCCGGGTGATTGACCTGGTAGCGCTGGGTGTTGGTCCGGTCGAAATAGCGTCCGCCGACGGTCAGATCCCACTGGTCGTTGATATGCCAGGTCGCCTCGCCAAACACCGCCTTTTGTTCCCAGTCCGTGGCGCTTTCCGAATACCAGTGCGACGTAGTGCCCGGCAGGGTGGTTGGCGTGCCGTAGTAGTTTGTGAAATACCATTCCCAGTATTGCCGTGAAATCGACTGGTCGTAGACATTGACGCTGCCGTCGCCACCGGTCGTCGACTGGGAAAACGATGACTGCCAGTCGTCGTTACTGCTCTCGTAGTACAGGCCGACCAGCCAGTCCAGCGTATCGCCCGAATGCGAGAGGCGTATTTCCTGCGTGAATTTGTCCTGCTGCGCGTGCAGGAAGGACGCAAGGAAGTTGTCGCCCTCCACCGTCGTCGCATTGCAATACTGGGGCGCCCAGACGATGGTACCGGTGGCCGGATCTTCCCAGTAATACGGGTAATCCGCCTGCGTGTAATTCGTCGTGTGGCAATAAAACGGCTGCGCTGCCCAGTAATGCGTATAGGCAGTGGTATCCGTCATGTAGTTCAGTTCGCGATCGTAGTACGACGTCGCGGAAACCAGCTGCGCGAATCCAAGATCGCCGTCCAGGGTCAGCGAATAGAGCGAGAACTTGTCGTCTGTCCACTCGTCGTGAAATTTGACGGTCTGCAGATCGCCGACGTACGGGTCGTAGTAATTGTCTGCGCCGGTGTCGGTTTTCTGCCCGGACGCCGACACAGTGGCCGACCATTTGTCGCTCATGTCCCAGCGCAATGCGGCGCGCCCGCCCGTAACTTCGGCATCGTTCCAGCGGTCGTCGATGGATTTCGTGTTATCGAGTGTGCCGAAACCTGACGGGTAATCCGGCCCGTCTGCCAAGGCGGAACTGTCGGGCGTATGCCCGAACACATTGTCAATGAAACCGCCGTCTTTGTCGTTGTATCCCACGACCCGAAGCGCAAGCTTGTCCTCAACCAATGGCACATTGAACATCAGCGAGCCGCGGTAACTCATGTCGCTTCGGTCGCCGCCGCGAATTTCGCCATCGATCGCGGCACTGTAGCCGCTCGGGTCCGGCTTGTTGGTAACGATTTTCATCGTGCCGGCCTGTGCGTCCGATCCGTACAGAGTGCCCTGGGGTCCGGACAACGCTTCAACGCGCTCGATGTCGACCATGCGAACGCTTGGCTGGCTGCCGGTGGTCGTTATGGATATTTCATCAAGGTACACAGAGGAGGTCGACTGTGCGATGTAGCCGGCGCCGGTGATGGCGCCGCGGAAAACGATGACGCTTGAGGTGTTGCTGTAGGTCACCACGTTCACTGACGGAATGAATCGTGCGAAATCCTCCATCGACTTCGCACCCATCGCTGCCAGCGAGTCCTGGGAGAGCGCCTGGATGGCAATCGGGATTTCCTGTGCAGACTCCGTTCGCTTTCGCGCGGTAACGACAATCTCTTCGAGGACGCCTCTGCTGCCGGCCGCCTCCTGGGCCTGAAGCCCCTGGGCTGGACTGAGTGCTGCAGCGACGGCTGCAGTAACGGGCGTGATCGTCAGTTTCGATGGTGCCTGCATAAAACTTCCCCCCGATAAATTGCGAATTCTTACGGCATTTTGGCTTGCTCAGACTCTCCCGAATTTATTGCAGTTACCTGTTAACTACAAGCCTCGGAAAGCAAGCATATAGCCTTGCGGCAAATTGTTGCTACTACGCCACAACAAATTTGCGGCCGCTCAAGCAGGAAAATGCCACTTTTGCCGCAAATATGGCCGAATTATGCGGTTCTGATTTGAAAATCAAAGGCTTACGATTGTTTTCGTTGCTGCTGCAACAGAAGGGTCGGTTGCAACGCCATAGGCATTTTTGTCAGCAAGGGTTCCAGTATGTGAACCAGCGTGTCTAGGTGTGGTTCGTAGTTGCGCCACAGATTGACCGAGCTTGAATAGATCGGCTGGCGTACCTGCTCGGAACTCGCCGTCCTGACGGCCCGTTCCGTTTCGTGAAAACGCAGGCACGCATCTTCGAACGGCAAACCGCAAAATTCCAGTATTCGCTTTACTTGTCCGTCGAGGTCCGCGACCACGTCCTCGTAGTTCACGTCGAGCACGAAACCCGGCAAAACCTCGTTCCAGTGGTCCATCAATCGCTGGTACTGCAGGTAGTACTCGCCGAGTTCCGTCATATCGTAGGAAAAGGGCTGGCCGGTGGCAAACAGTTGCTTGAATGTGCCGAGACAGCTGTCCAGCGGATGGCGGCGCGCATTGATAATTTTCGCATTCGGCATCGCCAATTTTAGTACGCCGGTGAACAGGAAATTGTTCGGGTTTTTGTCGACGAAGAACGGTGCACCAGCGCGAAATCGCTCGGTGCGCCTGATGTACTCCCTGCCGATTGCCGACCAGCCAGGGGCCTTCAGTTTTGCCAACGCCCGTGGAAAACGCTCCATATTTTGCGTACGCCGCCGCTGTGACTGCACCGACTTTGACAGATCGCCCAGCTCCCGGGTGCCGTCAACCTGGCTGTGGCTCGCCAGAATCTGCTCGATCAGCGTCGATCCGGAGCGTGGCAAGCCAACGATGAAGATCGGCGTTGGCTCAACAGCTTCGGCTGCTGTCTGTGAGAGAAATTCGGAGGTAAACAACTCGATAGTGTGGTCATGAGTGTTTTCCGTGTCGACAGGATCGTACGACTCACTGCGACGCCGGATCAGATTGCATTGCTCGAAATTGGCGAACGCCTTGTCAGGGTCTCCGCGAGCTTCATATTCGAGCCCGAGGGCGTTGTGTAACTGTAAACGCGACAGGTCGGTCAGGCCCTCACCGTCCAGCAATCGCTCCATCGCGTCCACCTCTGCGTCCTCGAAGCGAAAAGTCTTGAGATTTGCCAGGCTCCAGTAGGCTTCGCCGTGATCCGGCCGCGACTCGATACACGCTCTGTACCTGGCAATTGCCTCGTCCTGCCGGCCGATAGTTTTCAAATGGTGCGCCAGACCCGACAGCGCGCTGGCCTTATCCGGCGCCAGGGCAATTGCACTTTCGAAAAATTCGATTGCCCTTTCGTGCTGGTCCAGTGTGCCGACAATGCTTGCGCACAACATGAATGATTCCGGCGTATCCGGCGCCAGTTCCAGCACTTTGTTCGCGCTTGCCATTGCGTCGTCGAATTTGTCAGCTTCACGCTGCACATTCGCAAGATCGACCCATGCCCGTACATAGTCGGGTGCCAGCGTCACCACCCGCTTCAAAAAAACTTCGGCATCACGCCAACGTTCGTGGAACGCGGCAACGCCAGCCAGCAAACGGGCCGCTTCGACATGGTCGGGATCCTGCTTCAGGATACCGCGGTAAATTTTTTCTGCCTCTTTGTGATCCCCGTCCTCCGTGAACTGCTCGGCTTTGCGAATCTCCGGTTCGAACGCCATATGGCGCCGCCTTACGCGGACACTCGCGTCGTGCGGGTTCGCGTCCAGCAAGCTTCGCGCTTTGTCGATTTTTGCGAGAGTTACAGGACGCGCCGGGTCGAGACGCAGGGTTTTTTCGTAAGCGCTGACAGCAAGATCGGCACGCCCGGTCGCCAGCAGCAGGTCACCGTAAACATCGTGTGCCCCCGCGAAGTCGGGAAACAGGCGAATCGCCTCCTCAGCATGCCGCCTGGACTCATCAAACTGCTTTAAAGCCAGCCGCGCCTGCGCGGCCATACACAGGATGTTGGCGTCCTGGGGAAATTCGCTCAATCCCTGTTCGCAGATGTCAGCCGCAGCTCCGGCATCTCCGGAACGCAGCTTCGCCTGCGCCCGATCAAAGATCGTTCGTTGTCGATTTGGATTGGAAATGGCCATGCTCTCCGCATTCCACCAGGTGATTGCCGAAGCGAAAGTTCATCACAGGTCGATCCGCGATACCAGACTCGTCAATCCGTGGAATAATCGTTTAAAAATGTCGCGGCGCGTGCAATATTCGTCCGTGCTCAAAGTGACCAATCCGGCAGACAATTGATAACGTTCAAAGAAGCGGCTCGCACTCAGGACTTTGCTGTCTCTTCGGAGATATTCCTGAGACCTGAAACCAGCCCGGAAATGATTCGGGAGGCGGCGAAATTGCTGACCGGCCATGTCGATGGAGTACTGGTAACCGATAACCAGTTCGGCCAGTTGCACATGTCGACGCTGGCCCTTGCCAGCCTCTTGCTGGCCAATGGAATCGATCCCATCGTTCAGCTGGCCTGCCGCAATCGTAATCGCATTGCACTGTTGAGTGATTTGCTCGGCGCGGCAGCGCTTGGTGTCAGCAGCCTCATGTTGATTCGCGGCACCAAGGTTCCCGATGGAATCACACCGCGCCCTAAGGCCGTGCTGGACATTGATGCAGCCGAACTGATTGCGATGGCATCAAAGCTCAAGTCCGATGATCGGCTGCGCACACTGCCGGACTTCTATCTCGGCGGTGTCGTAACGCCGCACCCGCCGAAACCGGGTTGGACACCCAAGGCGCTGCTTCGGAAAACGGAGGCCGGGGTACAGTTTGTCCTGACACATATTTGCATGGACATTCCGGTGATACGAACCTACATGAAACACCTGGTCGCAAGCGGACTTCTGCGTCGAATCAGTCTCTTTGCAACTCTGGCAATACCCGGTTCGGCCGCCGATGCGCGATGGCTGTGCCAAAACCGGCCCAATGTAAATATTCCGGACAGTATCATCGAGCGCATCGAGCAGGCCGAAGATGAAGAACAGGAGAGCGTGCGGATTTGCGCTGAACAAATGCAACAACTCGCCGAGATTCCCGGCATTGCAGGTGCCCACCTGATTCCCACGCGAAACCTGGCCACGATTCCTGCCGCGGTAGAAGCGTCCGGCGAACGCAAGAATCGCAGCGGATCCTGATGACCGGACAGGCGGACGCAAGAAGAACGATCGACAACGCCATCGCGTTGGTGAGTTCCGGGCAGATCCAGCAGGCGGAACAGCTGTGCCGCAAATCGCTGCAGTCCTCACCGGATGACGTCAGCCTGCTCGGCTTGCTTGGCGCAATCCTGCTCAAACGCGACCAGCACGGTGAAGCCGAATTGTTTTTGAAACGCGCCATCCAACTGGAACCGGCATTCGCAAAGCCGCATGAAGATCTCGGCGCTCTTTATCTGCGCGCGAACAAACCGGTGGCGGCGGTTTCCTGCTTCGAGACCGCCTCGTCATTGAACCCTAATCAGCCATCAACACTGTTCGGGCTCGCAACGGCACTGGCCAGGAGCGGGCGGCAGGCAGAAGCCGATGCCGTCCAGGAACGGTTCCTTGCGTTGTCGCCGTCAGGTCGGGCGCTCGCCGATGCCGCGAAACTGCGACAGGAAGGGCACGCCGATCGTGCTGAGAAAATCTGCGGAGAAATTCTCAGCAAGGAGCCGAAAAATATTCGTGCGACACGATTGCTGGCAAAAATCGCGAGCGACGACGGGCGGTATGCCGCTGCCGAGGGATTGCTGCGACGAATTTTGCAGCTGGCTCCGGAATTCTACCTGGGTTACAGCGACCTGGCCGAGTTCCTGGTCGAACGCAGCCGCTTCCACGAAGCGGTCTCGCTGTTTGAAAAAGCAATCGCTCTGCAACCCTCGCAGGCCACATTGCATCGCATGCTGGCCGACGCGCTGGCTATCGTCAATAAACCGCTGGACGCTTTGCGCGCCTACGATCGCTGCCTCGAACTGGCGCCCGGACAGGTGCATGCATTGATGGGCCGGGGCCATATGCAGCGCATCCTCGGCGAGCGCGACGCGGCGATCGCATCCTATGCCGAATGCACCCGCCTCAAGCCGGAGCTTGGCGACGCCTGGTGGAATCTCGCCAGCATAAAAGGCCGGAAATTCTCGGCAAGCGAACGGCAGACGATGAAGTCATTGCTGGACAAAACCGCGGACAACGACGAATCTCTGGCCGCCTTGCACTTTGCACTGGCGCGCGCCTGCGAGGCCGACGGGGATCACGACGAGGCCTGGCGACATTACTCGCTTGGCAATTCCGCGAAACGCCGCACTGTCAGTTACGATCCGGTCGAAATCGAGACTCAAAACAACGTCCGCATCGAGGTGTTCAACAGCGACCTCATCAGACGACTGTCGACCACAGCACCGCCGGAACCGAAGCCCGTATTTATCGTCGGCATGCCGCGTTCCGGCTCGACGCTGATCGAGCAGATCCTGGCGAGCCACAGCCACGTCGACGGCTGCGGCGAGCTGCCTTACGTCATCATGTTGTCTGCAATGCTTGGCGGATCCGATCCGGGTGATGCGCGCTATCCGAAAATAGTCGCGGATATGAGCCCGGACGAACTGCGAAAACTCGGCGACGACTACCTGGAACACAGCGCTGCGCACCGATCGCCGGACGCTCCCTTTTTTACCGACAAGATGCCCGGCAATTTCCTGCACATCGGTTTTATCCACCTGATGCTGCCGCAGGCCATCATCATCGATGCGCGACGCAATCCGCTCGATACCTGCATCGGCAACTACAGGCAGCTGTTCGCGCAGGGAAAGAACCAGTCCTACGACCTGCAGGAGCTCGGAAAATACTACGTCGAGTACATCCGCATCATGCAGCACTGGGACTCCGTGCTGCCCGGACGCATACTTCGGGTGCAGTACGAAGTCGTTGTCAACGACCTGGAAACGGAGTTGCGAAGAATCCTGCAGCACTGCGGCTTGCCGTTCGAAGACGCCTGCCTGAATTTTCACGCGAGCTCACGCCCGGTCAACACCGCCAGCTCGGAACAGGTCCGCCAACCGATCTACACGGACGCGATCGGCTTCTGGAAAAACTACGAGCCATACCTCGACGACCTGAAGGAAGTCCTGAAGTCCGTACTTTGATCGACGGCAAATTTGTCCGTCGCCCGAAAAAGCGAAAAAGGGGCCGCAAAAAAGGGGCCGGATACATTTTTCGAAAAATGTATCCGGCCCCTTTTTTGCGGCCCCTTTTTCGGGATATGTCAGCCGATTTGGTCTTTCGGTACGTAGTCGAAGATGAAGTTGATGCGATCTTCCTTGCCCTTGTTCATGACTGAATGCATTTTCTGGTTGTTGATTTCGTAGGCTTCGCCGACTTTGAACTGGTAGGGCTGGCCATCGATCATGAATCGCACCCTCGAGTTGGCCGTGATCGGCACGTGAATGCGGTGACCTCGATGAAAGGACGGGTGCTGGTCGTAGTGCGGCGTGATTTTTCCGCCGGCGAGTAGCTTGGCTGCCATCGCGCGAATCACGGTGCCACCGGGCGGATAGTGCCGGCTGATGATGTCGTTCATCAGCGGCAGCGCCGCGTCTGCAAGCCTGGGCCAGCCGGGTTCTTTCTTGACGACGATTTCGGGCCAGCGCTCCAGATCGACGAACAGCATGACGATGGATTCAGTAGCGCGATGTTCCTCGAATGCTTCCTGCCGGTACTGGTCTTCCTTCCAGGCCGCGTCGTCCTGCGAAAGGATGGCATCGCGCAGCGCGTCGATGTCGACGGGACCGAGCTCACGAAGTGCTGTGCCGATATCCATTTACGAATCTCCGGACCGGTTATTGGGCGCTACTGGTTGCAGCTTTGCGCAGTTGCACCGATAAGGACAACAGGTAGTTTCGTATCGCTTCCGCTTCACCGGCCTCCAGCGGAAACGACGGCATGCCGTTTGCGCTCCTGCTGCCGCCGATGACAATCGCGGGCCAGCTTGCATGGACGTCGCTGGACGAATACCTGAGGTCGGGCACGCTGCCGCCGTAACGGGCGACCGCATTCTTGCCATGGCAGCTGCCGCAATTGTCGGCGTACAGCCAGCGGCCTTCTTCTATTTGCTCGTCGTTCGCCGTCAACGCCGGTTGATCCGGCAGCTCCCGCGGCACGATCGCAACTGACGGCACCTCGCGGTCGCTGCCGAGGGTGAACGCCATCAGGCGGGTCGGCCCTTGCGGGCGATCTCCGGCGTGAAGTTCCGGGTACGCGAACTGCACGCCACCGCCGGCGCCTACCGGAATAAGAACCTGCTGTTTGCCGTCGACTTTGTAACTGACGGGTGCCGCGGTGATGGCCGAGCCGGTCATGACCCGCCATAGCAACTTTCCGCTGGTTGCGTCGAATGCCTCGAACGCGCCCAGCGCATCACCCTGGAACACGAGCCCTCCGGCGGTTGCAAGCACGCCGCCATTGAACGGAAACTCCCGATCGACGCTCCAGCGCGCCGATTGGCTGAGTGGATCCCAGGCCACCAGTTTGCCCGGACCGAAGGGTTTGCCGTCGACCTCGGTCATCATTTCGAGCGTATCGCTGTAATCGTCCCCGCCCCAGTTCGTGGAGATGCTCGGAATATCCACTACCGGGATATAGGCGAGTTTTTCGCCGGGATGCCAGGCCATCGGGTTCCAGCTGTGCGCGCCCCACATGTTCGGCCAGATCGCGGCGGATTCGCCCTCGGCCAGATTCCAGAATTCCGCCGCCGGGTCGTAGACCGGGCGCCCGGTTTCCAGATTTATATGGGTAGCCCAGTTGACCTTGGCATATTTCTCGGCGGACAGAAGCTCACCGGTCAATTTGTCGAGCACGTAAAAGAAGCCGTTCTTCGGTGCGATCAACAACGTCTCGCGTTTTTCCTTATTGATCTCGAGATCGGCCAGCACGATGTTCATCGTGGCGTTGTAATCCCAGCTGTCCTCGGTCACGGTCTGATAATGCCAGACGTATTCGCCGCTGCTCGCGTTGACGGCGACCACCGACGACAGGAAAAGGTTGTCGCCGCCGTCCGGGCTGCGAAGAGAATGCACATAGGGCACCGCGCCGGAGGTGCCGAAAAACAGCAGGCCGGAACCGGCGTCGTAAGTCATTTCGTTCCAGCTGTTGCCGCCACCGCCATACTCCTCCAGTGCCGTGCCGGACCATGTCTTTGCGGCCAACTTCATCGCGGCACTCGTGTTTTCCTCCGGCCTGTCACTCGGCACGATGAAGAAACGCCACAACTGTTTTCCGGAATCCGCGTCGTATGCTGTCACATAGCCGCGCGTTTTCTGGTGCGATTCGGAGCCGGCATTGCCGACAAAAACCTTGCCGCCGCCAACGTAAGGCGAATCCGAAATGCCGTAGCCCTGGGCGGGATCGCAGGTTTTTTTCGACCAGAGTTCCTTGCCGCTCGCCGCATCGACCGCTATCAGGCGGCAGTCTGCCGTCGTCACAAAAACCTTTCCGTCCCATACGGCAACACCACGATTGACACGCGCGAGCCAGGACATTCTAGGCATCGTCGCCACCGCCGCGCGCACGTCCGGATCGAAGCTCCACAAGATCTTTCCGCTTTTCGCATCGACGGCGAACGCAACGGAATACGCGGCTGAAAAATAGATCACGCCGTCCACAACGATCGGCGTCGCCGAGATGCCGTCGGGGGCGGGAATCTCGCTCGCCCACGCAAGCCCGAGATCGGCAACGTTTGACCGGCTTATGTCGGCAAGCGGACTGAAATGCTCGCCATCGAAGTTGCCGCCCTTGAGAAACCAGTTGGTTCCTTTTCCGGACTCGGCAAGCACTCGCTTCTCGGTGACGTCGCCGGCTGCATGAACAGCGGCCGAAACGGCCAGCAGGCAGGCTGTTGGCCAGTCAAAAAGTATTGCGCGGAGATTTTTCATTGCGTATTCCCGATGTCTGCTGCTTTCAGGCCGCTTCGATGCCCTTGAGGAATGCCAGCGCGTTGCGCCCGATGTTGGCGACAGCATAACCGCCTTCCAGCACCGTCAGTACCGGCAACCCCATTGTGCTGATGGTTTTGCCCATCGCGAGATAATCCTCCGTTGCCAGGCCGAAACGCGTGGTCGGGTCGTCTGCAAAGGTATCGAGCCCCAGCGCGACGACAAGACCGTCCGGCGCAAAACCCCTGGTTCGCGCCAGCGCATCCTGCAGTGCCTTCTCGTAGGCTTTCCATTTCGTGCCTAGCGGCAGTGGAAAATTGATATTGAATCCCTGCCCGCGGCCCTCGCCAGGCTCGTCTTCGTAACCTGAAAAATACGGGTATTCGTCGCTTGGGTCCGCGTGCAGGGAGACTGTCAGAACGTCATTCCTTTGATAGAAAATACTCTGGGTGCCGTTGCCGTGGTGGTAGTCGATGTCGAGCACGGCAACCTTCTTCGCACCCGCATCGCGCAGAAATTGCGCTGCTATTGCGCCGTTGTTCAGGTAGCAGTAGCCGCCGGCGCGCTCGCGCGACGCGTGATGGCCGGGCGGACGGCAAAGTGCGAAAACGTGCTGCTTTTCGGATCGGACGATATCCGCCGCCGTCAGCGCGATGTCTGCAGAGCGCCGGATCGCCCGCCAGCTGCCGGCAACGAACGGCGCGCTGTCGTCGAAAGCATAACGGCCCAGCCTGCCCGCAATCGAGCGCGGTTCGACCTCGCGCATCTCGCCGCCCGCATAGGCCTGCGGACGCGCATTACTGCCTTTCCTGCCCTCCGCTTGCCAGTCGTTCCATGCCTGCTGCAGGAACCGAAAATACGCCGGCGAATGTACCGCGGTGATCCTGCGATCCTCGAACGCGCGCGGCGCGCGCATCTCGCCGATGCCCGATTCACGAATTGTCCGAGAGATTTCATTTGCCCTTTCCGGACATTCGGGGCTTGCGACGAATACGTCGCCGTTCGCTTCAAGCAGCCCGCTGTGTTGTTCGTGATCGTCGGAGAAAATCGTGATCACGCGGACCGGCCCCTGGTCTCTATCTGCTTGTCGATTTCGAGGGCCTGCGCCAGTGCCTCACGCAAGCCGGCGATTTCGAGGCTCCGGTGGATGGCTTGTTTCGTCAACTGCACGGCGGTTGCATCGTTTTCTGCAAGTTGCCGGGCCATCGCCATGGCATTCGTCGTCAAGTCGCCTGCCGGCACGACCCTGTTGATGAGCCCCATAGCGGCTGCGCGTGATGCGTCGATTTTCGCATCGCCACCGAGCAACAATTCGTTTGCATTTTTCAAGCCGATGATCCACGGCAGGATCATACAAACGATTCCGCTGCCGAAGCGAACTTCCGGCGCGCCGAACAGGCAGTCGTCCGACGAGATCGTGACATCGCAAACCGCGGAGATCTCCATCGAGCTTCCGAGGCAATAGCCATGCACCGCGGCAACGGTCGGTTTGGGGCAATCCCAGAAGCGAAGGATCAGGTCATAGTCGCGTTGCAACTCTCTTTTCGTGTGCTCGATCTGCGACACGCCGGCCGCTGGTTTGCCGATATCGAGATCGAATCCGGCGGAAAACGCACGACCTTCTCCGCTGAGCAGGATGGCACGAACATCACCGTCGGCTTCCGCGCGGTCCAATGCATCGGCGAGACCGTCGAGCATGCCGCTGTCAATTGCGTTGAGTTTCTGCGGCCGGTTGAGGCGAATCTCCGCAATGCTTTCGTGACTTATGTATTCAATCGTCGTCATTTGATCGAGGGATTTCAGCCTGCCCTTCGTCCTACAACCAGTGCGTCGACCGCTACGCAGGACTCTCCGGCGCCCGAGGCGGGTGCGACAATGAGTGGATTTACGTCGATTTCCTGCAGCTCGTCCCGCAACGCGTCCACCATGACGGAAAATCGCGATGCGAGATCGCAAAACGCATCGATATCGGCAGGCTCGCTGCCGCGTACACCGTCCAGCAAAGCGCGCAGTTTCAGGTTATCCAGCCGGCGTCTCGCATAAGCGCTATCGAAAGGCGGCAGCGCGAACGCTGCGTCTTTCAGCACCTCAGCCAGCGTGCCGCCGAAACCGAACAGCACCACCGGACCGAACTGCGGGTCGCGTCGCAGGCCGAGAATCATTTCGACACCTTTCGCCGCCATCGGCGCAAGCAGCGCGCGAGAACCCAGCCGTTGCAGCATGTCATTGTACTTGGCGATCAGCTGCGTCTGATTCGAAATGCCGAGAAAAACCCCATCGTGTTCCGACTTATGCAGCATGCCGGGCATGGCTGTTTTCAGGGCCAGCGGATAGCCCACCCTGTTGGCGGCTTCTATGGCTTCTGCCTCGTTGGTCGCAATCTCGCAGCGTATCGTGGACAGGCCGAAGTCTCGCAACAACATCAGCGAATTCACCTCATCCAGGGTCATGCCACCGGCCAGCATTTCACGCCATTTTTGCGTGGCCCAGGCAGGAGGCGCCTGCAGTTTCCGGCGCTCTGCGGAGAGAAAATCCCGGTAGTCGAACAACGCGCGCACGCCACGCAGAAATGACGGCAATCCGTCCAACACCGGCCGTCCGGCGTGTGTACTCGTGACTACCCTTTCATCGCAACCGGTTCCCTGGCGTGCGCCGACAAGTGCAACCGGTTTTCCAGTACGTTCCTGCGCAACTCGCATGTATTCAATATAGCTGCCATAGACAAAACCGTCCGGCGCGCGATCGTGCGCGACGACGCCGATCGATGCACCCGGATCCTGCATCATCAGCGAAAGTGCATCCGTCATTTGCTTGCCGGCATCCGGTCCACCGCGACTCCAGGCATCGAGTGGATTCACCGCGGGCAATTCCGGATCCAGTACGTCCTGCAATGCAGCGACTGTTGCCGCGGTTAGCTCGGCCAGTTCGACGCCGGCTTCGTCGCACAGATCGATCATCAGTTGACGTTCGCCGCCGGAATCGTGCAGTGATACCACGCCACCGGCGCCAACCGGATGCAGTTCCGCAAACAGGATGAGCGCCGTGGCCAGTTCGTCCATGTCGCGAACGCGCTGCACACCGTAACGATCGAACAGCGCATCGTAGGTTGCGTCATCACCGGCGATTGCACCGGAGTGCGATACCGTCAGCTGCGCCGATTTTTCGGTACGGCCCACTTTAAGAGCAACAATGGGTATCCTGCGATCGTTCGCTTTCTGCAATGCCGCGCGGAATCCTTTTGGATCACGAGCTGTCTCGACAAACAGGCCAACCACGCGTGTCTCCGGCAAGTCCAGCACGAAGTCGAGGTACTGATCCATCGTGACGCAGAGTTCGTTGCCACCGGAGCAGGCGAAGTTGAAGCGAATGCGCTCTTCGCAATCGATGAGTCCCGACATTCCGGAGCCGGAATGGCTTATAAGGCTGACATTGCCGGGAGGCTCGTGCTTACGGCTGTCGAATCCGCAGGCCCAGACGTGATCGCGAATATTGTAAAAGCCCATGCCATTCGCACCGCAAACCAGCATGCCGGCGTCGCAAACCTTCTGCTGCACGCGCTCCTTGAGCGACGGACTTGAGTCCTGGTCCAGCACCAGTGTCGACATCAGCACCGCGGCGGGGATGCCGATCGCTATCGCCTCGTCCAGCACCGCTTCGATGCGGTGATCGCCGACCCCCAGCATCAGCATGTCCGGGATTTCGGGAAGCGATGCGAGGTCGGCGAAGCAGCGAACGCCCTGCACTTCTTCGTAACGCGGATTGACCGGGAACACCCGGCCACGGTACCCGCCTTTCAGCAGGTTTTTCAGCGACCAGTAGCCGATAGTGCCTTTGGTCCGCGACGCGCCGACGATCGCAACGGATTTCGGCCTGAGCAGAGGGTCCAGCCGGTGCTTCAAGGGGGTTTTCCGGCGCGTTTAATACGGGCCCGGGGGTGTGGCGCCCCTTCGCGGCGGAAACCAGAACGGCTTGTCGACGACCTTTGCCTCGGCCATCACTTTCGACCAGTGCATCTCGCGCTGGTAATACACCTCGACCCAGACCGAATCGCCGACCTTGCCGTGCGGCATGCGCACCGAACCCAGCGCAATATTCTGCTTGCAAATGGGCGACCACGCCGCCGATGTAATGAAGCCGATTTCCTTCTTGTTCTTCCTCGGCTTCGCATAAACGTAGGAGTGATGTGCCGGCTTGTTGCCTTCGATATCCAGCTTGACCAGCCGCCAGGTCGAGCCATTCAGCTTTTCTTCGGCCAGCGCACGGCGGCCATTGAAATTCGGTTTCTTGAAATCGACCAGCCAGTCGAGTCCCAGCTCGAAAGGCGAGCGGGACCGGCCGGTGCGAATGGTTTCGTCGGCGGGAAGAAACTCCTCGTAGGCGGCGAGGTAACCGGCCTCGATTCGCGCCTGCTCGAGCGCGTGGGTTCCCATCGCGGTGATGCCGTGCAGTTTGCCCGCTTCGAACAGTGCGTCCCAAAGATCCAGCGCCTTGCCCGGCTCGAGCCACAGTTCGTAACCGAGATCGCCGGTGAATCCGGTGCGCGACACCATGATCTCCGAGCCCTGGAAGTCGAAATGCATCAGCCCGAAAGGCTTCATATTCTCGATACCCTTGAGCCCGAGATTCTTCATGACGCTGTAGGAGGTCGGACCCTGCACGGCAAGCGCCGCGATATCCGCCGTCTCTTCCTTGATGGTCACGTTGAAGCCAATGGCTGCGGCTGTCAGCCACGCGAGATGCCTTTCCTGCGAGCACAGGCGGTATTCGCCGTCACGCAAGTGAAATATCGTGCCATCGTCGATGACCTGGCCCTGGTCGTTGCACCACACGGCGTAAGCAACGCGGCCCGCGGCAATCTTGCGCATGTCGCGCGTGACCAGCCGATCTATGTAGTCCAGCGAATCCGGGCCGGTTATCCGGTACTTGGTCATCGGCGTCAGGTCGAACACGGCGCAGCTGTTGCGGATCGCAAAATATTCGAGCTCGCCATCGAACAGCGCATCGGCGCTGGTGTATCCCTTCCACGTATGCCAGGTATCCAGCCGGTCCAGCGCCTTGTATCGCGGATAGAAGGGCGACTGCAATCTGCCCTGATCGACCTGCTGCACGCTCATGCTGATTTCTCCCGGCTGAGTATGACCCTGGCGGCATTACGCCCTGCCGCGCCGCTGACACCGCCACCCGGATGAGTGCCGGCGCCGCACAAGTAAAGACCGTCCAGTGGCATTGCATACTGCGCGGCCCCGCCGACCGGTCTGACGAACAGAAACTGGTCGAGCGTCAGCTCGCCGTGATGCCAGTGCCCGCCACTGATATGGAATTCGCGTTCGATATCGGCCGGCGTCAGCATCTCCGACGCGCTAATACGCCCTTCAATATCGGGCATGTATTGAGCGATCTTTGAAACGGCGGTTTTCATGAAAGCATCGCGTTTTTTATCGTCCCAACCATCTTTCAGTTTGTATGGCGCGTACTGGACGATCGCCGACATGACGTGTTTGCCGGTCGGCGCAAGCGAGCTGTCGCGGAAACTCGGAACTGTAATTTCGAGTACAGGTTGCGGCGAAGTCTCCCCGTACTTCGCCGGATTGAAGGATCTCTCGACGTAGTTTTCGTCCGGCGCTATCAACAACCGCGAAGCAAAATCCTTTTTCTCGAGGCCGTTCACGACCGGCAATCCATCCAGTGCAAGATGCAATTTCGCCGCATTGCCCTGCATGCGAATGTTGTTTACACGCCGCGTGAATCCCGTTTCAACGTGCTTTGCGCCAACAAGGCACAGCAAAGTCGATTTCGGGTCGGCATTGGAGATGATCGTATGGCTCGAGAACGTTTCGCCACCCTCCGATTCGACGCCGGTAACGCGACCGTTCTCTACCACAATTCGCTTGACCGGCATTGCGGTGCGAATGGTGACGCCCTTTTCGCGCGCCACCTGCGCCAGCGCCTCGCTGACGCTGCCCATGCCGCCGGCGGGCGCCGCCAAGCGGCCGCCGCTGCCAGCCAGTCTGTACAGGTAGGTCAGGATCGTGTTCGGTGACCGCGGACCGAGATGCGTACCGAGAACCGCGTCGAAACTCAGAGCGCCTTTCAGCAGTTTGCTGTCGAATCGCTCGGTGACTTCATCGTAGATGTTCATACCGATCAGGCGCAGGAACTCGCGCATTTCCTTGCGACCCAGGCGTCGCACATCGAGGCCGAGTTGCGCCAGCGTGAACAGGTCCTTCCTGTCTTTCGTTCCGAGGCGCGGCGGCGCTTTGTTCAGATAGGTACGCAGTAGCGCCGCAAAACGCGACATGCGCTTGTGGAAATCGCGATAGCTTTTCGAATCCGCATCGCTTACACCGTGTACATTTTCTCCGCTGTATCGAACATGCTTGCCGTCGGCGGACAATGCGATGGTCCCGATATCGTCTGCTGCCAGCGCGAACTGCAATCCCAGGTCCTTGCGCACTTCCGGTTGCAGCTGGTACAGCAGGTGCGCGCAGGCCGATACCGAGTATCCGTCCGCAAACGAGCGAGTGACCGCAGCGCCACCGACCTGGCTGTTTGCCTCGAGGACCAGCACCTTGCGGCCCGCTTTTCCGAGCAACGCAGCACACACCAGGCCGTTGTGACCAGCTCCAACTACAATTGCATCGTATCGATCAGTCATCGCCGAAGTTCTCCGGTACGGTGTTGTGCCGGTTCAGGTCGAACAGGATTTCGCGGGCGGCGTTCGCGCCAGGCGCCGCCATCACTCCACCGCCGGGGTGCGTGCTCGATCCGCACATGTAAAGTCCCGCAACCGGCGCACGGTATTGCGCGTATCCGGGGACCGGGCGATTGAACAGCAGCTGATCCATGGTCAGCTCGCCGTGAAAAATATTGCCCTCGGTAATGCCGATCTGGTCTTCGATATCCTGCGGCGTGCGAATCTCGACATGCTCAATGAGGCTCTTGAAGTCCGGGCTGTGCTTTGCAATCTGGTCGATCACGGTCTTGCCGAAGGCTTCCCTTTCCTCATCCTTCCAGCGCCTGCCTTCGATTTGCGGCGGGCAATACTGCACGAAACAGCTCATGAAATGCTTGCCGGGCGGTGCCATGGTGGGATCGACCAGCGTCGGAATGAGCATGTCGACGTAAGGGTCTTTCGACCAGGTACCGTCCTTCCAGTCGTCGTAGGCGCGTTCCATACGCTCCATCGAATCGATGAAGTGCATATCGCTGAACATCAGCGAACTGCCTTTCGGCAGGGCCGGGAACGTCGGCAAACCGTTCAATGCTATGTTCAACTTGCCTGACGAGCCGCGGCTCTTGAAATTCTTGACCCGATGATAGAACTCGGGATCCAGGTCGCTCTCGTCCATGCAATTGATGAAGGTGCGCTTCACGTCCATATTTGAAACGACCACGCGCGCATCGATTTCCTCGCCGCTGGTCAATGCAACGCCTTTCACCTTTCCGTTCTTTACAACAATCTTTTCGACGCCGGCGTCGGTGCGCAATTCGCCGCCGTAGCCCTGAAACGCACCCGCAATCGATTTCGCTACGGCGCCCATGCCACCGCGCGCAAACCCCCATGCGCCGGCGTTGCCGTCCACTTCGCCCATGTAGTGGTGCAGCAGCACGTAAGCGGTGCCCGGCGAATGAATGCCGAGCGCGGTGCCGATGATGCCGCTACCCGACAAGGCGGTCTTGATGACGTCGGTCTCGAAATACTCGTCCAGGTATTCCGCGACGCTCATGGTCCAGAAGCGGATCGTCTCGTACATCCGGTCTTCGCCCATGTCCATGAACTTCCGGCCGAGCAGAATCAGTTCACGAATGTCCTTGGGTTTGAAGGATGTCGGGTCCGGCGGCGTTCGCAACAGGAAATCGCGAATGAATCGACACTGGCGCATGGTATCGGTCGAATAACGGTTGTACGCGTCGGCATCGTGTTTCGAAAAGCGCGCCCTTTCACGATACGAAACCTCGGCATCCCAGTAGGATCCGTAGTAGTCGCCGTTTTCCAGGAACGTTGTCGATCCGCCGTAAGGAGTGATCTGCAGGCCGTGCCGGTGCAGCTCCAGCGAGCGAAAGATTTCCGGCCGCAACAGGCTGCAAACATAGGAGCAATTGGAGTAGATCCAGTCTTTGTGCAGATTCCGGCTTACCGACGCCCCGCCGATGTAGTCGTTCTTCTCGACACACAGTACGTCCAGGCCGGCTTTGGCAAGAAATGCTGCATTCGTCAGACCGTTATGACCGGAACCGATCACTATTGCGTCATAAGTTTTCATCGATCGGTGGCGCCCCGCTGAAAAATAAGAAAAGGCTGCAGGCGGTCATTACAGACCACCGCATGGTCAGCCCAATTGACTTTATCCGGTGATTGTTTTTTTGCTGACCGGTGGCAATTTCTTCAATGTAATGTCCACTGCACGCTCAAATTTGTCCAGAGTTTCGTCCAGACATTTCACATCGTGAGCTTCGCACATGAACCATGGCTCGCGCGAATCGGGCTCGACAAGAATGCCGAGTTCGTGCAGCTCCGGCGCCATCGTATCGTAGAACTCGTAATCTGAATCGAGCCACGCTCTGTAGTCTATTGGCGCTTCTTCATTGAAAAACAAACCCGACATCGACGGATGGCCCGCAAAGCTGTGCCGGATACCGCGCGACGTGAGAATCTTGCTCAAGCCGCGTTGCAGAGACTTGCCGTATTGCTCGATCTTCGCCAGCGCATCGGTCTCATCGAGTATTTCCAGCGTCTTGTTGGCGGCCGCCAGCGAAACCGAGTGAGCAGTGAAGGTACCACCGTGCACGACGCCATCGCCGATGCAACGCATCGCATCTTCGCGACCCGCCAGTACCGAGATCGGATAGCCGTTTGCCACGGCCTTGGCAAAGGTACACAGATCGGCTTTTACGTTGTAAAGCTCCTGCGCGCCGCCCTTGGCAACCCTGAAACCGGTCTTTACCTCGTCGATGATCAAAAGCACATCGTGCTTGTCGCACAACGCGCGAATGTCCTTCATGTATTGCTGCGTCGCCGCTATGCCGCAGCAATTGCCCATGATCGGCTCGATCAGGAACGCACCGATCTTGTCGGCATGCTTCCTGAAAACGTCCTCAATCGCATTGGCATCGTTCAGCGGCGCGGTGTGGAACAGCCGCCGGGTGATCTCCGGCACGCCCTCGCTATAGGAAACCACTTCAGGCTCGCCGTCGGCCGGCTCCCATTCCTCGACGTCGGCATACCACAGCACTTCATTGAATACGCCGTGGTAACCACCTTCAAGAACGATGTGTCCGTCCTTGCCCGTGTAAGCGCGAGCCACACGCAGTGCCGCCATTACCGCTTCGGTTCCTGAATTCGAGAACCTGACAAGCTCCGCAGCCGGAACCATTTTGCTGATCCGGTTCGCAACTTCGTACTCCAGCTCCGTTGCAAGGGCGAATACGCCCCCGACTTCCATTCCTGCACGCGCCGCTTCGTCGACGCGCGGATCGGCATAGCCTAGAATCGCCGGGCCGTAAGCCAGGCGGTAATCGATGTATTCGTTATCGTCTATGTCCCAGATGCGGCCGCCCTTGCCGCGCTTCGCATAGATCGTCTTTTCGTCGCCCCAATACCTGAAGTTGGACGAAACGCCAAGCGGCAGCTTTGTTATTGCTTTTTTGAACTGCTGGTTGGACTTCGTAAGGGTACGCATAAATCCTCCATGTATCGTTACAGGCATGAATAGTCTCACGGAGGGCCGATTGGACGCCAGAAAATGAATGAGTATTCATTCAGATTGTGGCAGGATATGGGTCCCCGATCCCCTATGCCCGGCGGTTTTGCGCGATTGATACGTGAAATCCGCTCCAGGACTCGAATTTGGCCGCCATCGCCACCAAAAGCAGCCGCCGCACCGCAACAAAGGAAGAGCGGCGAGTGCAACTCATTGAAGCTACGGTCAAATGTATTGCCCGCAAGGGCATCGGCAGCACCACGCTTGGCGACGTTGCACAGGAAGCAGGGCTTTCGCAGGGCATCGTCAACCTGCACTTCAACAGCAAGGAGAACCTGCTGAACGAAACGCTGCAGTTCATCGCCGAAGACTACAAATCGCAATTCGAAGCGACGCAGGCAAAGTCGGGCCCGGAAGCCGCGGAAAAACTGCTCGCACTGATGGAGATGGACCTGAAGCCGTCGATTTGTGACCGGCAGAAACTGGCCGTTTGGTTTTCGTTCTGGGGCGAGGTCAAAACCGTTCCTACCTACCAGAAAGTATGCGACACATACGACAGCGTTTACGACTCGGTCATCGAAGGCCTTTGCGACACGATTATCAAGGAAGGCGGATACCGGCAGATCACGGCCGCTGCCGCGACCGATGCGTTGCAATCCATGACCGACGGACTTTGGCTGTCAGCACTCGTCAGCCCCAAGACCTTCGACAGGGATCAGGCCATGGATGCCGTTTACAGTTACCTGCGTGCCGTATTCCCCGAACACTACGAATAAGATCCGAGGACGAACATTGAAAATCGAATTGGACGCGAGTGCGCTCGCCTGGCAAAAGAAGGCACGTGAGTATGCAGACAAATACCTGCAGCCGCACGAAGTCGAGGCGGAACTGAACGGTGGCGTACTGCCGGAGGAAATCACCAAACGCAACAAGAAGCGTGCGATCGAGCTGGGCTTCTCGGCCATGGATGTGCCGAAGTCACACGGCGGACTGGAATTGTCGATGACCGAACAGGTGGCGGTCTGGGAGCAGCTCGGGCGCGTCACCAACGCGCTCTCCTGGTGCTTCTCCGAGCCGCAGAGCTGGATGTTCGAAGCCTGCAGCGAAAAGCAGATCGACGAATTCATCCTGCCGATGATGCACGGCAAGCGAAAGGACTGTTACGCGATAACCGAAGCCGGCCCGGGCTCCGACGTTGCAGGTTTGGAAGCGACAGCGGTCCGCGATGGAAAGCACTACGTTCTGAACGGCGAAAAGTGGTACGTCACGAGTGCCAACCTGGCCGACTTCTTCTGGTTCCAGGCCAAGGTGGACGGCGAGAATGAAGATGCATTGTTCCTCGTCGACCAGGGCACCGACGGCGTCGAGATGATTGCGTCGCCGCTGTTCAGCCACACCTACGCCGCGCATCACCCTACGTACCGGTTCGAAAA
>Ga0224505_10000332_pt1 | contig 33000 bp, 32 predicted proteins | sample SF_Jan12_sed_USG_FD_169102 | JGI IMG/M metagenome (GOLD analysis project Ga0224505, IMG submission 169102) | Sediment microbial communities from San Francisco Bay, California, United States - SF_Jan12_sed_USGS_4_1 | ecosystem: Environmental > Aquatic > Marine > Sediment | place: USA: California... | reverse complement strand
CAACCGAAACAATTCCGATCAGCTCAATTCCATGACATGTACGGAGATCGAGACCGCCGTACCGATGAACCAATGATGCCTCTAGAGATCGCGGTACAAGCTGTCAGGCGTGATAGAGCCACTCATAGAAGGGGGCAGGCGTCATCAATTCGGATTTGGGGAAACAGTGGATGTCCATGCTATTAAAAACAAAGCACTTCGAACTCGAGATTGCCAACTTTGTATTCCTCCGCGCGCCGTGGCTGGGCTCAGTATACATCGGGTCTGACTCTGGCTGTGGTTACCTCGTGAGGAGTCCCCCGAATGAGATTGACTCCATGCGCCGTGACTACATTGAACGGACCCGGCAAACGTTGCGCGCGAGATGCGACCAAAGACGATAGCTGAAACAGGTAGAAAATCATGACCAGGTTACAGGGGAAGTTATGTGCAAAGCATTGTCCATAAAGGTCGCTCTGGCTGCGCTCTTGGCGGGAACCGGAATCATGCCCCTGATTGACCAGGTGCTGGCGGAGCCCAATAAAGCTGAGAAGTCAGCCTCAGCGAAGGTTTCGATAGTGGAGGCAATCACGACTGCGTCGGAGAAAGTCACCGGTGCGGTGATCGAAGCCAGGTTAGAGCAGAGGCATGATCGGTTGATTTGGGAAGTTGAAGTCATCACGCCAGAGAAACAGGTGATGGAGATCCACATTGATGCCCAGACGGGGACTGTCATTGAGGTGGAAGAAAAGGTGAAGTCAAAACGGATTCATCGATGGAATTGAACAGGAGGGCACATCGGACTATAGCCCTTAGGTTCACCGTTCCATCGTCCCCGGAGTCGTCTTATTCAGGCAGAACCACGACAGACAGAACGGATCACCGATTGGCAAGTCAGGTGGAGTGAAATCAACCGAGGGTATCGCAGATGGCGCTGATTCATACGCTGACGATCCTGATTTGCCTGGCGGCGTTGTTTGGTTATGTGAATCACCGGCTTCTGAAACTGCCGATGACGATCGGGCTCATGGCTGTGGCGCTGGGGTTTTCGCTCATCTTATTGACCCTGGGGAAATTGGGATTCGGTATTGAGACGGAAGCACAGCGGTTCATTAAGGGCATCGATTTTAACGAGGCGTTGATGCACGGCATGTTGGGATTCCTGCTCTTTGCCGGCGCCTTGCATGTGAAGCTCGATGAGTTGCTCGATCTCAAATGGGTCATCGGTACGTTAGCCGTCGTTGGGACGATCTTGTCCAGCGTGGTCACTGGCGTGCTCGGCTATCTGCTGTTCGATTTGGTTGGGTTGCCACTGCCCTTTCTCTATTGTCTGTTGTTTGGTGCCTTGATCTCCCCCACTGATCCTATTGCCGTGATGGGAGTGCTCCGGCAGGCTCGGCTTCCCAAGGCACTGGAAATGAAAATTGTCGGGGAGTCGCTCTTTAATGACGGAGTTGGTGTGGTGGTTTTTCTCATCGTGCTGAATCTCCTTCCCAAAGAGACGGTTCATGTGACGGATGTATTGGCGCTCTTTGCGGAAGAAGCGCTAGGCGGAGCCGCCTTAGGATTCGCTCTTGGCTATCTCGCGTATCGGATGCTCCGCTCCGTGGACAATTACCAAGTGGAAATTCTTATTACGCTGGCGTTGGTCATGGGCAGCTTCGGGTTGGCGGATCTACTCCACACATCCGGCCCGATTGCTGTTGTGGTGGCAGGGCTGCTCATCGGAAACTACGGGCGGCAGTGGGCCATGTCGGAAACGACGCGGGAACATCTCGATAATTTCTGGGAACTCCTGGATGAGCTGTTGAATGCCGTGTTGTTTGTCCTGATCGGACTGGAAGTGCTGGTGTTGAGTTTCAAACAACCGTATCTACTTGCCGGGCTTGTGGCCATTCCGTTGGTATTGGGAGCACGCTGGCTGAGTGTTGTGCTCCAGGTCAGGCTATTCAGCCTCGTCCGGGAGTTTACTGCCCGCACGGTGACGATCCTGACCTGGGGTGGCCTGCGCGGCGGTATTTCCGTCGCGCTGGCCCTTTCCCTCCCACCAAGTCCCTCCCGTGACGCCCTCGTGACGATCACCTATGCCGTCGTGGTGTTTTCAATCCTGGTGCAGGGGGTGACCATCAACCGGGTGGTGGGGGTCTCTTAGCACTCCTCAGCCCATATACCGGGACGGATATCGGGGCATGGATGTCCGAAGATGAGACGTGACACCCACGGTGAGATGTTTTTGATGTGGGGCACGTGCTATTGGGCGGAACTCCCTCTTTCTCGATCACGATACCAAGCACGAGCATGGTACGCTCCAAAGTGGTTGCCAAAGGACCGCAACTGCAGATGTAAAGCTTCAACTCGGCCTCGTGCGAAATCCATCACACAGGTTTCACCATAACCTATTCAGTGAAATGCACTTGAAAACAAATCCGGCACAAGATCACTTGACTCCTGGCCATGGTAGCCGGTAGCTTGCAGGCATGAGGAGAATTGAGCTGGAGGGCGTTCTCTTTTCACCGCGAGGTTTGGGTGTAGCCTGTTTGGTCTTGTTCCTCTGTCTCTGCGTGATTGTTCAGATGCTTGGAGTCCCAGTCACGTTGCTTGCCTTGCTCACGTCGGATTCACCGATAGAATCTCTCTCTGCAGACTTCTCAATTCTTCCGATCACGTTGAACCCTGGTACGCTCAGCCGCAGTGCTTTCTGCATGGAGTTTAAGGGACTTGTGTACCTCCCAATCTTTTCGACCTCCATCTTCCGCCCTCCCCAAGGGTAGCCCTCGTTTCTAACCTCTCGAACTTGTGCGGATGTAGGACTGAGTTGTTTGAGATAGGTCTTTGTGTGCGGTGAGACACAGTGTGTGCTATCGCGATCCGTCTTAAGGGCCGATTGTCAGCAAGCACCGAATTTCTGGCGGCTATCTATGGTCATGCTTGCTCTGGAAGTCAAATTGATATTGTGCATCAGGTGGCACAAGCCATTGCGAATGGCGGGGGAACGACATGATGAACGTAGAGCATTCCAATCAATTATCTCGTGCCAGCGAACATCACTATGTATTGGATGAGGGGGCCTCATCCAATACGTTCCGCGAGGCGGAAGACCTTCAGACGAAGGTCGCGGAGGAGATTACGAGGATGCGCGGAAACGAACTTGTGCGAGGCATGCTGGAGAATTTTGACAACGCGTATCTTCAAAGTCATTTGGTAAGGGAGCCTGATGACTCCCTGCCGCTCACGGTAGAACCACCGGTGGCTTTATCGAAGATCACTTCCAAACTCACGGCTATTGAGCGGCTCTAGCTGGCTCGGCTACTCAAGGTGCAGGGCAAGGGAGGTGGTACTTGCCCAGTGGCAAGCTTGCGAAGTCTAGATCAACTATGTTCGGTGCGTTGGTTAAATTGAGACGAAGGTCTCAGATGACAGGACAAGCCTGAACGGGTGCTACGCTGCCAGCTTCAATGAAAAATTCTTCGCCGTGTCTGGGGTACCAGCGGTGAAACCCAATATACAATTCTTTAGTGAGAACCTCGGGACGGATTTGCAACAACAGATGCGCGCATCATGGGCTCCCTTTCACTTGCTGTGTCTTCAAAGTGCGCTTACTTGCGGGTGATCACTTTCACATGCCCTTGTGTAACATGTTCATGCGTTCATGGAAAGAGCAAAAGAATAGGAGGGGAGAAGCGGATGTAAGGACCTTATTCAGCTCCGGCATGCACAATATTACAGTGAATGGGCGCCGCTTGGGGGGTTACCAGCCATGTGTGCTCTATGTCAGTACCCCCGCCACAATGAGAGGGATCAGATGACGAGTTTTGTAAACCATTGGACTGGCTATGCGGCGCTCGCCGTGTTTGTCGCCGCGTATATTTTGGTTATCGTGGAAGAGTCCATTCACCTACGTAAATCCAAACCGGTCCTGGTGGCAGCGGGGGGAATTTGGATCGTAACGGCGGTGGCATACAGTACGCAACACCAATCTCATGCCGCTGCGGAAATTCTGCGGCATACCCTCCTTGAATATGCTGAGCTGATGCTGTTCCTCCTGTCCGCCATGACCTTCATCAATACGATGAGTGAGCGCAACCTCTTTGAGGCGTTGCGGGCCCGGCTTGTTTCGTTGGGCTTATCACTGCGCAGTATATTTTGGCTCACAGGCATCCTGGCGTTTTTCATTTCGCCAGTTGCCGATAACCTCACGACGGCGTTGGTCATGGGTGCTGTGGTGATGGCGATCGGGGTAGGGAACGGGCGCTTCATCGCCTTGGGCTGCATCAATGTGGTCGTGGCCGCCAATGCCGGTGGCGCGTTTAGCCCGTTCGGGGATATCACGACGCTGATGGTCTGGCAAAAAGGCATGATCAAATTCGGAGAGTTTGCGGCGCTGTTTGTTCCCTCGCTCGTGAACTGGCTTGTGCCGGCAATAGTCATGGCAATGACAATCGGAGGCGACAAGCCGACGGCCACCATGGAGCCGGTGGATGTGAAACACGGCGGCTACATCATCGTACTTCTGTTTCTCATGACCATAGCGGGTACTGTGATGATGCATCATTTTCTGGAGATGCCTCCGTTTCTCGGCATGATGACCGGCCTGGGGCTTCTCAAATCCTATGGGCATTGGATACGGCGGAAGGAATTGGTTGAATGGACGGACATTCCCATGTTTGATGACGAACAATCGGGACGGAGGCCTGCGCGATGGAAACCAGCCGTCAAACCGTTCAATATTTTCATCAGCATGAAACGCGTGGAATGGGACACGCTGATGTTTTTCTACGGCATTATGCTCTGTGTCGGTGGTCTTGGGGCGCTGGGCTACCTGGCTGTTCTGTCCAGCCTTCTGTACCAAGACCTAGGCGCAACGGCCGCCAATATCCTCGTTGGGATCTTATCAGCAGTGATAGACAACATCCCTATTATGTTTGCCGTTTTGAGCATGAATCCGGATATGAACCTTGGTCAGTGGCTTCTGGTCACATTGACAGCAGGGGTTGGAGGATCACTTCTCTCGATCGGGTCAGCTGCTGGTGTGGCACTTATGGGGCAAGCACGAGGTGTCTATACCTTCTTTGCCCACCTGAAATGGACATGGGCGATCGCGTTGGGGTACGCGGCCAGTATCGGTGTTCACTGGATGATGAACGGTCAATTGTTCACGCCCTGACACGGATCTCCTATCTGTTGTCCGCATGGTTCTCCATCTTTGCAGGTTCCTCGCGCATAAACTTGTCCCTATCACGTATGGTGACGTGGTCTCTTCGAGCGTCATGCAGGAGTTTGACGATCAACAGAGTGCTGGGAGGGGCGAATAGGGATAATCGAGAGAGGATGGACCATGCAAGGTCGCCTGGTAAAAAGCATCTCGTTTCTGCGTACCCACTATCTGATGACCTGAATCTGTCGCCAGCGTTCAGACTGATATCGCCAGAGGAGCAGCCCCATCCGTACTGTCCAGTCTGCAATCATGGCAGCCCAGATGTAGAAGACCGATTGGCGTGTTCCGAGCGCGGCTAGAAGCGCCAATGGGACGCGGACGCCCCACATGCCGATCATGGTGGCGCCCATGATGAAGCGTGTGTCGCCGGCGCCGCGCAGGGATCCAGCTAAGACCATGGTGAGGGCCAGAGGGATCTGCAACAGGGCGACGATCTTGAGAAACATCGTTCCGAGTTCGACCACAGCTTCGTCGGTGGTGAATGCACGAAACAATGTAGCGGGAACGAAGAAAAAGAGGAGTCCCATTCCGGTCATGATCACGATTGCCAACCGGCTGGCTTCCCAGTTTTCCAACTTCGCCCTGGTGTACTTGCCTGCCCCGATGCTCTGCCCGACCATGGTGGCGGCTGCTATGGCTAGTCCGTAGCCCGGGAGAAAGGAAAAGGATTCGATTGATAATCCGACTTGGTGCGCCGCATAGGCGACGGTGCCATACAGGAGGACGAGTTTGGTGTAGATAAAGATGCCGGCTTGTTGAACGATGCGTTCCCCGGACACAGAGGCCCCCACGTCCCAGATCGATCGAATGAGGTCCAGGCGCAATCGGGAGGACTCTTTTAAGATGGGACGACAACGGAGCAAGAGATAGAGCACCCCTGCCGTTTCGGCAAGGCCGACGGCAATTGCCGCACCCTTCAATCCCAATGCGGGCATTCCCCATCGCCCATAGATCAACGGATAGGCAAGGGCGACATGCAGGAGGTTGACGGCGATCAGACCGTACATGGGGGTCTTGGTGTCGCCGGTACCCTGGAGAATCGAGGACAGGACCTGGATGAGGATCGTACAGGGGATTACCAGAAAGACGAGTGTTGAATAGGGGAGGGCGAGCGCGATGACGGCGGACTCTGCACCAAGTTGCTGCATCACGAACCGATTGCCGGCGATCCCGAGACAGGCCAACAGAATCGAGATGCCGATTGACAGCCATAAAAAGTGGCGGGCTGCTTCTCCTGCGTCCTGTCGGCGTCTGGCTCCCCAGAGCTGAGCGATGACCACATTTGTTCCAACCGAAATTCCTGAAACCAACGTGGTGGCCACGAACGCCAATAGCTGGCCGAGGCCGACGGCGGCGATTGAGGTGGCTCCGAGTCCGCCGACTAAAAAGACAGCCACAATGCCTTCCGCCCGCTGGAGCAGCGTGGTCAGCGTGACGGGAAGGGCTAAAGTCATCACGGCCCGTCTGATTTGGGTGACACCGTTACCCATGGGGCGCTATCCTAGCAGAGTTTCTTCGTGGACCATGTGCGAAATCACCGATCACAGCATGGATAGAAAACTGATAGTGGATTCTCAGGACGGGCTCTCTCCGGTTCCCGCAACACCGCGACTGTCAAAGTCGAAGTTTCTCTCTGGATTGCAATGTCACAAACGCCTCTATTTGGAAATTTATCAGCCCGCGCTTGCAACGCCGCCGGATGCGTCGACGCAGGCGATCTTGGATATGGGCACCGAAATCGGTGTCCTGGCACAGCAGCGTTTCCCTGGAGGTGTCCTCGTGAAGGCCGGGTTCCGTCAGCGAGAGGCGGCGGTCGCGGAGACGGCTGGCTTACTGCAAGATTCGACGATTCCGGCAATCTTCGAGGGAGCGTTTGAGCACGATGGCGTACTTGTCCGCGTCGATATTCTAGAGCGCGTCAAAACTGGTTCGATGGGATCGCCCTCCTGGCGTTTGATCGAGGTGAAGTCCTCGACGAGAGTAAAAGATGTGCATCTTGATGATTTATCCATTCAGAGCCTTATCGTCCAAGGGGCTGGAGTAACGCTGGAGGGGACCTGCTTGCTGCATATCAATACCGGCTACCATTACGATGGTGGCATGGTTGATCTGCAGGCACTCTTTTCGGTTGAAAACGTTTCGGAGGCCGTGACCGCGAGGCGAATGCTGGTGCCGGAACGATTGGCTGCCATGAAGGCTATGTTGGCGGAGTCCCAAATTCCGGCGATTGAGCCTGATCAGCATTGCCACAGCCCCTACGAATGTCCGTTTTGGGCCTACTGTACCAAAGATAAGCCGGAACGCTGGATCTATCACCTGCCGGGGAAGAAAGAGCTGGTCAGTCGCCTGGTTCGTCAAGGGGTGATGATGATTGATGATATTCCGGCCGGAACCCAGCTGACGGATGCCCAACAAAAGGTCAAGAACAACGTGGAATGGGTTTCGTCGGAGTTAGGCCCACTGCTTCGCTCCCTCAGCTATCCCATCCATCATCTCGATGCCGAGACGGTGATGTTGGCAGTCCCCCGGTTTCCCTCCACCAGACCGTATCAGGCTCTTCCGGTTCAATGGTCCAATCACATTGAACTCGAATCCGGTGAGGTCCTGCATCAGGAGTTTCTCCATACCGAAGCGTCTGAACCTCGCAAGCGTTGGGCCGAGGCATTGATCGAGTCACTCGGTAACTCCGGCAGCATTCTGGTGTACTCTGCCTACGAAGCAGGGCTCATTCGCCAGTTGGCGGACACGTTTCCCGAGTTCAAATCAGCGTTTCGGGAGATCGGCAAACGGCTGTGGGATCTGCTTCCTGTGATCAAGGACCATTACTACCACCCTGCTTTTCAGGGATCGTACTCGATCAAATCCGTCCTGCCGGCGGTCGTGCCCTCGCTTGGCTATGGTGATCTCACGATTCAAGAAGGAGGACATGCGGCCGCAGAGTATTACCGTATGGTCTTTGTCGAAACCGATTGGGTGGAGCGGGAGGCCATACGAGAAGCTCTGCTACGGTACTGCGCACGAGATACGCTGGCGATGGTGGAGCTGAGGCGGGTACTCGGAGGGAAGGCCGAGCGTCATGGAGAAGGGCACATGATGGGCGTGACATGAAGCCATTGCAAAATGGCATCGGCCACTGTAAGCTCGGCACATTCGTCGGGCATGTCTCCATCATCCTGCTCGATACGTAATCCCGCCGAGGATCTACCGGAACGGAGAGGTGCGAGAGCGGCCGAATCGGGCAGTCTCGAAAACTGCTGTCGGGGTAACTCGACCGTGGGTTCGAATCCCACCCTCTCCGCCATTATTATTCGCCGAGTTTGGCTAAAAAAACGTAAATCCCGAAAATCACAAACAAAAGGTTTCAACCACCTAGAGATCCCACGGATGAAGTAACATACACTTCATCTCGCGCAATCACGGAAGTTGGCTACAAGCTGGCTTCATGATGTGGCGATGTGCGCGCCTCGCTTGTTTCATCCGTCTTATAGCCAAGCATATAGGTACTGATAGCCTTTGACGATTTCGTCGAGGGGTACGGTTGCTTGATACTCCCGGCGTTTCTTGAGTGCGGCGAAGTCATGTTCGATCGGGTTGAAGTCGGGCGAGTACGGCGACAGGAACAGCAGGGTCGCGCCGGTGGCCTCAATAAGCTGCGCCGTTTCTCGCGAGGTATGAAACGCCGCATTGTCCATGATCACGAGGTGCTGGGTCGTCAGCCGGGGGCACAACCGGGTCTGGAGCCAGGTGTTGAAGACCTCCGTATCGCAGGTCCCCTCGAACAGCAGCGGTTCCTCTAGGCGCCCGTCGATCCGGGCGGCCAGCAGTGAGGTGCGTGGTCGACGATGCCCGGAGACCAGCCCATCTACGCGGTGTCCCTTTGGGGCGTACCCGTACCGCCGCGCAGTCGACGACGCAAAGCCACACTCATCGATGAAGACGGGCCGTTTGCCGCGGCGAAAGAACCGCTCCCGCAGGCGCAGGAACTGTTTCCATCGCTGCGGATCGCGTTCCTGGTACCCGATCCTTGTTTTTATGGGTGATCTGCAGGCGGTGTAGCGCGTTCCAGATGCAATACCGGGAGACCTCGAAGTGCCGCGCCCGTTCGGCTTGGGTCTGATCGGGATGGGCGTCGACATGACGGCGTAATTGCTCCCAATCCAGCTTGTAGGGACGGCGCGGGCCGGGACGCTGGTAGGTCAGGCCCCCCAGCTTGAGCCAGCGGTACACGCTGGCCTCGCCCACCTGGAACCGCCGAGCCGCTTCGGTTTTGCTGCCTCCGCGGCGGACAAACTCCACCACTCGTTGGCGTAAGTCTGATGAGCATCGCATACCCCCATCATCGCCCAACGTCAGCTGCCATAGCCATCAGTAATTTAAGGCTTAGCTATAACGTCAAAGAGCTTTTTCAAAACGAAAAGGAAAGGCTCATGAATGCCGTTATCAACACAGTTATCGCTGTTCTCGTCTTTGGTTCAAGTCATGTTGCACTTGGAGTTTGAACTCAAGCTGTGATTCGATTGGTGACCGCATTGTACCTGAAGTCTGACGTGCATGGTTGAAGACGGCTCTAACCGAACATGCGCGGCACATTGAAGAACCGCGGCACAGACCGGCAATAGGCGCGGTAGTCGTCGCCGTAGCGGGCGGCGAGCCACGGCTCCTCGAGCAGCACCATGAGCGCGTAGACGAGCATCATCGCGCCGCACAGCAAATACGTGGGGCCGCTGTCGGCTGTAAGCGCGAGCGCGCCGTACACGACGATCAGCATCGCATTCTGCGGATTGCGAGACCACTGGTAGATGCCGCCGGTGACGAGACCGCCTGACGCGCCATAGCTGTTGTCGCGACCGAGCACGCGGAAGGCGTAGACGAAAATCGCGACCGAGACGGCGAGCACCAGCGCAGCCAGAATACGCAACCAAAACGGAAGCCCGAGTGCGCCACCCGGCCAGGCCGCCACAGCGGATAGGGACGCGAGCACGTTAAGCCCGCGGAACAGTGGCCAGAACACATAGCTTTGCAAGGACTTCTCGCCGGGCGTCGGCCAGATGCGGAGCGACGGCCGCACGAGCGTGGCGAGGAGTAGCATGATCAGTACGACGGCTACGAAGAGGCCGATGATGAAGATGACGCCGCCCACGTTGCCGTTGATCGGAAGGACGAAAGAATTCATCAACAGCGCCCGTCTACAAGAAGGGCGATGTCATCAAGCAAGTCTCGAAACAGCACTATCATTCTATTCGTCTTTAAAACGTCTTTAAAATCCAAATATTCCATTGCTGTTCGCGAGGTTCTTGATTGGGATCTCTTGAATAGTGTCCCAATGTTCGACGGCTTATCCATTTTCAAATCTTAGTAAGTCGTAAAAAGCGTGCGTTTTGACACTCCATTCGCCTTCCCTTACGGTCAGAACGAAGTTGCCTTCGCCTAAGACTTTGTGAATTCTCGTATATCTAAACATGGTTTTTGCGCGGTAAGGGATTTTACCGCAGAAATCGTGGGGCGGAGTAGGGTGCACACCTTCAGTGTTTGGCGCACAGAAGGGGCCTGCCTCTTCTGTAGGAATATGAATAACAGTTGTGGCACGATGTCGAATTCCCACCCGCTCCACCAGATCAGCCTTCGATTAACCCCTGCTGACTTTCCGCAGAACATGGTACGAATTATGTGGCGGAATGAGGGAACGAGAACTCAGTCAATTCGACTTTCTCAAGTCCTCGCTTGACCAGCCCAGCGATATCCAGCGTACGTTCAATTCTCAGTACGTCATCCACACGAGTCTTGGTGTTTGGGTGGGGAGGCACGAAGAGTTTGCAGCAATCCTGGTCGGGCTCAATGGAGGTCTCATAGGTGCCGAGTCGTCTCGCCTCGTCAATGATCTCACGTTTGTCCATACCGATCAGTGGACGGAGGATCGGCAGTTCCGCTGCCTCCTCAATCGCACAGAGGTTCTGAGGGGTTTGTGAGGCGACTTGGCCGAGACTATCGCCAGTCACTAAAGCCCAACACTGTTCTCTCCTGGCCAGCTCCTCCGTGATCCGGACCATCATTCGGCGATACAGCACCACGCGGAAGGGGGCCGGTGCGGTCAGGACAATCTCACGCTGAATTTCTCCAAACGGAATGACATAGAGACGTGAGTGATATTGATATTGGGTCAACGTCCGTACGAGGTCACGAACTTTCTCTTCCGACGCTCGGCTCACAAGGGGTCGGCCAGAAAAATGCACAAACGTCGCGAGGCAGCCTCGCTTGATCAGGCGATACGCCGCGACCGGCGAGTCGATTCCCCCTGATGTCAAGCAAGCAACCTTCCCGCTGACGCCGGTCGGCATACCGCCGGGTCCTTCGACTTTTTCCGCTGAACAAAATGCATCCTTCGTCAGAAGCTCTATGTAGACCGTCAGGTCTGGGTGTTTCAGACTAACTTGTTTGCCGGTTCTCTCACAAATGGCTGCGCCGACGGACTTTTCAATATCCATCGAGGTCAAGGCTAATCGCTTATCGGCTCGCTTGGCGGTGACTCGAAAGGTATGGAACGACTTGGCGTTGAGCTCGGCAACTGCAGCTGCGGAGAGTGCCTCAAGATCCGGGTCACCTAACTGCAACGGAATCACGCGACCCAGCGAAAAGTTTGCAATGCCGCACACGCGAATAAGCCGGTCTCGAATGACATCCAAGTCCACTTCGGGGGGAAGCTCAATGCGAATACGGCTGTGGAGGTTCTGAACCTGCCGAATACCCAAATCTTTCAGGGCTGTGCGAATGTTGGTGATGAGGCTTTGCTCGAAGTAGTCTCGATTGTGACCCTTCAAGGCAAGTTCATGATAATGGGCGATGGCGCATTTCATGGCGTGCGAGGCTCGTCGTTTGTGAAGCGTGAAACGCAGGCAAGCAAGATTGTGCGGATCATGGTCATAAACGAGATGCGCTTCACGAGTGACGATTCACTCTCCGAGCTTTTCGAGAAACCGTTCTGCATCAATTGCCGCCATACAGCCAGAACCTGCGGCTGTCACGGCTTGGCGATACGTGGAGTCCTGGACGTCCCCCGCAGCGAAGACTCCCCGAACATTTGTGCTGGTGCCAGTGAGCGTGCGAATGTAACCTTTCTCATCCATATCGATCTGGCCAGTGAACAAGGCCGTGTTCGGCCTATGACCGATTGCGATAAAGACACCGGCACAAGCCAACTCTGCTGTTTTTCCTGTTACCGTATTCTTGAGCCGGACTCCGGTTACGACCTCTTGCCCGAGCACATCTTCGACCACGCTGTTCCAGACGAACGTGATCTTTTCGTTCTTCATTGCCCGATCTTGCATGATTTTGGAGGCACGGAGTTTGTCGCGTCGATGGACAATGAAGACTTTTGTGGCGAATTTGGTGAGGAAGGTGGCTTCTTCCATGGCACTATCGCCTCCGCCCACCACGACCAGGTCTTTTCCTCTGAAGAAAAATCCATCACAGGTGGCACAGGTTGATACACCATGGCCGATCAGTCGCTTCTCGTTCGGTACGCCGATCGGAATGGCTGATGCGCCTGTAGCGATGATGACGGTTTGAGACGCTACTGTGCGTTCGCCATCAATGGTGAGTGTCAACGGGTTGTTTCTAAAGTTCACGGCCGAAACATCACCGGTAAGGAATTCCGTGCCGAAGCGTTCTGCTTGGGCTCGCATCTCTTTCATCAGTTCAGGCCCCATGATCCCTTTGGCAAATCCAGGGTAGTTTTCCACTTCTGTCGTGGTGGTGAGCTGCCCTCCCGACTGCCAGCCCTCGATGAGCAGAGGAGACAGATTGGCCCGTGCGGTATAGATTGCAGCGGTCAAACCGGCTGGTCCAGAACCGATGATGGTGACGTCGCGCATGCGGGGACTCTAACATAACGGGAGGGGAGGGCGGTAGGAGGCTACTGGTGATTGCCTGAACGAAAGAAGTCGTGGCACACCGTTCGTAGTCTTGGATGATCAGCTATGAACGGCAATGGTTCGGGTCTTGGTACGCAAATCCCTCCACGCGTTCATCCAGAGAACAATGACCGGAAGCTACCTGATCGGAGGAGAAGTTGTGGATGATGCCAGTGTAGAGAACATCACGAAAGCGTCTCGAACCCGCTTCCTACCAATCGCGCGATGCAATGTTCCGTCAATGATCATATCGGCCCTGCTGATTTTTTTTGAGAGCGGCATTTGGCTACGAATACGTTGGAGCGCTTCAGCGCGGGTGAGACCGTTGCGTTGCTTCAAACGGGCGATCTGAGTACGCTGGTCGGCGGTGACGACGATAATTCGGTCCACTCGTTTGTCGATGCCGGCTTCAAATAAGAGGGGGACATCATAGAGCACAACCGCGTTCGGATCCTTTGTTGCTGCCTTCCTGGTCAGCCGCTGTTGTTCGCGGGCGACTCGGGGATGGATGATTCGCTCAAGCTCTCGAAGTTTCGTACGATTGCCAAACACGATTTGCCCGAGGGTTTGTCGGTTGATCGTCCGGTCAGCGTTCAAGATGGATGTTCCGAATCGACGGATGATGTCTCGCCACGCCGGTTTGCCTGGTTGGACCACTTCTCTTGCCAATTCGTCGGCATCAATGACAATGGCCCCGCATTGCTTGAACATCTTCGCTACGGTGCTTTTCCCGGTGGCGACACCCCCGGTGAGTCCGATCAAGATCATCGCGGCGGAGCTTACCATGCGTCGGGCCTGACAACAAACTGAGATTGACATCCTCTGTTCTCCGCTTGTATGAATTTTGTCATGTATCGATTGTTGCTGATCGTCTTTTGCTCCGCCCTTAGCGCTGGGGTGGCTGTGGCTGGAGCGGATGGCTTGGGACCCAGTCCACGGACGATCACTGTTGCACTGGACGGTTCGGGTGATTTCTCTTCGATACAAGAGGCTGTCGACAGTGCCGGGAAAGGCGACACGGTGCTGATCAAGGCAGGAGTGTATCCCCAGGACCTGACCATCCATAGTAAGGAAGGGATCAAGATTGTCGGAGCCGGCGTAGAGAAGGTTGTGCTGCAAGGGCGAGGGCAGATGGTGGGCGTGCTCCATGTGGGCAAGTGGCCCTATGGTGCCACGGATATTGACATCAGCGGTCTGACGATCAACGAGCATGGGGGACATGCGCTTGGTATCTTTAATGGTAACCGGATCGTGCTCCGTCACCTTCATGTCAAGGGCATGGTCTTCAGCCAGCAGGTCCAAGAGGTCCGAATAGAAGACTGTGTGATCGTCGGAAGCGAGACGACCGGCGCGCACTTTTCTGATTCTCACGCCACCCTGGTCGGAAACTTTATCCACGATAATGATTATGGCGTCAATGTCACCGGCAAATCATCGGTTCGACTCGAACGCAATGTCATTACGAGAAGTCTTTTTGAGGCTGTCGTCATCGGTGATCAGTCTGCCGCAGTGTTGGTGAACAACACGTTGGTGAAGAACGGCGGTGGCGCGACATTTCTCGGCGCATCGAGGATTGAAGCCATGGGGAATATTCTGAGTTTCAATAAGATCGGCTTTCTGATTGCTCCATCGAGTCAGGCAAAGGTTGGATACAATCTTCTCTTCAACGGCGAGGCTGACTATATGTGGGCCGGATCGCCGAATCGTCCCGCTCCCGAGTTGAAAGCCAATTCCGATATCTTTGCGGATCCCCGCTTTGTTGATGTCGAGCGGGATGATTTTCATCTACAGCCTGGCTCTACCCTTCTCGGTGTGGGTGGGTTTCCTCATCTTGGAGCGCTCCCGCCTGGTCGATCTGGATCAACTCAATAGAAAATCCATTAAAAGCAATGAGATAGCCAGCTGTATTCTTCGGCCAGGGTGTGTCTGATATCTTTTGAGGCGAGTGCGATGCCTTCCCGTGAGCTGTCCGGCTCAAGTAACGGATTGATCATGCCGAGAAAGATTCAACCAGGAGGTCGTCCTTGGCTAGCTTTCGAAGCAACCTCGAAAAACTGTCGGGTGAGAGAATTCCCTCTCTCATGGACATGGAGTCGGGGAAATTGGTCGGTGCCGTGCTTCCCATGTCCGAACAGGCTCAGATTCAGATGCGGAACAGCATTGAGGTGATCGAGTATCTCCTGAACCAGGAACAAGTAATCTGGAGCTAAGTTTCTGAGCATTATCCCTATCTGTCTCCCGTCATCGTCTTCTCGGACCATCAAGGAACTCTTCCCTATCCAGCGAGGCTGACGCCAGAGCTCGGGTGAATTCCGCTCTTGGTTGATTCCGTGCAATTCAGACAATGGGGCAAAAGACCGAAGAGGGACTTGAGTTGAAGTGCCTCGACGGACTGCACGCTTGATTCCGATGTCCATTGGGTGCATCGTAGTCACCCGCGCACAGCCTGCTTTTGTGGGGAGCATGGAGCTCTTATGGGGAAACCAGGTCAGAAGTCTTCTCGTTCCCAGGCTCCTCATGGTGCTGAACGGCAACGGCTGGAAGAGGATGCGCTTCGGAAGCGGCATTGGAAGCGCTGGGGACCATACCTGAGCGAACGGGCCTGGGGGACGGTTCGGGAAGACTACAGCCCTTATGGCACGGCGTGGGAAGCATTTCCGCACGACCATGCTCGCTCTCGTGCCTACCGCTGGAATGAAGACGGACTTGCCGGTGTTTCGGATCGTCATCAATACATCTGTTTCGCGATTGCGCTTTGGAATGGCCGGGATCCCATTTTGAAGGAGCGGGTGTTCGGCGTGACGGGCAATGAAGGGAATCATGGAGAAGACGTCAAGGAATACTATTTCTATTTAGATTCAACGCCAACCCATTCATACATGAAGTATTTGTATAAGTATCCACAGGCTGAATTTCCCTATGCCAGGTTGGTTGAGGAGAATCGCCGTCGTGGGCGGCAAGATCCGGAGTATGAGCTCATTGATACGGGTGTCTTTGATGAGGATCGCTACTTCGATGTCGTGGTGGAGTATGCCAAGACGACGCCGGAGGAGCTATTCATCCGGATCCATGTCACGAACCGGGGGCCTGAACATGCCGAGTTGACCCTCTTGCCGACCCTCTGGTTCAGAAATACGTGGTCGTGGGGACTTGATGCCCGTCGGCCACGAATGCGTGAAGGAACCACGGCGAAGAACCTCAGTGTGATTGAACTGGAGCATGAGTACTACGGGAAGCGTTTTCTCTGGTGTGAGCGAAGGCCACCGTTGCTGTTCACGGAAAACGAGACGAACTCCCGACGGTTGTATGGAGATCGGGAAGGCTCAAAGCACGTGAAGGACAGCATGCATGATTACATCATCCATCGACAGATCGATGCGGTGAACCCTGGGAAGATCGGGTCGAAGGCGGCCGCGCAGTATATGTTGACCCTAGCTCCTGGGGCATCGGATAGCGTTCGTCTCTGCCTGACGAATGAGTCGGATCCGAAAGTGTTCAGTGAGAAGCACATCGACGGACTCTTTGACCAACGGGTCCAGGAGGCCGATGAGTTCTATGATGACTTGGCTCCGGTACATCTCTCCGAGGACGCGAAGCTCGTTCAACGGCAAGCCTTCGCGGGGTTGCTGTGGAGCAAACAGTTCTACCACTACGATCTGAAACGCTGGCTTATGGGTGACCCAGGGATGCCGGATCCGCCTCACGAGCGGCTGCATGGACGAAACTCCGACTGGACACACCTCTACAATGCCGATGTGATTTCAATGCCGGACAAGTGGGAGTATCCCTGGTACGCCGCGTGGGATTTGGCATTCCATTGTATTCCCTTGGCCCTCGTCGATTCGACCTTCGCCAAGGAGCAGCTGATCCTCATGCTCCGTGAGTGGTACATGCACCCGAACGGGCAGATGCCTGCCTATGAATGGGCGTTTGGAGATGTGAATCCTCCGGTCCACGCCTGGGCTGCCTGGCGAGTCTACAAAATCGAGAAGAAGCGGAGAGGAGTCGGGGATCGGGTCTTCCTCGAACGCGTGTTCCACAAGTTGCTGCTGAACTTTACCTGGTGGGTCAATCGAAAGGATGCCGAAGGGAAAAATATCTTTCAGGGAGGATTCTTGGGCCTCGACAACATCGGTGTCTTCGATCGAAGTGCTCCCCTCCCGACCGGCGGCCATATTGAACAGTCGGATGCGACAAGCTGGATGGGAATGTATTGTCTCAATATGCTGTCGATCGCACTGGAACTGGCACGGGATAATCGAGCGTACGAGGATGTGGCGAGCAAGTTTTTTGAGCATTTCGTCTATATCTGTCGAGCCATGAACAACATCGGGGGAGAGAAGATTGAGCTCTGGAATAGAGACGATGGATTTTTTTATGACGTCCTACATCTTCCGAATGGACAGACCTGCCCCTTGAGGGTGAGGTCTCTGGTCGGCCTGATTCCGCTGTTCGCCGTAGAAACCTTGGACTCCGAGTTGATCGACCAACTCCCGCGATTCAAACATCGGATGCAGTGGTTTATTGAGAACCGGCCGGATTTTAGCGCACATGTTGAGACCCATTCACAGGATGGAGAAGTACGACGGTTTCTCTCCCTCGTCAATCCGGTGCGTCTCAAGTCGGTGTTGCGGTACATGCTTGATGAGGAAGAGTTTCTTTCCCCTTATGGCATTCGTGCCCTCTCGCGCTACCACAAGGACCATCCCTATGTCTTATCGATCATGGGGAGGGACTATCGGGTGGATTATGAACCGGCTGAATCTGGTACCGGGCTCTTCGGGGGCAATTCAAACTGGAGAGGGCCTATTTGGTTTCCCGTCAACTATCTGCTGATCGAATCCCTCCAAAAGTTCCATTACTTTCTCGGTGAGGCGTATCGGGTGGAGTACCCCGTACGTTCAGGTCACTTCGTTTCGCTGAACGAGGTGGCCTCGGAGCTCTCTCGTCGACTGACGCATATCTTTCTCCGTGATACAACTGGACGACGTCCCGTGTACGGCGGGATCAGGAAATTTCAGGATGATCCGTGCTGGCGAGATGCCATCCCATTTTATGAGTACTTCCATGGAGATAATGGGGCTGGGATTGGAGCCAGCCATCAGACCGGATGGACCGGACTAGTCGCGAAGCTCATCCAGCAGAGCGGCGAGTAGGGGGGCGTCATTCGTGAAACGTATCTCGCAAGCGACGAGATACGGACGACGAGGGTCTGCTGATGCGGATTGGTAAAGACGAATGCCAGGATCTCGATCGTGCGCTGAGTCTGGAATGGCTGGAGACGAATGGGTGCGGAGGATTTGCGTCAGGCACCGTGGCCGGCGCCAATACACGCCGCTATCATGGGTTGTTGGTAGTGTCGACATCTCCCGGACGCCATCGCTACGTGCTGGTCAATCACTTAGAGGAATGGCTTCATCTGGATGGCTGCTCGATTTCCATCTCGACGAATCTGTATCCCGGTGTGATCCATCCTCGAGGCTATAGATATTGCGTCGCTTTTTCATCGACACCTTGGCCAACCTGGACGTTTAGAGTCAACGATCACACTGTCAGCCGTGAAATCTTCTGTGTGCGGAATCAAAGCACGGTTGTGGTGAGATGGAGACTGCTTACACCAACGACCGATTCAATTGAGCTGCTGGTACGCCCGAAGATCACCGGCCGAGATTATCATGCTCTTCACCATGAAAACGGAGCGCTTTCTCCTGAAGCGACGGTCACCGGCCAGTGGGTGACCTGGCAGCCCTACCAGAGCCTTCCTGCCGTGCATTGCAGACACACCGGAGTGTATCGCCATGCCTCCGAGTGGTATCGGCATGTGCGGTTTCCCCTCGAACAAGAGCGTGGGCTGGATTTTCAAGAAGACTGGTGGTCTCCAGGAGAAGTGCTGTTCCAATTGGGGCCTGGCAAGGAACAGGTTCTCGTGCTGACCAGCGAAGCGGTTGATGATAGTGAGACTGGAGAACTCATTCGGACGCAACGTGCCTGGCGGGTGAGCCATCACAAGGCCACACAGAGTCCTGACCGCTTTGCCGAAGCACTCCGGCAAGCCTCCGGTACCTTCCTCGCCCAGCAGGGTTCGAGGCAGACGGTGATCGCTGGATATCCATGGTTTACAGATTGGGGGCGGGACACCTTCATCTCATTACCAGGCCTCTTCTTAGTGACCGGGCAGTACGAGGCTGCCTGGCATATCATTCAATCCTTCATCCCTTTTGTGTCAAAAGGCATGGTGCCGAATCGTTTCCCCGATCTCGGCCAAGATCCTGAATATAATGCGATTGATGCGTCCCTCTGGTTTATCCATGCCGTCGATCGTTATCTGGCCTACAGCAAGGAGACGAAACGTGTTCAAGTCGTCGCGTGGCCGGCTATTAGACAGATTCTCGACGGCTATCGTCACGGGACGAGATACAACATCAAGATGGATGCCGATGGGCTGATTACCGGAGGGATGCCTGGGATACAGCTGACTTGGATGGATGCCAAGGTCGGGGATTGGGTCGTCACTCCGCGGCATGGAAAGCCGGTAGAAATTCAAGCCTTGTGGATTCGGGCATTGCAGGTTGGCGCATGTTTGGCTGAGAAATTTGGTGATCGGGACTACGCAGTCGGCTGTTGGAAGGATAGAACACGAGCCGTCACATCGTTCCGTCAGCGATTCTGGTACAAGGGTGGACAGTATCTGTACGATGCCATCGATGGACCGGAAGGGGACGATATCTCGATCCGTCCCAATCAGGTGTATGCGATCTCTCTGTGCGATGATCTGTTGACGAACGAACAGGCCACGCAGATTCTTCGGATGGTCAAAGAACAACTTCTTACCCCGGTGGGCCTTCGAACATTGTCACCTCGGGACAGTCGGTATCGGCCACGCTACGAAGGGGGGCCGACCGAGCGGGATAGCGCCTACCATCAGGGAACTGTCTGGCCGTTCCTCTTGGGATCATTTGTGACCGCTTGGGTGAATATATTCGGCTGTACCGCCAAGACTAAACGTGAGGCGCGGTCATTTCTGAAAGGAATAGAAGTGAGTCTCGGGGAAACCTGCCTTGGCCACGTATCGGAGATATTCGATGGAGACCACCCGCATGCTCCACGCGGTTGCCCGGCACAGGCCTGGTCTGTTGCAGAACCTCTTCGCGCCCTGGTCGAGGATCTTGGGCTGCGGATCGCCCCTCAGCCAACCAACTTGGTTCGACATACACGATCCGCTACTCAACAATGCTAGCCGCGCTCTCCCTTGACAGGCTCTCTGCGCATCCGTAGTCTTCACGCAACGTATGGTTTGGAGGCGCTGCTATGCTGATAAAGGTTCGCTTAAGCCGAATGCATCGAGTTGTTGTCGGTGTGCCGCTGTGTCTTCTCATGAGTTTCGCAGTTCCCTACGTCACGTTGGCTGATGACCTGCCTAAAGAATCTGTATTGCCCTTGGGAATTGCGAACAAGGCGATACAGGCTGCGTTAGAGGCCTGTAAAAAAGATGGGTACCGAGTAAGTGTCTCGGTCGTAGACCGTGATGGCGTTCCTCGTGCCATGGGACGTGCCGACGGTGCTGGGCCCCATACGGTCGATAGTAGCCGGAAAAAAGCGTATACGGCCGCCAGCTTGAGGCGTTCCACGAGTGAGCTTGGCGATCTCATCACCAAAGTTCCCACGCTTCAGGCCCTTCGCGATATCAATGGTGAGGTTCTGATTCTGGGTGGTGGGCTCCCCATCGAAATAGAAGGAGACGTGGTTGGCGGAATCGGAGTTGGTGGAGCGCCTGGCACCCATCTGGATGATGCCTGCGCGCAGGCGGGCCTGGATGCGGTCGGTGCGGCTTCCAAGGTTTTGCCGGCCAAGTGAGAGTCCCAACAAGGTTCGCCATGTGGGGTGCCCTGTTGGCGGTGGCGACGGGGTGCAATAGTAATGTTCCCGAGACGGCCTCAGTCGAACTCACGGCGATCCAGCTTCGATTGACCATTGTGAGGATGGCAACCGATCCATTTCTTCAGCGATTCAACCTGACACTGAATGTCCAGGGAGGAGGCTGTCGCTCCTCAACAGAATTATTTCCAGATACAGGCTATGCCGGTCGGCGGAACGTCTATTGGGCGGCGAGGGGCCGAGTATATGTTGTTGGACAGTACGATGCCCGAGTGATTGATCCTCACAACTGTCAGGCCGTCCTGACGGAATTTCGCCATCTCGATCGAGACGTGATCTTTCTTGGGAGCTTCGATCAGGACCAAGAACAACACTGGAAATATGTATCCGCGCTCCAACGACCGGAAGTGCCGTTTGAAAAACGATAAGGACGCGCAGGCGTGATTGAAATGTTTTGAACAATGACCTCGACGATACAGCTCAGTATCCGTCACTCGATGATTACGATCTAAGAGCGAGCCACGTCGTAATATGCAGCAACCTATCATTGGCTACCACCAAGATGAGCAGGGCGACTGGGTTGCCGATCTGGCCTGTGGGCATGGGCAACATGTTCGACATCATCCCCCATTCTTCAACCGTCCATGGGTTCTCACCGATGGTGGGCGTGAACGGCATCTTGGCACGTTTTTGAACTGTAAAAAGTGCGAAGAGCCCGCTGTTGCTGCTCCTCCAGCTTCATCATAACCCGCCCACAGTCAGGGCTTCTCCCATTGTCGACATCAAACGTATCCTGACCACTTCCAATTCGTACAACCTGTCATGTTCTTGGTGGATGGTGGCCTTGGTGATACTGTAGAGAGGCGACGCTTTCGCGACGTCGCGTCGGGAGGAATGGAGGGTATGAGTATGACTCCTACCACACATGCGTCGATATCGGCGGTCGATCCTCGATCCAGGTTCTTCGTGCATCGAATCCAAAAGGGTTACGCCGCGTGGATCGGATTGCTGCTGTTTCTGTATTCAGCACTGTTTTTCACCATGGCCTTCTATGGAGCCCATTTGAAGCCCGTCGTCGTGCTCTATACGAGTGATTCATTGGATGAACGGCAGGCGGCGGCCGAGGAGATGTTGGCGTTGAGCCAGACGGTCTGGGTGGCGGTGCCGGTCCTCTTTTTCGGTTCCGTTATTTTTAGTCTTGTCGTGACACGGCGTGTGGCGGGTCCGCTCTCTCGACTGGACGAAAGTCTCCAGCAGTGGGCGAGAGGGAACCTTCGTTGGCGTATGCGCTTTCGTCCCAGTGACCGCCTGGAAGAGTTGGCTGATCATGCCAACTGCGCCTTGGAGAATATCGAACGATCGTTTGGCTGCATTCAGGATCAGACCCTAGCGCTGCAGGCGATGCTCCATAAGATTGAGAAGGTTGAGCCTACGAGCGTGAAGGAAGCACGAGAGGCTCTGGAAGAGATCGCAGAGATATTACAGCAATTTGACTTTCGCACGACCGTTCATAGGCTCGGAAGGATGTAATGGTGTGCGTAGGAAGTCGAAATGGTGGATTCACTGTACTTGAAGTGCTGGTGGTTCTGGTTGTGCTGAGCGTGCTCGTTGCGGCGGCGATGGTCTCGCACAGTCAGGTTGTGAGTCATGCCAGAGGGCTGGAGGCCGAGACGGCCCTCGCTGAGATCAACAGATTGGAAACGCTCTATCACACCAATCATGCAGCATATTCAGGTGATCTTGCTGCCATTGGGTTTAATCCCGTGCCGAGGCTCAAGTATTACACGGTTGAGGTTCGGGTAGATGACGGAGGAGCATCATTTCACGCGGCAGCCATACCGCTCTCTGGAGAACGGACAGAGCTGGCTCTCGTATTGACGCACACGAGGGGTAGGACAACCCTCCAGAAGCGGGATGTCAGGACTCTGGCTCGCCAGAGTCAAGATCTGAATCCTCTGAGCGGGATGTCCTCGAGGGCCGAGGGCCAGGTGCAGATGAGTATTGGAACACAGAGGAAGTCGCAACAGGAGGATTGTCGGAAAGGTGGTGAAGCAACGGTTGCAGCGGATGGATTGCTCGATATGAATTTCTGCTTGAAATAAGTCCATGAATATATTGGCAGTGGTCAGCCCCGGTTTGGTTAGGGTAGACTGAACGCACTGCTTTCGCTGAGACGTCCCGTCCATCAATCACGAACTCCACGGGTCGGTGTAGGTAGGACCATCAAGATCGTACCTCCCTTCTCCCACAGAGAGACGTGGTTGTCTTGCGAGAGCCGGATGAGGGAGTCGTGGCCAGCCGTTCGTTGGCTCATGTCACCCGGCAGAGCCGTTCGGCCATCTTGACAGAGCAGACGGGTTTGTTTGACAACCGTGACGATGAGGACTCATACGGATCGCCGGCTATTATGCTGACGCAACGTTATCAAGTGGCCGTGCTCTTGGTCGTGGTTGTGCTCTGCGGATGCTATCTGTTGTTGCCATTGGGCGCCTCGTATGTCTTGGCCAATGGGCTCCGTTCGTATGGGTACAGTCATGTCGTCCTTCAGCTCGGGTATCCCGGCTGGACCACGATGACGATACCGGTCGTTTCCTTCCAGCAAGATTTGGGAGAAGAACGACTCCTGATTTCCCTGACCGATGCAGAGATTCAGTATGATTTGGGACAACTGTTTCAAGGTCGTGTGAATCGTATCCTGCTCAGAGATGTCGCCATCCATGTCCTGACCGTCCGCTCAGCCGAACCCGTCATGGGAGAAAAACAAGCTGGAGGGAATAATGCTGACGAGTCATCACTGTGGAAATTGTTGACGGCCGGTGATCTCTTGAGAAGTCTTCCCATTCTCCCCTTCGCCGAATTGCAGCTGGAGCATCTGACCGTGTTCCGTGAGCAAGCGACGGGGCCGCTTCGTAAAGTCACGATTGATGGAGAGCTGACCGCTAGCGGCAATGGGGTGGGAGGACATCTTTCATTTCGGGGACGAGATACCGGCTCTTATGGTCTTGTGGTGGCGGGGAATTCGGCGAGTACGTGGTCAGCGACCTTATCATCAACGCGACCACACGCAGTTCCGATTGTCTCCTGGCAGTCCCGGTCGCGTCCGACCGATGGGTCGGATATTCAAGTTGACGGGCAACTTCGAATTAACGTGCAAGAACTGGCTCCCTTCATCGCCCTCCTGGTACCGATCGGTCCGGAATTGGAGAAGGTCACGGGACAAGTCTCACTCGATTGGGCCGGGGTTGCTGCAACCCGGGCTGCGCTTGGATCGCTTTGGGAGGATGCGCACACCCGTGTAGGCGGTCAGGTCCGTATCACGCTCACTCTGCCCGAACTGAAAGGAGTGGCGAAAGACATTGCACTGGCCTATGTGGGAAGGTTTGTCGGCAATGCCGCTCAAGCGGAGTGGGACATGAATCCCGGCGTGCTCCTCACCGCGACGCTGAATACCCAACCTCGATTGATTCCAGACGTGGTTCGGTTGATCCTTCCTCATGGCGATCAACCTGTACGAATTGAGAACAAGGAGGTCGTGAAGGGGACGCTCTATTGGAAAGAAACTCCTATCCACACCGTAGCCCACGGTCCGCTGCAGGTGACCTATGGCAGATCAGCCGGGCCATTAGTTGCCACGTTCGAAACCACCAGGGCTGAAGGGCGTGGCAATGAACTCATATTGGCTGAAGGGGCTTATCAATTGGAAGGAGTGCTTCCGAGGGTATTCACAGAGAGGCTTTCCGCTAAAGAGGCGGCAGGAGTCGTCCGGGGTACCATACGATTAGAACGGGCGCATATCGCGGGAGTCCTATTACCACCATCCTCGGTTACGGTCAAACAGATCGGACAAGGTGCGGTCTTTGTGCCGGGAGCAACGCTGAACCTCTCTGAACCTCTGACCGTAGACTGTGATCTCATTCCACTGCACTGCATCGGGGGACCGCTGGCCGTCACCATTCGGGCTCCCACTGTTAGAGTCGGTGGTCAAACTGTCACGGTTGTCCAAGGACTACTCAACATGCAGGAGATGGAGACGCGAGGCACAAATTGGACAAGCAGCGGGATGTTGGTGGTGGATGGAGTCAGTGTGGGGGCTGGAACGGTCATTCCGTCCCCGAGTCATTGGGTGACAACGTTCACGGCTGATCACACGAACATTGGGGCGGATCTACAGGTCGATCTTCCGAATCATGAAGGGGTGGTGACAGCCAGGATTGAGCAATCGCTGAAGACCGCATACGGCGTCTTGCATGGTACGATCGGTCCGGTGCAGTTTGATGGGGCCGAACGGCGGCTCAGCCGATTGATTCGAGCGGTTGGCCCAGCGACCGATCTTCTTGATGGGACTGTCAGCGCCACGGTCGATGTGACGTGGGATAATGTAGTTGGTAGCCATTCCAGCAAGGGTACCCACATAACCTCTGCGACCGCACGGGTCGTGGCCGAGAATGTTTCTGGGTACTATCATGACTACGGCATGAGGGGGGTGAGCACATCTGTGGTGTTTCGTGCTAACGGGAGGGAATCCATTGTAACGGCTCAGCCGGCGGCTCTCTTCGTCGGGGCCCTCCAGAGTGGCATTGAAGTGACCAATCTCAGGACTGTTTATCAGGCACAGTGGAAATTGACAGAGCCACTTCCAATTGTTCAGCTGAAAGACTTTCAGTGTGAGGCGTTTGGAGGGACGATCACCAGTCCGGGTCTTGTAGTAGACTTGGCGTCGTCTCCATCCACCACGACGGTTTCTCTACAGAATCTTGATCTCGCGAAGATTCTCAGTGTGGAACAGCAACGGGGACTGCAGGGAACCGGGACGCTCAACGGGACACTCCCGGTTACGATCACATCGAGGGGGGTGGCGGTGGAGGACGGAGTGATCGAGGCGCAGCTTCCAGGCGGCGTCATACGATACCTCTCAAACGTAGACTCGCCACCGGTACTGTCAGAATCCGATACGTCCCTCCAGCTTGTTGCGCAGGCTCTCAATAACTTTCACTACAAGTTCCTGCGTGTGGGAGTCAAGTATGGGGAAACGGGCATGTTATATTTGAGTGCCCGATTGGAGGGGCGGAATCCCGATCTGCTACAGACCCCACCCATTCACTTTAATCTCACGGTGCAAGAGCACATTCCGACCCTTCTGAAAAGTCTCCGGCTCATTGAAGAGATACCAAGCACGATCGAGCGAAAATATAGACGACTCTCATCCTCATGAGGTTGATCATGATACCGACACTGAAACGGGCGAACGTGCTGATCGGGGCGTGGCTTCTGCTGGCCATCGGTGCGTGCACCCCACGTGTAGAAGTGGCTGCGCCGGAGAAGCCGATTACGATCAACCTCAATGTGAAGATTGATCATGAGATTCGGTTGAAAGTCGACAAGGACCTTGATCAGGTGTTGTCGAAGGACAGCGGACTGTTCTAAATTTCGGAGGCGACAATGATGATACGGCTGACAATTGCGGTGTGTGCGATCGTCTTAGGCGCTGCGGTTGCTTTTCCCGCGTTCGCCCTGTCGTTAGATGAAGCCAAGGCCAAGGGGCTCGTCGGAGAACGACCTAACGGCTATCTGGGAACGGTGAATCCGTCCAATGCCGAAGCGCAAAGCTTGATGGAGGATGTGAATCGGAAGCGGAGGCAAGCCTACGAAGAAATCGCAAAACGAAACCGTACCGATATTCGAGCCGTTGAAACCCTCGCGGGAGAAAAAGCCATTCAGAACACCATCCCGGGAAACTTTATCGAAGGTTCTGGTGGGTGGGTGAAGAAGTAATCCCTTTCCCCTTTTATCCGTAGCGATCGTTCTTCCATGGGAACGCGGTGTTTGAGTACCCGCGGACTTCCCAGAACCCTTTCTCGTCTGTATCTGAAAACACGATCTCCTTCACCCATTTCGCCCCTTTCCAGGCATACCGCTTCGGGACGATCACCCGAACCGGTCCACCATGGTCTCGGGACAGGGGCTTGCCGTTCCAGCTATGGGCGAGCAGCACATCGTCGTCGTCACAGGCCTCGAGCGGGAGGTTTGTCGTGTAGTCGTCGTAGGACTTGAATAGGACAAATCGGGCAAGCGACAGCGGTTTTACGATGGATAGGATGTGTTTGAAGCTCACGCCTTCCCAATCGTTGTCATAACGACTCCAGGAAGTCACACAGTGAAAATCCGATCGATCTTTGAATTGAGGCTGGGTGAGGAACTGATCCCACGTCCATGTCACAGGGGTCGTCACGAATCCTCTAATGTGGAATGTCCATTCGTTCAACGGAATATCCGGTTTGAACCCGAGGTCCAGAACGGGAAAGGTCTCCACCAGGTGTTGGCCTGGAGGCAGGCGGTCATCCCCTTCATAAAAGACTTCACGTTCTTCTCCTCCTCGCCGAGCACGTGCCCATTGTTCTTTAGTCCTTGTCAGCCGATTGTCTTCCATAGACCGGTCCTCCTGCAAAGAGAGTAGTCCAGCAGTGCAGAATCTTACAAGTGGGGGTAAGGCGAAGAGGGGTTCGTGAGAAGCGGCTCAATGATGGCTTGAAAATCTGCAAGCGGTCGAGCCCCGACTAAGGGGCGTCCGTTAATAAAAAACGTCGGCGTACTCGTCACGCCAAGCTTCAGCCCATCCTGCAGATCACTCAACACTTCTGCTCGATAGCGGTGGTTGTTCATACAGCTGGTGAATGGCTCAGGCGACAGGCCCAGGGTTTCAGCCAGGTTAGAAAAATCCCAGGCGTCTTCCGATCGTTGGCGGCTGAACAACGCATCATGATAGTCCCAGAACCGGTTTTGCTCAGCGGCGCATTGGGCCGCTTCAGCGGCCGACAGGGCCTGCGGGTGATTCAGCCCTGGAAAATCACGATAGACCAGCTTCAATTTGCCTGGATATTTATCCAGGAGCTCCTTGAGGGTGGGAACACTCCGTCGGCAATAGGGACACTCAAAGTCAGAGAATTCGATGATCGTGACGGGAGCGTGGTCTGTGCCGGTCCAGGGATCGTCATCCGCACGGACCTCTAGCAGGGGGAGCGCTGCTTGTGGAAGATTCACTTGGATAGCGGTTTTGCGCCGCAATTGGACTAGGAGTGCCTGGCGGATTCGAGCTGTCTCCTCCGGGGTCTGAAGAGAGAGAGCCAGTGCCTCTTTCTGAGATGGGTGCGTTGCTTGGCGGACTGGGCCAGGCAGACCGGCTAGTTTGGTAATCGCTTCAGATTCCCTCGCGTTAGCGATAAGGTCTGGAACGGCGATGCCTCTTCTGGCCGCTTCAGCCGCGAGGAGTTCCTCATCGATGAGTCGCTGGATTGAGTCATTCAGCAACTTTGTCCGCCGCTCGTCCAGCTGATACAGCGGAAGAGCGACTGCCTGTTCAACTTCCGACATCATGATCGTGCGTGTACCAACCGTAGCGACCACCCGTGTCTTTGCTTCCGAATCAGGCGTCTCTCCGGATGGACCGGTAAGGCTGAAGGGGGGGGCCATGAACAAGAGTATGGATAAGCCGACGATGCCAGCAACCATCCCAGCGAGTGATAGGTTTCTCACAGTTGCCCCCTCGACGGATAATTTGAAGGTAACAACACCCTTCTAGAAATCCAGTGATTCTTGAGAATTGGAATCGGCTGTATGGATGTGGGGCCACGGCGACGCCGCAGTCTCTGCCCCATTCACGCTTCCAAGAGAGCGTTTTCTTGAGGGATTCTACAAGCCGCAAGGCTCGTGATCGGAGCTCAGGCGAGAGGGCTTCCCCATAGGACAGACGTACGTGGGAGGGGAATCCTCCATAGTTCTGCGAACCTGCATGAATCTTACCGCATACCCCCTCCAAAGCAGTACCCACTCTGCGCATGAAAACCCCTACGAGTTCAGTATGGGTGGAACGCAGTTCCTGATCTAGGCTTGGTCACATGAGCCGCAGGAAGCAGAAAACCAACACCACAGAGGTCCTGGATCCGCAGGGCACACAGACCGCACAGAGGCAAACACTATGAACTGGATGAACAACTTTTATGATCCGTCGGTCGCTATACCGCTGTCACTGATTGTACTGGCTGCAATCAGCTTGCTGAGCTGGAGAAAGCAAGGGCGGCAGATCATTCTGGTGTTGACCCTGTTCCTCTACACCAGGTATCTGGTGTGGCGTGGACTCTACACCTTCAATAGCGGCGATTGGCTTAGTCTTCTGGTTGGTGGGATGGTCTATGCCGCGGAAATCTACGCGTTTATTCAGGTAGTTCTCTTTGCCTATCACGCATGGGCTCCGCTTGATCGAAGATCGGTGCCTCTGACTGGCTATCCGACCGTGGACATTTTTGTGCCAGTCGTGCATGAGCCGCTCGACATTCTTCGCCGTACTCTCGTTGGTTGCATCAACCAACGCTATCCAAAAGATCGCTATAGAGTTTACGTGCTTGACGATGGACAACGAGATGAGGTTCGACACCTCGCAGCATCCCTCAACTGTGGATACATACAACGAGTAAATCGGCTCCATGCCAAAGCCGGAAACTTAAATCATGCCCTCCTGCAGACCAACGGGGATCTCATTGCCATATTCGATATGGATCATGTTCCTGTGAGCGAGTTTTTGCATGAGACGGTGGGGCTTTTTCAGGATGAGCAAGTCGCCATCGTTCAAACGCCACACCATTTCTATAATCCTGACATTTTCCAGAAGAATCTCAGGAGCGAGCACATCCTCAAGAATGAGCAGAGTCTGTTCTATCGGGTGCTGCAATCAGGGCGAGACCGACACAACAGTGCCTTTTTTGCCGGAAGTTGTGGCCTGCTTCGTCGTCGCGTCTTGGAGGAAGTCGGTGGGTTTCAGACGGAGACCGTGACGGAAGATATCCATACTAGTATGGTCATTCATGCCAAAGGGTATCGCTCCTGTTACCTCAATAAAGTTCTAGCGGTCGGTCTCATGCCGGAGACGTTCGAAAACACGATGAAGCAACGGATTCGTTGGGCGACCGGTCATGTCCAGATCCTATTTCAGTCGAATCCATTCACGATGAGAGGACTAAGTCTGGCTCAGCGATTGGGCTATTTTGCATCCATTTTCTACTTTCTGCATGGAATCCCGCGGGTCATCTGCCTGGTGGCACCGTTGTTCACACTGCTGTTCAATATTGTGCCGGTCACGGCAGATGTTCCTTCGATTATCAATTTCTTTGGGTCATATTACCTCGCGACGCTTGTCATGTTGCGTACCGTCAGCCGAGGAACTCGCAATGCGTTCTGGTCTGATATCTATGAAACAGCTGACAGTGTGGCCCTCAGCTGGGCAACCCTCAAAACGGCGCTCCGCCCTCGGAAACGGCGACCATTTGTCATTACCCCCAAGGGCGTTGGACAGGATAATCGAGGTCTGTCGCGGGTTTCGTGTGTGCTGCCTCACCTCACTATCATGGGACTGCTGTTAATGGGGCTAATCATGGGAATACGCCTTTGGTGGGAACAGATCCCAATTCCTGGATTAGGAGTCAGCCTGTTGTGGGGCGGTATCAATCTGGTGCTTATCACGGTCGCAATCTTGGCGGCTGCAGAATCACCGGAATGGCGTGCACAGTTCCGCATCAAGCGGCGCATGACCTGTGACATTGTCGCCGACAAACAACATCTCAAGGCCCTCATCATCGACGTGAATGAAACTGGTGCTAGGGTTCTTGTGCGTCACCAGGTGCGGAATGATCGTGATGATCTGCGATGCATCATCAAGAATCCAACCGGAGCACCACTTTCGCTGGATGCCACCATATGTCGCCAAACACAACTCTCACCGAATCTGCGGGAACTCGGGCTGAAATTCATTCATATGAATGAAGCACACACAGAAGCGCTGATCGCGATGACATTTTCGGATTCTTCCGTCTGGAATCATGCCGATAGTGAGCCCGGGATATTCCGGAGCTTGTGGACTGTGGTTCGAGCATTTCGGAAGCTGTTCGCCAAGTCCAGAGTGTCGTATCGGCAGCATGGTCGTCGCCCGTACCGGCACAACTGTCGCCTTGCCTTTCGTGATCGCATCATGACCGGTACGGTGGATAAGGTTTCTCCGGCAGGACTCTCAGTGTATATTCCTGGCACGCCTGACCATATTGGAAAGAATGGCATGTTGTACGTTGACTCATTTTCCTTGCGTGTACAGCGGAAGTGGGTACAACAATGCGAGGATGGGACCTTGGCTGGATTCACGATTGAACGGGTAGAGAAGGGAGCCGAAAAGTGGCAAGAACTCACCGCACGTGCGGCATGATATTCGCGGCAGTTCTATCCTGGCCTGGCATCGCAGGGGCCGGGGATGTCTTTACCGGGTTTCAGATGGACGACCACAGCCAGTATTACGCCTACATGGGTGTCCGGACTCCCATCATGGCCACATCTTCGAATCTACAGCCCTTTGTCCAATTTATGGGAGCTGGGCTCGGGTATTCCTTTAAGGATCGCGGTACCATCCGCGATGCGGAGGTTCAATTCGCCACACCGGCCCTCGGATTGAAATACCGGCAAGGGCCTTGGACTGTCCTAGGGTTTGCAGGACCTCAATTGCGATGGAAACAGGCAGATCTAGTGGGCGGAGGCAAGAGCCATGAACAGGACATCGGTTTCCAACTGCAAGGGGAAGCCTTTCGGTGGCATGAACAGGGAACTGTTCATGCGATCGTCTCCTATACCAACTTGGATGGGTTGGTCTGGAGCCGCTTGAGGGCGACCAGGCTGGTATACAAAAATGACCAGAACTGCTGTTCTCTCTATCTTGGCTGGGATATTGCCGGTATGGGGAATAAGGATTTCTATGCCGTGCAAACCGGACCCATTGCTCAGGTGCCAATCGGTCAGTTTTATCTGACACTCAAGGGCGGCTATCAATACTCTCAAACGTTCCTCAATGGAGCATACGGTGGGTTAGAAGTGTACGTCCCGTTCTAGTGTAGTGCGTCATCAGCAACCGTGTCGGGACGGCCAGATGGTTCGGCTTTCCGCCCTGCGCCTTGCGGCACGCCTCGTCCTTTTCGAGCACGGCGACCATTTCTGAAAACGTCCGCTTACTCACACCCGTCAGCCGACGAAACGTCCCGCCCGACATGACTCCAAACCCCTGAATCCCCATGACATTCCTTCACTATCTGAAGGTTCATCGAAGCATATTCAGAGGGCCTTGGGAATCCTGAAAAATGGTTATGCAAGAGGTCTAATAAGCATGGCCGGAAATGTGTAGGAGCTGCAAACGGTGATCCATCGTGCGGCAGCCATGGCGATGGATGATGTCCTTGATGCGGTCGACCTGGATTTGCCTCATCGTGAGTTTGCCGGAGTTGCAGCGAGGGTCGTGTCTGAGGAACTACTAGAGCTGGTGACTGATCAATGTGTGTTTCAGGTGATGAACGCGAAGATGGGTGATGAATTCGAGCGGACGTCTCTGAGCAAGCTGCTCTCCTCATGCCAGGGGAATATTCCCCAAGTGGCTTCGCGCCGCGCGCAAAGTGCGTCGTACATTCCAGCGGTTGCTCAATAAGCATGGGCTTGATCGCCGGATTTTTTCTGCGGCCTAAGATGATCGGTGGCAGCTTGTTGCCTGAGGAAAGCCTACCGCAGGGTAAATAATCTGACGGGGCATCCTCCAAGATTCTGCGCTGTTCGATGAATGTGTGGCGCGGCACTAAATGTGCGTCGGACCGGCGACTGTGGAAAGGCCGGATCAGTCTTTAGTCAGCAATAGTGTGGCATGGCTACTGCTCGGCTATCTCTGTTCCCATCCGCATGCGAAAGATACATCGAGGGCATAAAGAATTGGTGGCTTCGCGCGCGTGGAGCCAAGGTCGATCGTCAAAGTGTGATCAATGTGCTGAATGAACTCACTGCAAGGCACTGGCTCATCCGCAAAGGATGTCTATCAGACCAGCAAGTCTACGGCTTGAACCCGATCCGAAGAACGGAACTGTAGCAGCTTCTGGAATCAAGTAAGCCAGGCCATTGTTGCAATCATCTACTTGAGCCAGCTGGACGTATCTCTAGGGGCAGGAGCTGGTGTCTGCC
>Ga0224505_10000330_pt1 | contig 33168 bp, 35 predicted proteins | sample SF_Jan12_sed_USG_FD_169102 | JGI IMG/M metagenome (GOLD analysis project Ga0224505, IMG submission 169102) | Sediment microbial communities from San Francisco Bay, California, United States - SF_Jan12_sed_USGS_4_1 | ecosystem: Environmental > Aquatic > Marine > Sediment | place: USA: California... | reverse complement strand
GTGCTCGACGGCAACCGGGTTGCCGTGTCCACCGGCATCATGCAGTCGCTCGGCACCCAGGTCATCGACTACAGCACCTGGTACGACTGCTGCGGCTTCGGCTTCCGGCACATCATCTCGGAGCGCGAGTTCACGCGGTCGTTCGCCATCGACCGCAAGCTCCGTGTGGCGCAGGACGAGGCGCACGCCGACGTCATGATCGGCCACGATACGGGTTGCATCACGACGCTCGACAAGAACCAGTGGATCGGCCAGGCCACCGGCAAGCCGGTCGACGTGCCGGTGCTGGCCGACTGCCAGTTCGCGGCCCTGGTGTGCGGCGCGCATCCGTACAAGATCGTGCAGTCGAACTGGCACGCATCGTCCACCGAGACCCTGATGGAAAAAATCGGCATCGACTGGCGCGCGAAGAAGGCCGAGTTCGAGGCCTACCTCAAGGAGGTGGCGGCCGGCCGGTTTGAATCCCTCTATGACCCGCGACGGATGATCACCTCGGGTCCAGGCTACAAGCGGATCGAAGCAGCAAAATGAACAAGCCAATCCTGATCGTCGGGGGCGGGCCGGCGGGCCTCGCGGCCGCGCATGCGCTTGCGCGTGTCGGACAGACGAGCGTGCTCGTCGAGAAGGAAGATCGCCTCGGCGGCGCGCCGATCCTCTCCGGTTACGCCAAGCTGGTGCCGTCCGGCGAGTGGGCCCGTGATGCAATCGGCGGCATGGTCGATCGCGTGCGCGGCGACCCGCTCGTCGATGTGCAGACGAGCGCACGCGTGGAATCATTCGCGGGCCAGCCCGGCACCTTCAGCGCCCGGCTCAGCAACGGCGCCAGCGTCGATGCGGCTGCCGCGATCCTGTGCACGGGTTTCACGCACTTCGACTCGGTGAACAAGCCCGAATGGGGCTTCGGCACGTTCCCGGACGTGGTCACGACCACGCAGGTCGAGCAGATGATCTCCTCCGGCAAGGGCGTGCGCTGCCCGTCGGACGGCCGCAAGCCGCAGCGCGTGGCGATCCTGCTGTGCGTTGGCTCGCGTGACCGCCAGATCGGCCGCGAGTGGTGCTCGAAGATCTGCTGCACCGTGTCGGCCAACATGGCGATGGAGATCCGCGAGGAGCTCCCCGACTGCCACGTCTACATCTATTACATGGACATCCGCACCTACGGCCTGTACGAGACCAAGTACTACTGGCGCAGCCAGGAGGAATTCAAGGTCAAGTACATCAAGGCGCGCATCGCGGAGGTCACGTCCGACGGCGACAAGCTCGTGGTCAAGGGCGAGGACACGCTCGTCAAGCGTCCGATCACGATCCCGTTCGACATGGTGGTCCACGCCATCGGCATGGACCCGAACGTGGACAACAAGTCGATCGCCGCGACGTTCGGCATCGACCTCGAGCCTCACGGTTACGTTGCGCGCGGCAACGCCTACGGCAACACGGCGGAGACCTCGCGTGCCGGCGTGTTCGTCGCCGGAGCGGCATGCGGGCCAGAGACGATCGACGACTCCATCTCGCAGGGTCATGCGGCCGCGCTGGCTACGCTCGGCCTGCTGCAGCCGGCTCGCGCGCGCGCCTGAGGACGGCCGGCGAAATGTTCGGACGTTCATCCCGCGCGAGCGTTCCGGTGGTGCCGGAAGGGCCGCACCTCGACCTGAGCGGGCCGCGCCTGCGACGGGCGTTCGCGACCCTCGTCCAGGGCGCCGAGGCTCACGGCGGCGTCGAGCGCTACGTGGACGCGTTGAAGCTCAAGCAGACCCTTTTCCGCGAGGCGCTCCTCTCCCAGGACGGGCAACGTGCACGGCAGATCGAAGCGGCGGCACTCATGCCGCTTTGCGCATTCCTGCCAACCGTGCGGCGGCGGATCGTTCCCTGGTTCGCGGAGCCCCTGTTCAGCGGCTTGCGCAGCGCAATTGCTGCCTTGCTCGAACCGGCTGACGACACGTCCGGGACGGATGCGCGAATCCGCGCGTTCTGCGCCGGTTTTCCCCAGGACGACGCCCACCGCTGGACGCGCGACCTCGCCGCCGAGTTGCTGCACAACTGCGATCCGGAACGCTATCCGCTCATGACCCGCTGGGTCTGGGATGCCGGCACCAACACCGGCGTGCTGCGTGAGATCTGGCACGGCCCCGACGTCGACCACGTCACGATTGCCGCGCGCGACGATCACGCGACGTTCCTGGTGCTGCGCGCGGAGCTGAGCCAGTTCCTGAGCGGCAACGGCGTGTTCCGCGACGTGCTGCAGTTCGTCGACATGCTCTGCGCGCAGGTCTATGCGGGATACATCGGCGAGCAGGGCAGCAGCTACCTGCGCACCGATTTCACTGCGCCGGAGGACCCGATGCTGCACGCGCGGCGCCTGCTAGGGCTCGACGGCATCCGTCCCGGCAGTGGCCGGCTGCGCATCAAGACCATCGACGGCGAGGCGCTCAGCGTCGCCGACCCATCCAGCCCGCCGGTCTCCGGCTGAGAAGGCAAGCCCATGCCCATCCATGAGCAGTCACTGATACGCCCGGAAGACCTCACGACGCACGAGCAGCTCGTGATCGACGGGGTGGACGTCTCCGGCCACTGGAGCACGTTCATCACGTCCCGGGCCGTCACGGACTACAACGAGGCGATGCAGGACGAGGTCGCCGCGCTGCCTGGCGGCGAGCACATACATCGCTGCTGGCAGTGCGGTTCCTGCACCAACTCCTGCACCGTCAACGCGCTCAACCCGGAGTTCAACCCGCGTCACTGGATCTACCTGGTCCGTATCGGGATGGAATCCGAGATCCTGCGCGACAAGGACATCATCTGGCAGTGCGTCTCCTGCAACAAATGCACCTACGCATGCCCGCGTGACGTGGTGCCGGAAGGCGTGATGAAGGCGCTCTCCCACTGGCTGGAACTCAAGGGTCACGTCAAGCCGTCGCCCTCGATGGTTTTCGACGAGGTGTTCTCCGAGCAGGTCTTCCGGCGCGGCAAGATCGAGGAAGGCCGCGTCATGCAGCGCTTCTTCAGGCGCACGGGCCAGAGCCTGAACCAGCCATGGCTCATCGAGATGATGCGGCGGATGCTGCGGCACCTGCCGCTCGGCATGCTGACGAAGCTCGGGCTCGCGACGCTGGTCGCCCCCAGCACCAGCGGCTGGTCCGGCGCCCGCGCCGCGATCGAGGAGTACGTCCACGAGCAGGAGCACAAGCGGCGCCGCGCGCTCGGCCTGGACGCGTTGATCGAGGCGGCGAAACGCGATGCCGGGCCGGCCACGGCAGGCGAAGGAGCGCGCTCATGACCACCGCGAAGGACAAGTACCAGAAGGTCGCTTATTACCCGGGCTGCGCGCTCGAGGGAACGGCGCATGCCTACAACCGGTCGACCCAGCAGGTCGGCAAGGCGCTCGGCCTCGACCTCGTCGAGGTCAAGAACTGGAACTGCTGCGGCGCGATGGAAGTCAAGAACATCGACCCGAAGCTGCAGACCTACCTGTCATCGCGGGTGATGGCGATCGCGGCTTCCGAAATGAAAATGGACGTGGTGATGGCGCCGTGCAACGGCTGCTACCACAACCTGAAGAAGGCCGAGTACGACCTGGCGCACGACCCGGCGAGCGTGGAAGTGGTCGACCGCCTGTCGCAGAAGGCCGGGCACGCGACGTACCAGGCCGGCCAGGTCGAGACCATCCATGCGCTCGACTGGATCATGCACGGCATTGGCGAAGCAGGGCTGAAGCAGCGGCTCAAGGGCTCGCTGCAGGGGCTGAAGGTCGCCAACTACTACGGCTGTATGTACACGCGGCCGCGGCATATCTTCCCGGAGAAAGACAAGGGACCGGGCACCGAGTCGACGTCGAAGCCGCATTTCATGGATGACCTGCTCGGCGCCGCCGGCGCCGTCAACGTCGAGTTCCCGCTGAAGACCGCCTGTTGCGGCGGGGCCCACACGCTCTCGGACAGCGACACGTCGACCAAGCTGGTGCTGAACATCCTGCGCACCGCGGAAGCCGCCGGCGCCGAGGTGATCGCGACCGAGTGCCCGACGTGCCACTCCGGCCTGGAAATGCACCAGGTGCGCGCCGAGAAGAAATTCAACCAGCCGACGAAGGTCAAGATCCTCTACTTCACGCAATTGCTGGGGCTTGCGCTCGGGCTGTCCCCGCGACAGGTGGGCGTGCACGAGAACATCTCCGATTCGCTCGGATTCCTGCGCGAGAAAGGCATCGCGTGAAGTCGCTCGCGGAGATCGAGCGACGACTCGACGCACTCGAGGCAGCTGCGAGCGGCTCCGGCACGGTCGCCGCAGCGGAACTGGTCGAACTCGGCGAGGCCGTGCTCGAGCACTGGGTCAGTGCCAAAGGCCTGGCGCCCACGCAGGAGACACGCGAGGGTTTTCGCCTGCTCGCGCTGCACCGCCAGGGCTGCACGGACGACCCCAGCTTCAATGCCTGCCGCGAAACCTGCCGCGAACTCGCCTACCACCACAACCTGGTCACGTCGGATCCGCAGCATCCCGCGACACCGCAGCGGCTGCTGATGATGGCGATGGTCGCCAGGCACCTGTTCCTGTTCGTGACCGGCAAGATGCAGGTCGCGGCGCTCGGCGACTTCTGCTGCGCGTCGCGACCGATCCGGCAGCAGGCGGAACCGCAAGAGATCGACTGAGGGGAACGCAGTCATGCGAATCCTCGTGCTGGGGATCGGCAACCCGCTGATGTCCGACGACGGCGTGGGCCTGCGTGTCCTCGAGGCACTGTCCGGGCAACAGCCGGCGCTCGAGGACGTCGATTACGTCGATGCAGGCACCCTGAGCCTGCTGCTGCTGCCGCGCTTCGAGCATTGTGGTGCATTGCTGGTGCTTGACGCGGCGCAGCTCGGCGGCACCCCGGGCGACCTGCGCGTGCTGCATGACGCGGACATGGATACCTTCTTTCGCAACGCCCGGGGCTCGGTCCACGAGGTCGGCATCCGCGACCTGCTCGATGCGGCCCGGCTCATGGGCACACTGCCTTCGCGCAGAGCGTTCGTCGGCGTGCAGCCGCAACGGGTCGCGATCGGCTCGTCGCTCAGCCCGTCGCTGCTGGCGTCGATTGCGCCGGCGGCGGCGCACGCCCGCGCGATCCTCGAGGCGTGGCAGGCGGGCGCCCCCGGCGACTTGCCTGGCCGCGGCGGCGGTGCCGCTTCGGCAGCTACGTACAGCCGCACGGGGACACATCAGGGCAAGCTAATACGCCCCTGACGGACCAAGCCTATCCCCCTCGCACGGCGGCGAGCCGGGGAGCGCCGACAGGAGCGTTGAGGGAACGCGTCATGTCGTCACCGTTGCTCGGCGAATTCCTGCGCTCGCGCGGAGTCACGCGCCGCGACTTCCTGCAGTTCTGCACCACGACTACTGCGCTCATGGGACTGTCGTCGACGATGGTGCCGCGGGTCGCAGCCGCACTCGAGCAGGCACGGCGACCCTCGGTGATCTGGCTGCCGTTCCAGGAGTGCACTGGCTGCACCGAGTCCATTACGCGGGCGCACGGCTCGACCCTCGAGAGCCTGATCTTCCAGGGCATCTCGCTCGACTACCAGCACACGCTGCAGGCTGCCGCGGGTGACGCGGCAGAGCGTGCGCGCGAGACGGCGATGAAGGAGAACTGGGGCCGCTACCTGCTGATCGTCGACGGTTCGATCCCGACCGGCAACAAGGGCTTCAGCACCGTTGCCGGGCGCGACAATCTCTCGCTGCTGCAGGAAGTCGCGCGCGGCGCCGCCGCGATCGTCGCCCTCGGCAGCTGCGCAGCGTTCGGGGGCATTCCCGGTGCCGATCCAAACCCCACTGGAGCGGTCGCCGTGTCGGCGGTCGTCAAGGACAAACCGATCATCAACGTTTCGGGCTGCCCACCCATCCCGGTGGTCATCACCGGCGTCCTCACGCAGTACCTGACGTTCGGCAAGCTGCCCGAGCTCGACGCGCTCGGCCGGCCGCGGTCGTTCTACGGCCAGACGATCCACGACCGTTGCTACCGCCGCCCGTTCTACGAGCGCGGGCAGTTCGCCGACAGCTTCGACGACGAAGGCGCTCGGCAGGGCTGGTGCCTCTACAAGCTCGGCTGCAAGGGACCGACGACGCACAACGCCTGCGCCACCGTGAAGTGGAACGACGGCACCAGTTTCCCGATCGAGGCGGGGCATGGTTGCATCGGGTGTTCCGAGCCCGGGTTCTGGGACAAGGGCGGCTTCTACCAGCCGCTGTCCACCGGCCAGTGGGGCTCGGCACGGACGGTCGGCACGGCGGTCGGCGTGGGCGCCGCGCTCGGCCTCGCGTCCGCGGCGCTGGCCCGCAAGCGGCAGAAGGACGCGGAGGGTGCCTGAGATGAGCCTGCTGGATTTTGCCCGGGGCCCTGCGCTGCAGTGGTCGATCGTCATCTTCGTGGTGGGCGTGCTCTGGCGCCTGCTCGGCGTGCTGCTGCTGCGCACGCGCAAGGACCACTCTGCGCCGCGCAAGGAAGCGGCCTGGAAGGGACTCAGGTTGATCGCGCTGCGATCCTGGCCGCGCAAGGAGTTCCTGGGCGGCACCGCGTTCGGCGAGGTGATGGGCTACGCCTTCCACATCGGCTTCCTGCTGGCGCTGTTCTTCTTCGTGCCGCACGTGCTGTTCTTCGCCGACATCGCGCGCGGCCTGCTAGGCACGGACCTGCACGGCCTGACGGGGCTCAACTGGCCGACGCTGCCGAACGGCGTCGTGACGTTGCTGAGCGCCATCTCGATCGCTGCGCTCGTGGCGGTGCTGATCCACCGCATCGTGAGCCCGGTCAAGCGCCTGATCTCCAACTTCGACGACTACTTCAGCTGGCTGGTCACCATCGCACCGCTGGCGACCGGCATGGCGGCATTCGCGCACCTGGGCGGGTGGCCTTACGAGCAGCTGCTGGCCGTCCACCTGCTCTCGGCGGAACTGCTGCTGGCGTGGTTCCCGTTCGGCAAGCTGATGCACGCGTTCACGATCTTCGCCGCACGCGGCTCGACGGGCATGCTCTTCGAACGCAAGGGAGCCTCGCTGTGACCGAGACGACACCCACCACGCGCGAGCCCGATCCGCTGGAGTTCGACCAGCCCCGGGTCTCGATCCGCAAACCCGAGCATCGATTCGACACGCAGGGCGAGGCTCCGGACGCTGTACGCGTCGAGCGCGCGATGAACAGCTTCGTCCGCGATTTCGGCCGGACGGCGGCCATCTACATGGAGTCGTGCATCCATTGCGGCATGTGCGCCGAGGCCTGCCACTTCTACGAAGTGACGCAGGACCCGCAGTACACTCCGATCTGGAAGCTCGAGCCGTTCAAGCAGGCCTACAAGCGCGAGTACGGACCATTCGCGTTCGTGTACCGCGCGCTGAACCTGAAGCCGAAGGTGACCGCTGATGAGCTGCAGCAGTGGCAGCACCTCATCTACGATTCCTGCACCGTCTGCGGCCGCTGTTCGTTGATGTGCCCGATGGGTATCGACATCGCCAGCCTGGTCTCCCAGGCGCGGCACGGCATGTTCAAGGCGGGGCTCGTGCCCCACGAACTCGCCGCGGTGACGGAGCGTGCGCGACGCGAGGGCAGCCCGCTGGGCGCCACGCCGAAGGTGTTCGCGGACCGCTGTGAGTGGCTGGCGGACGAGCACGAGGTCGAGATCACGATCGACAAACCGCGGGCGGACGTGCTGTGCGCCATGTCCTCGATCGAGATCATGAAGTACCCGGAATCGATCGTCGCGACGGCCCGGATCATGCGGCACATCGGCGCCGACTGGACCTTCCGGCTGGACGGTTACGAGGCAACGAATTTCGGACTGCTGACGGGCGACGCGGCGACGCAGAAGGAACTGACGCTCAAGATCATCCATGCGGCCGTGGCCTGCGGCGCCCGGGTGGTCGTGCTGCCGGAGTGCGGCCACGCCTACACGGCGCTGCGCTGGATGGGCGCGAACATGTACGGCAAGCCGCTGCCGTTCAAGGTGATGCACATCGCCGAGTTCCTGGCCGAGCAGGTGCACGCCGGCAAGCTGCGGTTGCGCAAGGTGAACAGGACCGCGACGTTCCACGACCCGTGCCAGCTGGTGCGTCGGGGCGGCGCGATCGAGGCGCCGCGCGAGGTACTGCAGGCGCTGGGCGTCGAGCTGCGGGAAATGTATCCCACGAAGGGCGCGAACTGGTGTTGTGGCGGCGGTGGCGGCGTGGTCGCCATCCACCGTGCCGATGAGCTGCGGCACAAGGTGTTCAGGATCAAGATGGAACAGATCGAGGAAACCGGCGCCGAGCTGCCGGTGACCTCCTGCGCCAACTGCCGGCAGACCTTCGACGACGGGCAGGCGCACTTCAAGTGGGACAAGACCATGCACAGCCTGCTCGAACTCGTCGCCGACAACCTGGTCGAGGATGAGCAATGAGCGCCGAAGCACGCCGCGTCGTGGTGGACCCGGTCACCCGCATCGAGGGGCACCTGCGGATCGAAGTCGCCACCGACGCAGACCGCCGCATCACGCAGGCCTACAGCTCCGGCACCATGGTGCGGGGCCTCGAGATCATCCTGCGCGGTCGCGACCCGCGCGACGCCTGGGCCTTCGCACAACGCATCTGCGGCGTCTGCACGCTGGTGCACGGCATCGCATCGGTGCGCGCCGTCGAGGACGCGTTGCGCTGGGAGATTCCGCAGAACGCGAACCTGGTGCGCAACCTGATGATCGGCGCGCAGTACGTGCACGACCACGTCATGCATTTCTACCACCTGCACGCGCTCGACTGGGTGGACGTGGTGTCGGCGCTGCAGGCGGACCCGCAGGCCACCTCGACCCTCGCCCAGTCGATCAGCAGTTACGCGCGCTCCTCGCCCGGGTACTTCGCGGACGTGCAGAAGCGGGTGAAAGGACTGGTCGAGAGCGGGCAGCTCGGGATCTTCGCCAACGGCTACTGGGGGCACCCGGCTTACAAGCTGCCGCCGGAAGCGAACCTGATGGCCGTGGCGCACTACCTCGACGCGCTGGCCTGGCAGCGCGACGTCGCCAGGCTGCACGCCATCTTCGGCGGCAAGAATCCGCACCCGCATTTCGTGGTCGGCGGCGCGCCGAACCCGATCGACCTCGAGTCCGATTCGGCGATCAACGCGAAGCGCCTGTCCCAGGTGCAGGACATCATCGTGCGCATGCGCGAGTTCGTGGACGAGGTCTACGTGCCGGACACGCTGGCCATCGCCGGCTTCTACAAGGAGTGGGCGACGCAGGGCGAGGGTCTCGGCAATTTCATGTGCTACGGCGACTTCCCGGCGAAGTCGATCTTCGAAACCGCGGGTTTCCTGGTGCCGCGCGGCGTCATCCTGAATCGCGACCTGTCGCACATCGAGGAGGTCGACCTGCACGATCCGGCGCAGATCGAGGAATTCGTGAGCCACGCGTACTACGACTACGACGGTGGCAAGGATCGCGGCCTGCATCCGTACGCGGGCGAAACGACTCTGACCTACACTGGCCCACCCCCGCCCTATACGCAGCTCGACGTCGCGCAGGGCTACTCCTGGTTGAAGTCGCCACGCTGGCGCGGCAAGGCCATGGAGGTCGGTCCACTGGCGCGCATGCTGATGCTGGTCGCCACCGGGCACGTCCAGGCGAAGGAACTCGTGGACCGGACGTTGTCCACGCTGCAACTGCCGCTCGCGGGCCTGTTCTCGACCCTGGGTCGCACTGCCGCGCGGACCCTGGAGACCAAGATCTTCGTGGACGCGATGCAGGGCTGGTATGACCGGCTGCTGGCCAACGTCAAGGCAGGCGACACGCAGACGTTCGATGACCGGTACTGGGACCCGGCAACCTGGCCGGCGCAGGCCCGGGGCGCCGGTTTCATGGAAGCGCCGCGCGGTGCGCTGGGTCACTGGATCGTCATCGAGGACGGCCGGATCGACAACTACCAGGCAGTGGTGCCGAGCACCTGGAATGCCGGCCCGCGCGACGCAACAGGCCAGCCTGGCGCGTATGAAGCCGCGCTTGCCGGGCACGTGCTGCACGACCCGGACCAGCCGATCGAGATCCTCCGCACGATCCACAGCTTCGACCCGTGCATTGCCTGCGCGGTGCACGTGCTGGATCCCGACGGCCCCGACGCGCTGTCGGTGCGTGTTACCTGATGCTGACCGCGCCGTGGTGAATGCGGGCAGCCGGGCAGCGTCCGGGCGCGAACTCGTCTAACATTAGCAACTGGTCATAGTGGATCCGCAGCCGCACGCAATTGCGCGGCGCGCTCCGGACAGACTCGAGGAGGCTGGATCATGGCGACGGTGAAAGGCTGCAATCTCCCGGACGACCTGCTGTACGACGTCGAGAATCACATCTGGTTCAAGGAACTGGGTGATGGCACGCTGCGTGTCGGCATGACGGCCGTGGCCACTGCCATGGCGGGCAAGCTGGTGGCCTTCACGCCCAAGGGCGTCGGCAAGGAGGTCAAGGCGGGCAAGTCGTGCGCCACCGTCGAGAGCGGCAAGTGGGTGGGTCCAGCCAAGGTCGCCGCCGCCGGCTCTGTCGTGGCGATCAACGACGCCCTGGTCGCGACGCCCAGCATCGCGAATGCAGATCCTTACGGCGAGGGCTGGTTGATCATCCTCAAGCCGGAGGACTGGGACAGCGTGAAGGGCGGGCTCGTGGCTGGGTCACAGGTAGCCGGGCCTTATGAAGCAAAGATGACTGCCGACGGGTTTGCTGGATGCGGGTGAAATCGCGCAGCGTTGCACGGGCGACAGCCAGCCCGGCAGTGGCCATGGATCGTGTCACGGTGCGGCGGATGGAGAAGAACGCGACGCGCGCCTGTGGCGTGCTCGGTGCGATGTCGAATCCTTCGCGCCTGCTGATCCTCTGCTACCTTGCGGAGGGCGAGAAATCGGTCGGCGAACTCGAGCCGCTCATCGGCCTCAGTCAATCCGCCTTGTCGCAGCATCTCGCGGTGCTGCGCGGCAAGCACCTGGTGCGGACGCGGCGCAAGGGGCAGTCGATCCTGTACAGCCTGGCGAGCAAGGAAGCGACGGCGCTGATGCACACGCTGCACGACCAGTTCTGCAAGTGCTGAAGGAAGAGACAGCGCTCACCTGTTTCGCGAGACAGGTGAGCGCGCCCTGCTTCATTTCTTCAGCGGCCTTCTTTCTTCTTCTTGCGCGGGGCGATGCAGCGGACGCCCCCGGAATCAAGAGCGCAGGGCGCTGCGCCAGGATTGAACAAGCGCATCGGCCGCGACCACGATGTCGGCGGCGGTCGTCCCGCGGCCGAGCGTGAGCCGAATCGAACCGACCGCGTCTTCGGCAGCGATGCCCATTGCGAGAATGACGGCAGACGCGCTTTCTCCTCCGGCGTGGCAGGCCGAGCCCGTGGAGGCGGCGACTGCCGGGGCGCCTGCCAGGATTGCGTTGCCGGAGGCGCGAGGAAAACGCACGTTGAGCGTGTTCGGGAGCCGCAGCGTGCGGTGACCATTGAGCTTCATGCCGGGCACGGCCGTTTCGAGCCGCTGCCAGAGTTCGTCCCGCAGGGCGGCAACGCGCGCAGCGACGGCCTCCATGTCGCGGCCCGCGATCTCGCACGCCACGCCGAGTCCGACGATAGCGGCCACATTCTCGGTGCCTGGCCGCAGGCCTCGCTCATGGCCCGCACCGAGCACGAGGGGGACCATCGGCGTGCCGCGCCTGACATACAGCGCTCCGACGCCCTTCGGTGCGTAAAGCTTGTGGCCGGCGACGGACAACAGGTCGACGCCCGGTTTGTGCACATTCAGCGCCACCTTGCCGGCCGACTGGGCGGCGTCCGTGTGCAGGATTGCGCCCACTGCGTGGGCCAGCTCGGCGAAATCGGCGATGGGCTGCAGCACGCCGGTCTCATTGTTCGAATGCATCACCGTGACCAGGGCGGTGGCCGCATCGATCGCCGTACGTGCCTCCTCAACGCGCGCCCGGCCATCGACATCCACCCCGATGCGCGTCACACGTGTTCCGTGCCGCTCCAGCCAGGCACAGGGCCGCTCCGTCGCCGGGTGCTCGATTGCCGTCGTCACGACGTGTCGTCGATCGCTGCGGGCTTCGACCACGCCGCGAATGGCGAGGTTGTTGGCCTCGGTACCCCCTGAAGTGAAGATCACCTCGTCATCGTCGCAACCGAGCAGCGCCGCGACCTGACCCCGCGCCCGTGCGACGGCACCTTGGGCGCGCCGGCCGTAGACATGACCGCTCGACGGATTCCCGAAGTGCTCACGGAGGTATGGGAGCATCGCGTCCACCACCTCGGGAAGCATCGGCGTGGTGGCGTTGTGGTCGAGGTAAACGGGCATCTCTGCTGTCACGTGTGTTCCCTGAGCCGTCCGGTGGCCGCCTGCAGTCAAGAAACCGGCGCCTTGTCCGCCCAGGCCGTCCACTCCGTCAGCTGGCTGAGCGTGCCGCGCTTCGTTCCTTCGGCAAGCTCGCCATCGGCAATGCCGCGTGCATCCATGCAGGTACCGCAGACCCCGACCTCGACACCATGGCGCGTCGCCGGGCCCCGCAGCATCAGCTCGACGTTGTAGTAGCCCGGCGGCACCTTCTGGTTGGCCTTCGCACAGCTCGCCGCGTCCCCCATCAGGAAGATCTTCACTTCCTCATCGGGCCTTCGCGCGAGCGAGCCGGCGAGCCGCAGCGCGTTGTAGCTGCGTTCCGTGCCATACGGCGGATCGTTGAGGATGATTAACGTCCTCGTCATGGATCAGACTCCTTGAGCGGCATGCTTCTGCCAACCGTCCGTTCCGCCGCACAGGGACCGCACCGACTTGAAACCCCGTGCACGCAGTTCCTGCGCTGCGCGATCGGAGCGCCCTCCTCCTTTGCCGCAGACCGTCACGATCAATCGGTCGCGCGGCAGGCCGGACTCATGCGAGCCGATCGTTTCGAGCGGAATGTTGACGGCACCCTCGACGTGGCCCGCTGCGAATTCTTCCGCGGAGCGAACGTCCACGATGAGCAAGCGATCACGCAATGCGACCGCGTCAAGCTCGGCCGGCTCGATGCACGTCGATTCACTGGAATGCGTCGCAGGTGCTGGCGCGCGGTGCAGCGTCTCGGTCATGCGCAGCGCCACCAGCAGGCCGGAGACGAACGTGAGCGCGGCGACGACCCACATCGCGGCCCGCAACCCGAATGCATCGGCGGTGATGCCCGCCAGCAGCGCTCCCACCGCGTAGCCGAGATCGCGCCAGAGCCGATACACGCCGACCGACGAGGCCCGCCACGAGGGATGGGCGACATCCCCGATCGCCGCCAGCAGTGTCGGGTAGACCATCGCGGTGCCGACGCCCAGCAGTGCGCCGCCGGCGGCGAAACCCGCGAAGCCCCTCGCCATGATCACCAGGGCTATGCCCAACGCCTGCACCCACATCCCGCATGCGATGAGCCACTTGCGACCCACCCGGTCGGACCACGCGCCCGTGAACAGTTGGCCGATTCCCCAGGTAGCCGGGTAGACGGCGGCGAGCGTGCCGATCTGCTGCAGAGTCATGCCGGCGGCAACGAAGAACAGCGGGAACAATCCCCACGCCATGCCGTCGTTCAGGTTGTTGACGAGACCGGCCTGGCTCACGCTCGACAGGTTCCGATCCGTGAGCGTCGTGCGCCGGAAGATCTCGCGCTGACTCGGCAGCTCGTGCGACGCAAGCTCGCCGTGCAGCCTCGACTCGTGCGCAACGTGATGCGTCGTCTCGCGCACCAGCAGGATCGACAGCAGCAGGCCCGCGGCGACGAATGCCACGCCGAGATAGAACGGCTCCGGACGCAAGCCATAATGTGCGGCGATGTATCCAGTAGCGAGCGCGCTGGCCGCGACGGCGAAATAGCCCGCGAACTCGTTGAGCCCCATGGCCAGTCCCCGATTCTTCGGACCTGCCAGGTCAATCTTCATGATCACGGTCGTCGACCAGGTGAGGCCCTGGCTGACGCCGAGCAGCGCATTGGCGACGAGCACCCACGACCAGGTCGGCGCCCACATCAGCAGGAACGGCACCGGGGCCGCGACGACCCAGCCGGCCACCAGCACGTGCTTGCGGCCGAACCGGTCCGAGAGCCTTCCTGCCAGGTAGTTGGTGAGCGCCTTGGTGATGCCGAACACGACGATGAACGAGAGCACCGCCGTCTTCGCCACCAGGTGAAATTCCTGTTCGGCGATCGGCGGCAGGATGGATCGCTCCATACCGACCATCGCGCCAACGAACGCGTTGACGACGACGAGCAGGGAGAACTGCGTCAGGTTCTCGCGTAAGCCGAGACGGACCATCGATCGAATATTCGCCCTTGTGCGTGATTACTCAAGTGCGGGGGTTGCCATGCCCCCCGACGGCAGTCGGCAGCCGGTCCGTATATTAGGAAGTATTCATATTGCCGCGGGCGTGCTACACAGGTTGACGGATCCAACCGCAGTCTCCGAGGAATCCTGCCATGACGCGCAACCCCCGTTCGACGTCGCCCCGCTTTCCCCGCCGGCCGCCATCGGTGTCGGTCGCCCTGGGCCTGGTCTTGACTGCGTCGCTCGCCGGCTCCGCCGCACAGTCCGCCGAGCCCGCTTTAATGTCAGGCGAATGGGGGCCCGCCGCCTGCGCAGCCTGGAACACGGATCCCGTGCTGACCAGGGACCTCGTCGACAGCGGCTGGATCAAGAACGACAAGGGCCGCGGCTACAAAGTGCTGCAGGTCTACCGCTCGGACTGCGGCGACCAACCGACGGTCGAGCTGCGCGTCGCGCTGCAGGATGGCAAGGCGCAATGTGTCTATGGCGGACCCGTGCAGACGCACAAGCTCGACAAGGGCGCGGACTACGTCATGCATGCCACCAGCAAGCGGTGGCAGGAAATGGGTGCCGGCAAGTACGGACCGATGAAGGCGATGATGCTCGGACGCCTCTCGTTCAGCGGCCCGTACGGCGAGGCGATGGGAAACATGGGTCCGTTCGGCAACTTCCTGCTGCTTGCTGGCAAGGTGCCTGGCGCGACCAGTTGCCCCTGACCGGGGCGTCTCGCCTCCGCTCGAGTCGGCGGTGAGCGGCGAGCGTTGCGACCGGACGGCTCAGGCCGGTCCGCCGGCCTCGAGATCGGCGAGCCGCTGCTCCAGCGCCGCCAGCTTTTCGCGTGTCCGGCGCAGCACGGCGCTCTGCACGTCGAATTCCTCGCGCGTCACGAGGTCGAGCCGCGTGAGCTGCGACTGCAGCACGCCCTTGAAGTTCTGCTCCAGGTCGCGCCGCAGTGCACTGACGTTCTCGGGCACGGCACCGGCCAGTCTGCGGGCCAGGTCGTCGATCAATCGGGGGTCGAAAGCCATGGTGTCTGTCTAGCTCGTTGACGAGACCCGTAGTGTAGCGGCCGGCGCGGACAACAGCGGGCAGCCGGCGGCGTGATTCGGTGCACGGCACCCCGCCGGCGCTCCATCGTGGTGCACCGGTTCAAGCCGGGCGGACCATTTCCGCGATCACGGCGAGCCGCGGCCCGTGGCACGCTTCCTGCATTGAGGGTTTCCGACATCTACGCGCGACAGCCGTCGCCGAGGGAGACCCGCGATGAAACTCATCACCGCCGTCATCAAGCCTTTCAAGCTCGATGAAGTGCGCCAGGCCATTGCCGACATCGGCGTGCAGGGCGTCACGGTGACCGAGGTGCAGGGCTTCGGCCGGCAGCGCGGACACACCGAGCTCTATCGCGGCGCCGAGTACCGCGTCGACTTCCTGCCCAAGACCAAGATCGAGATTGCCGTCGACGACACGATCGTCGAGCAGGTGATCGAGGCCATTACCAACGTCGCCCGCACCGGCAAGATCGGCGACGGCAAGATCTTCGTGACCCAGCTCGCCCAGGCCGTGCGCATCCGCACCGGCGAGTCCGGCGCCGACGCCGTCTAGGTCGCGTTTCGAATTACCACCCCCCGACCTGCTGCACAGACTCATCGACAGGAGAACACCAGTGAAGACCTTGACCGCCGCGCCAGGCCGCCCGTGGGCAGCCGCGCTCGCACTGGGCGCCATGCTCGCGCCCGCCCTGGGGCTGGCCCAGGACACGCCCGTGCCCGACAAGGGCGACACGGCCTGGATGATGACCTCGACGGTGCTGGTCATCCTGATGACGATCCCCGGCCTGGCGCTCTTCTACGCAGGCATGGTCCGCCAGAAGAACGTCCTGTCGCTGCTGATGCAGGTCTTCATGACGTTCTGCCTGATCTCCCTGCTGTGGGCGATCTACGGCTACAGCCTCGCCTTCACCAACGGCAACGACTTCATCGGCGGCCTCGACCGGCTGTTCCTGCAAGGGCTCACGTCAGCTTCGGTGGCGGCGACGTTCAGCAAGGGCGTCTACATCCCCGAGTACACCTGGTTCATCTTCCAGCTCACTTTCGCCTGCATCACGCCCTGCCTGATCGTCGGCGCGTTCGCCGAGCGCATCAAGTTCAGCGCTGTGCTGCTGTTCGTGGTGATCTGGTTCACCTTCGCCTACCTGCCGATGGCGCACATGGTCTGGTGGTGGGCCGGTCCGGACGCCTACACCGACGCCGCTGCCGGCGCGGCGGCTGCGGAAACCGCGGGCTTCCTGTTCCAGAAGGGCGCGCTCGACTTCGCCGGTGGCACGGTCGTGCACATCAATGCCGGCATCGCGGGCCTGGTCGGCGCGCTGATGATCGGCAAGCGCATCGGCTACGGCACCAGCGCCATGCCACCGCACAACGTGCCGATGGTGATGATCGGCGCCTCGCTGCTGTGGGTTGGCTGGTTCGGCTTCAACGTCGGCTCGGGCCTCGAAGCCAACGGCTTCACCAGCATGGTGTTCGCCAACACGATCCTCGCCACGGCTGCGGCGGCGCTGGCCTGGTCCTTCGCCGAGTGGGTCCACCGCGGCACGCCGACGATGCTCGGTGCAGCCTCGGGTGCGGTCGCCGGCCTCGTCGCGATCACGCCGGCCTGCGGCTGGGTGGGACCGATGGGCTCGATCGTGATCGGCATCGTCGCGGGCCTGCTGTGCCTGTTCGCGGTGGTCGGCCTCAAGTCGAAGCTCGGCTACGACGACTCGCTCGACGTGTTCGGTGTGCACTGCGTCGGTGGCATCGTGGGAGCGCTGCTGACCGCGGTGTTCTGCGATCCGGCGCTCGGCGGAACCGGCGTGTACGACTACGTCGCCAACGCCGTCGCCCCGTACGACATGGTCGCGCAGTTCAAGGCGCAGTCGTGGGGCGTGCTGACCGCGCTCGTCTGGTCGGGCCTGGTCGCGGCGATTGCGTTCAAGCTGATCGACCTCGTGCTGGGGTTGCGCGTGCCGGAAGAATCCGAGCGCGAAGGCCTCGACACGGTCTCGCACGGCGAGCGCGCATACAACTGAGTCCAAAGGTGTCTGTGGCGGGCGACCGGATCCTGGCCCGGTCGCCTTCCCCCCGCTTGCGGGCGCCCCGGCGCCCGCTTTTTTTTTGCGCTGAATCCTTGAACTCGGTCAGGGTTTCCGGCGCCCAAGGAGCAGGTCCCACGAGTGGGCTGCTGCTAGAATTGAAGGGGTTAGGGGATAGGGGTTGGGGGATAGTCGATCCGAGAGCGGCCGCGGTGCGGCCTGCCGACTATCCCCCAACCCCCATCCCCTAACCCCTGCCCCCCCCGGAGTGCGCCATGCAAAAGTTACTTCTGCTAGTCGCGTCGCTGGTCGTGCTGGGCTCCGCCCAGGCGAGCGAAGTGTTCGTCACCAGGGACGCCCAGGGCCGGCCGATCTATACCGACCGACCGGAAAGCCTGCCCGCGCAGAGGGTCAACGTCGCGACGAAGCAGACCGACACGGTCGAAGTGCAGCAACAGCACGACGGGGCGATGAAGTCGTACGCAGAGGCCGACAAGGCCAGGGCAGAGGCCGCGAAGAAATCGGCCGACGTGCAACAAGCGACGGAACTCTCGGCCGCCGACAAGGCCAAGCGCTGCCAGGAGTCGCGCACGCGCTACCAGAACATGATGAATGCGCGCCGGCTGTACGAGCCCGGCTCGACGCCAGACGAGCGTCGCTACCTCGACTCGAACGAGATCGATGCCGCGCGCGAAAATGCGAAGAAGGTGATGGACGAGTTCTGCGCAGGCCAATGACGCAGTGACTGCCGCCCAAGCCGGATTCGCAGGCCTCGGCGCCATGGGCCGGGGCATGGCCCGCAACCTGCACCAGGCGGGCCTGCTGCGTGCCGTGTGGAACCGCACCACGGGCCGTGCCCACGAGCTTGCCGCCGAACTCGGCGTCGTCGCAGCCGCCAGCCCTGCTGCGCTCGCCGGCGATTGCGACGTCGTCGTGCTGTGCGTTGCGGCCGACGCCGACGTGCTCGCCGTCGTCGACTCGCTCCTGCCCGGCTTGCGAGCCGGAGCGCTCGTCATCGACTGCTCGACAGTCAGCGCCGACACCGCCCGCGAGGCCGCGCGCCGGCTCGCCGCGCAGGGCGGCGAATTCGTCGACGCACCGGTCAGCGGCGGCGTCGAAGGCGCACGCGACGGCACCCTGGCCATCATGGCCGGTGGCACCGAGCGCGCGTTCGCCAGGGCGCAACCCGTGCTGCAGGCCATGGGCCGCACGGTCACGCATTTCGGCCCGAGCGGTTGCGGCCAGGCTGCCAAGGCGACGAACCAGATCATGTGCGCCGGCGTGATCCAGGCGGTGGCGGAAGCGATGGCGTTCGCGAAAGCGCAAGGCCTGCCGTTGCCGCAGCTGATCGAAACGCTCGGCAAGGGCGCGGGCTCCAGCTGGTACTTCGTGAACCGCGCCCCGAACATCGTGCGCGATGCGTTTCCAGCAGGCTTCCGCGTGCGACTGCACGAAAAGGACCTGAAGATCTGCCGCGACATGGCGGCGCAGCTCGGCGTCGAGCTGCCGGTGGTGGAGGCAACCCTCGCCCAGTACCGCGAACTGATCGCCCAGGGTCACGGCGACGAAGACATCTCCGTGCTGTTCCGCCTCAAGGATGCCCTGTTCGCCGCGGCCGCGGCGCGGTCCGGCGGAAGCTCCCCCAAACGCGCATGAGCGTCCCGGCGTCCACGCCGGAGCGCAGTCGCGTCGACGAACGCGACTTCTTCCTGCCCGACTTCTGCCAGCCGCTGGCCGTGCTTGCGATCGTGCTGATCGCGGCGCTGCTGGGCTTCGTGCTGGCGCTGGCGCGCCAGTCCAGTCACGGCATGTTCTGGTTCGACCTGGCGCGCACTGCGGCTTTCCTGCTCTGGGCCGGGTTACTGTGTGCCGCAGTGCTGTGCCGCTCGCGGCCCTGGCTCGCGGGGAAATCTTTGCGCGCGGGTATCGCCTGGTCGCTGCTGCTGATGGTGGGAACGGTGGCCGTGCTCTCTGAAGTTGTCTACGTGCTGGGCTGGCTGTGGGCCGCGCGACTCGGCGCGCCATCTGCGATCTTCCCCGACACGCACTGGCGGTTCGTGCTGCCCAACGTGCTGATCGCGGCTGTGGTCGGCGCGCTCGCCCTGCGCTATTTCTACGTATCGCAGCAGTGGCGCCGCTCGGTCGAACTCGAGGCCCGCGCGCGCTTCCTTGCGCTGCAGGCACGGATCCGGCCGCATTTCCTGTTCAACAGCATGAACACGATCGCGTCGCTCGTGCGATCGAACCCGGCGCAGGCCGAGGAAGCGATCGAGGACCTGTCCGACCTGTTCCGCGTCAGCCTGAGCGACGCGCGCGCGCAGATCACCCTGGAAGAGGAAGTCGAGATCGCGCGCACCTACCAGAGAATCGAGAAACTGCGGCTCGGCGACCGGCTGCAGGTGCGCTGGGATGTCGGCGACCTGCCACCGGGCTGCGTTGTGCCGAGCCTGCTGCTGCAACCGCTGCTTGAGAATGCGATCGCGCACGGCATCGAACCGCTGCCGCACGGCGGCATCGTCGACGTGCGCGGCCGGCTCGGCGATGGCACCGTCATGCTCGAGGTGACCAATCCGAGGCCGCCGGGCCCGCCGCCGCCGCTCCGCCGCGGTCACCGGATGGCGCTCGACAACATCCGGCAACGGCTGGAGCTGGCCTTTCCGGGCCGCGCGACCGTCGCAGTCGACGATGCGGAGAGCCGGTACACGGTCCAGCTGCGATTCCCGCACACCGAGGACGGATCCGTCGTCCCGGCTGCCGCGCTGCAGGGCGGCCCCGTGCTGCCTTCGTGACACGCGGCCCCGTCCATCGGACAATCCCGGTCCCCGCATGGACGAAATCACCCCCTCCCCGGCCGATTCGGAAAAGCTGCGAGCGCTGATCGTCGACGACGAGGCACCGGCGCGCGCGCGACTGCGTCGCCTGCTCGAGGAGCTGGGCGACGTGACGATCGTCGGCGAAGCGGCGAACGGCGCCGAAGCGCTCGACCGCTGTGCGACGCTCGATCCCGACCTGGTGCTGCTCGACGTGCACATGCCCGGCATGGACGGCATCGAGGCTGCCCGCCACCTGGGCGCACTCGACGAGCCGCCGGCCGTCATCTTCACCACCGCCCACGACGAATACGCGCTCGCGGCGTTCGAGACCGAAGCCGTGGGTTACCTGTTGAAGCCGGTGCGCCGCGAGAAACTCGCGCGCGCCGTGCGACACGCGGCGCGGATCGCCGGCCCGCAGCTCGCGCGACTCGCCGAACAATCGCAGCTCGGCCGCCGTCGCGGGCAGATCTGCGCGCGCCTCGGCGAGCAACTGCGGCTCGTGGCCGTCGAGGACGTGCTGTACTTCAGTGCCGGCCAGAAGTACGTGACCCTGCGGCACCGCGGCGGGCGCGAGCTCATCGACGAATCGCTGCGGGCGCTCGAACAGGAGTTCGCGCCGGACTTCATCCGCATTCATCGCAACTCACTGGTCGCACGCCGCTACGTGCAGGTCGTCGAGCGCAGCCCCGAAGGCCACCTGTTCGTGCGACTCACGGACAGCGACGAAACCCTGCAGGTCAGCCGCCGCTACGCGGCCGAGGCCCTGCGCCAGATCCGCACCGGACACTGAGACCCCATGAACTCCCCCAGCGACGACGTCGGCGAAGCGACGACCACCCTGCCCGATCCGCGGGCGGCCGCTTCGCAAAAGGTCTTCTTCGCCCGCATCGGCATGGTGTTGCTCATGGCAGGGCTGCTGTACCTGGTCTGGCGCATCGTCACGCCCCTGTGGCAGCCCCTGCTCTGGGCGATGCTGCTCGGCTCACTGCTGGCGCCGCTCAACTCGAAGCTGGCGACCAGGCTCGGCGGCAAGCCGAAGCTCGCCAGCGCCATCACGCTGGTCGGGGTGGTATTGCTGGTGCTGCTGCCGATCTTCGCGATTGGCGGTGCCGTCGCGGTGCAGGCTTCGCAGCTGCTGGGCAGGATTGACACCTCGGCGCTGCGAGCAACGGAATTCGACCTCGCGGACATTCCGCTGCTGGCACGGCCGCTCGAGTGGCTCGACGCGACGGCAGGGATCTCGCTCGCACAGATCGACACCTGGGTCGTCACCCGCGCCAAGCGGCTGCTGGAAATCGTCGCGTCGTCCGGCGGCGCGGTATTCCTTGGCGCGATCGGCACGCTGGTCAGCTTCATACTGATGCTGTTCGTGCTGTTCTTCATGCTGCGCGACGGCCCCCGGATCGCGCAGACGTTCGTCCGCATGCTGCCCATCGAGACGCACCTGCGCAGCAGGCTGTGGCGGCACCTGCGCGACGTGACGCGCGCGGTGTTCATGGGCATCGGACTGACGGCACTGGTGCAGGGGACGCTGCTCGGCATCGGCTTTGCGATCGCAGGGCTGCCTTCGCCGCTGCTGTTCGGCGTACTGGGCGCGCTGTTCGCGCTGGTGCCCATCGTCGGCACCGCCATCGTGTGGGTGCCTGCGACGCTCTGGCTGCTGTCGCAGGACCAGCCCTATTACGCGATCTTCATGCTGGCCTGGGGCGTGGTGGTGGTGGGCGCCGTGGACAACTTCCTGCGGCCAATCCTTATTTCCGGCCGCACCGAAGTCCCTACCCTTGCCGTCTTCGTCGGCGTAATGGGCGGCCTCTCCGCGTTCGGGTTCATCGGCCTGTTCCTGGGGCCCATCGTCCTGGGCCTGCTGGTGGCGCTGTTCCGGTTCACGTCGGAAGAGCTCGCGCCCGGATCGAACGAAGCTTAAGCCGCCCGGCGGCACGAGGAGTCGAGCCTTGTCGAACGCGCCCCTGCGTATTGCAACCCGTCGCAGCAAGCTGGCCATGTGGCAGGCCGAGCACGTGCAGTCGCTGTTGCGCTCGGCGCACCCGGGGCTGCCGGTCGAACTCGTGCCGATGACCACCCAGGGCGATCGTGTGCTCGACCGCGCGCTGGCTGAAGTCGGCGGCAAGGGCCTCTTCGTCAAGGAGCTCGAGGTCGCGATGCAGGAGGGCCGCGCGGACATCGCGGTCCACTCGATGAAGGACGTGCCGAGCGAATTGCCGCCGGGTTTTGCGATCGTGGCCGTGCTGCCGCGCGCGAACCCGCTCGATGCCTTCATTTCGCGTCGCTTCAAGCGTTTTGCAGACCTGCCACACGGCGCACGCGTCGGCACGTCGAGCCCTCGACGCCAGGCGCAGCTGCGCCACGCGCGTCCCGACCTGCGGCTGGAACTGCTGCGCGGCAACGTCGACACCCGGCTGCGCCGCCTCGACGAAGGCGAGCTCGATGCGATCCTGCTGGCCTGCGCCGGGCTCGAGCGTCTCGGCATCGGGCACCACATCACGCAGCAGCTCAGCGTCGAGCTGTCGTTGCCGGCCGTGGGTCAGGGCGTGATCGGCATCGAGAGCCGTGCCGACGACGAGCGCAGTCGCGCGGCGCTGGCAGCGCTGCATCATGCCGATTCGTTCACGCGGCTCGTGGCGGAACGTTCGTTCGCCGCCACGCTGGGCGGCAGCTGTCATTCGCCGATCGCGGCCCATGCCACGCTCGACGGCGGCAGCCTCACCGTGCACGGCTTCATCGGAGCGCCCGACGGCAGCGAAACCTATCGTGATCGCGTGGTCGGGCCGGCCATCGAGGCCGCATCCCTCGGCCGCGAACTCGCCCGTCGCATGCAGTCGGCCGGGGCGGAAACCCTGCTCGCACGCCTGCGGCAGGAGGCCGCCGCAACGTCGTGACGCTCCCGCTCGACGGCGTCACCATCGTCGTTACGCGTCCGGCAGCCCAGGCCACGCGGTTTCTCGCGCTGGCGCGTGCCGCCGGCGCCCTGTGCATTCCCTACCCGACGCTGCAGATTGACCGCACCGCGCTGGATGACGCCGCTCGCGCGCGCCTGCAAAGCCGCGCCTGGGACTGGGCCGTCTTTACCAGCGCCAACGCCGTCGAATCGGCGCTCGAGCAATGCCCCGCACCGCTCGCGACGCGGCATGCCGCCGTCGGCCGGGCGACGGCACGCGCCCTCGAACAACGTGGCATCAAGGTCGACACGCATCCCGAGAGCGCAAATTCCGAAGGCCTGCTGGCGTTGCCGGAGTTTGCTGCGCTGGCGGGCCGTGGCGTGCTGCTGGTCAAGGGCAGCGGCGGCCGCGAGCTGTTGCGCGATGCCCTGCGCGCACGGGGCGCCGACGTGCTCGAACTCGAGGTGTACCGTCGTTCGGTCACGGCACCCACCGCCGCGGCGACAGCGCAGCTGCACGCCGCCCTGACGAGCCCGGGCCCGCTGGTCGTCGTGGTGACCAGCGTTGAAGTCCTGAAGCCCCTGCTCGAGCACGTCGGTGACGACGATGGAGCACGGCTGCGCAGCCGGACGCTGCTGGTGCCCGGACCGCGAGTCGCCGCAGCCGGCGAGCGTCTCGGCTGGACCGGGCCGATAGTCGCAGCGGCTACCGCCGAGGACGAGGCGATGCTCGCCGCACTGACGGACCTCGCCGCAGGACCCAGCCCGCCTGCGTGATAGCATCCGGGGTCGCCTGCCCCGGATGGCCCGCGAGTGCCGATGACCAGCGAAATCGAATCCCTCACCACGGACATGAATGCGCGCCGCACCGGCAGCGGTGTGAGCCCGATGCTGTTCGCCGTCGGCGGTCTAGCGCTGCTGCTCGCCGCCTATGCGCATTGGCGTTTCAGCCAGTTCGACGAGCGCATCGACCGGCTGCGCGGGCAGCTGATCGAGCTGCGTGCGACACAGGATCGGCTCGGCGCGCAGATCGGAACGGTCGGCACGCAGCTGCAGGAAGCGAATGCCCAGGTGCGGTCGCAGATCCGCCTGCTGCGCGAGGTACCCACGCAGCTGGGAGAACTGGGCCAGAGCGTCGCCGAGCTGCGTGCCCGCACTGACGCACCGCAGCGCTCCTGGGTGCGCGCGGAAGCGCTGTACCTGCTCGAACTCGGTGCCCGCCGCCTGCGGCTCGAGCACGACGTTCCCACGGCGGTCGCCGCCCTCGAATCCGCCGATGCGCGCCTCGCCACGTTGCCCGATCCCGCGGTGGCCGAAGTGCGGGCTCAACTCGCGCACGAACTCGCCGCGCTGCGCGCGGTCGACGTGCCCGACATTTCATCCGTGCTGTCACGGCTCGCGGCCGTCGAGGCGGCGGCTGCGGATTTCCGTGTGCTCGGCGTGACCGTCTCCAGCGCGCGTCGCCTCGACGAGACCGGGGCCGAGAGCGCGTTCGACCGCGCGACCCACCGCTTGCGCCAGGCGTGGCGCGACCTGTTTTCCTACCAGCGCATCGATCCAGCGCATTCCCGGCTGGTCACGCGCGAAGAAGAATCGCTGCGCCGCCAGCAGTTCGAGCTGCAGCTGTTTACGGCGCGGATCGCCGCCATGCAGCAGGACCGGCCAGGCTACGCGCTGGCATTGCAGTCGGCGGTGGCACTGCTCGACCGCTCGTTCGACACGCGCGACGAGACCGTGAGCGCGGCCCGCAGCGAACTCATGCAACTTGCTGCAATCGACGTCGACCCGACGGTGCCGGAAACCGGCACCGCCGCCCAGCTGCTGCAGCGGGTGATCCGCGCGAGCCCGCCCGCGAAGCCATGAAGGGCAGCGTACTCACGGCATCGGCACTGGTAGGTGGCGGGCTCCTCGCGCACCTCGTGCTGGACGATCCGGGCTACATCGCAATCAGCGTCGGCAGCTCGCTGTTCGAGACGACGGTACCCGTGTTCCTGCTGCTGCTCGTCGGCCTGTACCTGCTATCGCGCGCAGTCATCGAATCGCTGACGGCGCGACGCCGCCTGGCGATGCTGCGCATCGAGCGCCGCAAGCGCCGCGCGCGCGACGCTACGCAGCGCGGTTTGCTCGACCTTGCGGCGGGACGCTGGCGCAGCGCCGAGGACCTGCTCTCGCGCGCCGCGCCGGAAGCCGACTCGGCGGCGGCGAACTACCTGGTCGCGGCGCGCGCCGCAGACCTGCAGGATGCGGTCGAACGTCGCGACGAATGGCTGGCGCGGGCCCAGGAAGCAGCTCCCGCTGAACGGGCCGCAGCGCTGGTCACGCTCGCCGAAATGCAGATGCGGCGCGGACAGGACACGGCCGCACTGCAGACACTCGAACAGCTCGATGCGTCGGGCGACCTGAATTCACGCGGGCTCGAGCTCATGGCGCGGCTCTGCCAGAAACTCGGACGCGGCGAGCAGCTGCGCGCCCTCGGTCCACGCCTGCGCAGCGCCAAGGAATTGCCGGAGACACAGGTCAACGAGCTCCTGGCGCAGGTGCAGCTCGAAGAAGTCCGGTCGGCGGGCGAGCGTCGCGACGTGCCTGCTGCCAGCGCAGCCTGGTCCAACCTGCCCCGTGCCACGCGCAAACTGCCGCAGGCGATCGCAACCTACGCTCGCGCGCTCGTCACCGCAGGCGAGGCGGTGGCGGCCGAGAAGCTGCTGCGCGAGGCAATCGACGACGGGCGCGAACCCGTGCTGGTGCGACTGTATGGCGAACTCGTTCTGCCGGATGCGCTGACTCCGCTGGACCGCGCAGAGGACTGGTTGCGCAAGGCGCCGGAGGATCCTGAATTGCTCGCGACCTGCGCACGCCTCGCGCTGCAGGCGGAACTCGTCGGCAAGGCACGCAGCTACCTCGAGGCGTCGCTCGCCCGCAAGCCGTCGGCCGAGAACAGCCTGCTCTACGCCGAGCTGCTCGACCAGCTCGGCGAGGGCGATCGCGCGCGCACCGTGCTGCGCGACAGCGTTGCGCGCTCTGTCGGTCGTCGACCCGCATTGCCGCGCGTGCGCTTGCGGCGGCGCTAGAGGGACGCCGGCACTGTTCGGCGATCCTGCTGGACCGTGCGGCCGCGGATCCCCGCGTCCTCGGCCTCGCGTGATGCCGCGCTATTCGTCGTCCGCCTTCCGCATCGCCGCGAGCGTATCGGGCGCGTAATCGAACGAGTCGAAGAACAGTTGCGCGCGCGGCAGCCCGCGCTCCACGAACGTGTGCCGAATCGCCTCCACCATCGCAGGCGGGCCGCTCGCATAGACGTCGTACTTCGTGAGGTCGTCGCCGAGATCTGCGAGCGCAGCCTCATGGACCAGCCCGACGCGACCGGTCCATGGCGACACTTCGGTTTGCGGGTCGGACAGCACCGGCCGGTAATCGAACGCTGCGCGATCAGCCGCGACGTTCGACAGCCAGTTGTGTTCGTAGAGATCCCGCGTGGTGCGTGCGCCCCAATAGAGCGTGATCGGTCGACGGTCGCCAATGGCCAGCAACTGCCGCAGCATCGCCCGCAACGGCGCATAACCGGTGCCGCCGCCGATCATCACCGCATGTCGCGGCGAGTCGCCACGGAACCAGAACTGCCCGAGCGGGCCTTCGACGCGCAGCAGGGTGCCGGCACGCATGGTGTCGAACAGCTGCCCGGTGAACCCGCTCGACGAGGCGCGACGCACATGCACTTCGAGCATCTTGCCGTCGCCCGGTGCGCTCGCCAGCGAGAAGCTGCGGCGGCGCCCGCCCGACAGGATGAAATCGATGTACTGGCCCGCGCGGTAATGCAGGTCCTCGACGGCCGGCAGCCTGAGGAACACGGCCATGACGTCGTCGGCCAGGCGCTCCATGCGATCGATCCGGCTCGGCAGGCTCTTCACCTCGACTTCCAGGGCCAGCCGCATCTCGCGCGTCTCGACCGTGATGTCCGTGATGGCCTGTGCCTGGCACAACAGCACGAAACCTTCGGCCGCCTCTTCCGGGGTGATCCCGGGAGGAAGCGCGCGCGTCGGATAGGTCGTCTCGCCCGACAGCAGCCGCGCACGGCAGGACGCGCAGTGCCCGCCCTTGCAGCTGTGCGGCAGGTTGAGGCCCATCCGCAGCGCAGCCGTCAGCACGGGCTCGCCGGGATCGACGGAGAAGCTCTCGCCCGTGGGCACGATCGTCACTTGAGGCATCGACGCAGGACTCCGGCGCGGCGCAACGGCGTTGGGCATCCCTTCGCGTATGCTTGCGGCATGGATGCCGCCCTATCATGCCTGATCGTCGGTTGCGGTTACGTCGGTTCGCGGCTGGCACGCCGTGAATCGGCCCGACGCCCGCTCCTCGCGCTCGTGCGCTCCGACAGGAGCGAGACCGCCCTGCGATCGGCTGGAGTACACACGTTGCGCATCGACCTCGATGCCGCCCCGGACCCCGCACTGCAACCTGCACTGGCTGCCGCCGCAGGCCAGGCCGCCGTCGTCTACCTGGCACCCCCGCCCGACCGCGGCACGACGGACCCGCGGCTGACCGCGTTCATGGCACAGATCGAGGGCGCCACGCCGCCGGTCTTCGTCTACATCAGCACCACCGGGGTTTACGGCGATGCGGGTGGTGCGCTCGTCGATGAATTCACGCCGGTCGCGCCGTCGAACGACCGCTCGCGCAGGCGGGTCGCGGCCGAAAGCACGACACAGTCCTGGTGCGCGGAACGGGGTGTGCGTTGCGTGATCCTCCGCGTACCGGGCATCTATGGACCGAACCGCCTGCCGCTCGAGCGGCTGCAACGGCACGAACCTGCGCTGCGCGAGGCGGACGCGGGCCCGGGCAACCGCATCCATGTCGACGACCTGGCCGCAGCCATCGTGGCCGCCGTCGATCACCGGTCGGCGCAGGGTGTTTTCAACGTCACGGACGGTGACTACTCGAGCACCACCGCGTACCTGCAACTGACGGCGTCAGCCGCGGGAATCGAGCCGCCGGCGCTCATCAGCAAGGCCGAGGCGCGGGAGAAGATCCCGGCTGGCATGCTGTCGTTCCTGCTCGAATCGCGCCGTGTCGATAACCGTCGCATGCTGGCCGACCTCGGCCTGCAACTGCAGTACCCGACGCTGCAGGCCGGTGTGCTCGCAAGCTTCGCCGAGATGCGGCACGCACAGGAGACTGGCGCAACGTGACGACGTTCCGCAATCCGTCCCTGGCCGCCATTCACGAACTGCTGCGAGCCTCGCACACGATCGCCGTGGTCGGCATTTCCGACGATCCCGCCCGGCCGAGCTTCGGCGTGACGACATCGATGCGCGGCTTCGGCTACCGCATCCTGCCGGTGAACCCCGCGCTGACGCTGTGGCAAGGCATCCCCGCGCATCCGACGCTGGCAGCCGCCGTGCAGGCGCTGCGCCCGGACGAGCGCGTCGACATCGTCAACGTGTTCCGGCGGCCGGCGCAGGTGGGCGCCCTGGTGGACGAGTGTCTCGGGCTCGGGCTGCGCACGCTGTGGCTGCAGCAGGGCGTGATCAACGGCCCGGCCGCCGAGCGCGCGGTTGCCGCAGGCATGACGGTCGTCATGGACCGCTGCATCTACGTCGACCGCGCTTCGATGCGTGAGTGAGCCACGAGTCGGGTATCCTGCCCGGATGCGGCTTGCCTTCACGAAGATGCATGGTCTTGGCAACGATTTCATCGTGTTCGATGCCGGCTCTGCGACCGACCTGCCCTCTGCCGGCGACCTGCGCCGCCTCAGCGACCGGCGCACCGGCATCGGCTTTGACCAGGCGCTGGTGCTCGAGCCGCCGCGACGCGCCGGCACCGATGTCTATTACCGCGTCTTCAACGCCGACGGCTCCGAGGTCGAGCAGTGCGGCAACGGTGCGCGCTGCATCGCGCGACTCGTCGCGAGCCGGCGCGGCGAAGTCGACCGCCCGCTGCAGCTGGACAGCCCGGGCGGCATCGTCCGGGCCCGACTGCGGCCGGACGGCCTGGTGTCCGTGGCGATGGGTGTGCCGGACTTCGATCCGGCCTCGCTCCCTTTCGACGCACCGGCGGCCGCGGAGACCTATCACCTCGACACGCGGGCCGGCCCGGTCGAGATCGGCGCCGTGTCCATCGGCAACCCGCATGCCGTGATCCGCGTCCGCGACGTGCAGCAGGCTCCCGTGGACAGCGTCGGACCCGCAGTGGAAAATCACCCGCGCTTTCCGCGCCGCGTGAACGTGGGTTTCCTCGAGATCGTCGCTCCGGACCACGTGCGGCTGCGCGTATTCGAGCGGGGCGTGGGGGAAACCCGGGCGTGCGGCACGGGTGCCTGCGCTGCGGTGGCCATCGGACGGCGGCACGGGCCACTGGCCGAGGAAGTGAGCGTAGATGTCCCTGGCGGACGAATGATCGTTCGCTGGCCCGGTCCGGGTGAGCCGATCTGGCTGACCGGTCCGGCCGAAACGGCCTTCGAAGGCCAGGTTGACGTGACGGGCGCCGAGTCGCCGGAGTCTTGCAGATGAACAAACCGATCCGCGGTGCCGAACCTCCCGCGCAGCTGGCCGAAGACCAGATTGCGGACTTCCTCGTCGCGCACCCCGACTTCTTCGAGCGCCACGGCGCCGTCCTGGCACGCATCAAGCTGCCGCACCAGCGCGGCAGCGCCGCCATCTCGCTCGTCGAGCGCCAGGTGCTGGTCCTGCGCGACAAGCACGCGGTGCTCGAAAAGAAGCTGCACGAGCTGATCGAGATCGGTCGTGCGAACGACGCGATCTCCGATCGCCTGCATCGCCTGACACGCCGGTTGCTGCGCGCACGTGATGCCGCCGGTGTCGTCGCGGCGCTCGAGACATCGCTGCGCGAGGATTTCGGCGCCTTGCGCTGGGTGCTGCTGGCCACCGACCCATCCGTGGCCGCTCTCGGCAACCTGCCGAACGGCCACGTGCGCGTCGTGCCGCGCGGCAGCCCCGAACTCAAGATATTCGAGACCTTCTTCGAGTCCGGGCGCCCGCGCAGCGGCCAGATCCGGGACACGCAGCGCGATTACCTCTTCGGCGGCGAAGGCAGCCAGGTGGGCTCGACGGTGCTGATTCCGCTCGGCGAGCGCGCGGCCCTCGGCCTGCTCGCCATCGCCAGCCACGACACCGAGCGCTACCTGCCCACGATGAGCACCGACTACCTGGTGCGCATCGGCGAGATCGTGACCGAAGCGGTGTCGGCGCGACTGGCATGACCGACGAGCCGCTGCGCAGCGGCGTCGATCATTACCTCGCGAGCCTGCGCAACGAACGGCGGTTGTCGCCGCACACGTCGAGCAATTACGGCCGGGACCTCGCCTCGCTGCTCGATTACTGCGCGTCGCAGGGCATCTCCGAGTGGCAGCAGCTCGATCCGCAGCACCTGCGGATGTTCGCAGCGCGTGAGCACCGGCGCGGCCTCGCGCCGCGCAGCATCCAGCGCAGGCTCTCGGCCTGCCGCGGCCTCTTCCGTTACCTGTTGCGTGAAGGCGAACTGAAGCGCGACCCGACCGGGGACGTGCAGGCACCCAAGGCCCGCAAGCGCCTGCCGACACCGCTCGACGCCGACACGATGGCGCGCCTGCTCGAGTTCCGCGGCGACGACAGCCTCGGAATCCGCGACAAGGCGATCATGGAGTTGCTGTATTCGTCGGGACTGCGGCTGTCGGAGCTGCTCGGTCTCGACCTGCTCGACCTCGACCTGCGCGATCGCACGGTCCGGGTCGTCGGCAAAGGCAGCAAGACGCGGATCGTGCCTGTCGGTCGCCAGGCGATCACGGCGCTGCAACTCTGGATCGCGGATCGGACGACGATAGCCGCGGTCGGCGAACACGCCTTGTTCGTCGGCGTCAATGGCGCTCGCCTCGGTCCGCGGATCGTGCAGCGCCGCATAGCCCGCTGGGCCCGGCTGCAGGGGCTGCCCGAGCACGTGCACCCCCACATGTTCCGGCACTCGTTCGCTTCCCACCTGCTCGAATCGTCGCAGGACCTGCGCGCCGTGCAGGAATTGCTCGGTCACGTCAACATCAGCACGACCCAGGTCTACACTCATCTTGATTTCCAGCACCTGGCCCGCATCTACGATGCGGCCCACCCCCGGGCCCGCCGCAAACGCCCCGCACCTTCCTCCACTTCCGGCACTTCCTCCGGCTCTTCCGGCTCTTCCTCCGACTAACCCCTATCCCCTAACCCCTAGCCCCTATCTGCTATCCCCTATGGCTGGCTTCGATCCCCACGGCACCACGATCCTCTGCGTCCGGCGCGACGGCCGCGTCGCCATGGGCGGCGACGGCCAGGTCACCCTCGGCAACACGGTCATGAAGGGCAACGCGCGCAAGGTGCGCCGCCTCCACGATGGTTCGGTCATCGCGGGCTTCGCCGGCGGAACCGCCGATGCGTTCACCTTGTTCGAGCGCTTCGAAGCGAAGCTGCAGCAATTCGGCAACCTCACGCGCGCGGCGATCGAACTCGCCAAGGACTGGCGCAGCGACCGCAGCCTGCGCCGTCTCGAAGCGCTGCTGCTGGTGGCCGATGCCGGCCACACCTTCGTGATCTCCGGCAACGGCGACGTGATCGAACCCGAGCACGACCTCATCGCCGTGGGTTCAGGCGGCCCGTTTGCGCAGGCCGCGGGCCTGGCGCTGCTGCAGAACACCACGCTCGACTCGCGCTCGATCGCGGAACGGGCCCTCGGCATCGCCGCCGACATCTGCATCTACACCAATCGCAACACCACGATCGAGGAACTGTAGGAAGTGAGTAGTGATTAGTGAATAGTCGGAGGGGCAGCGGTGGCTGCTGCCGCAGCTGCCCCTCCGACTAATCACTAGTCACTACTCACCAATCACTACTCACTAGTCACTACTCACTAGTCACTACTCACTAGTTACTACTCACTAGTCACTACTCACTGCTCACCATGTCCTCCATGACACCCCGCGAAATCGTCCAGGAACTGGACAAGCACATCGTCGGCCAGGGCGCGGCGAAGCGTGCCGTAGCCATCGCGCTGCGGAACCGCTGGCGGCGCATGCAGGTCGGCGAGCCACTGCGCGCCGAGATCACGCCCAAGAACATCCTGATGATCGGCCCGACCGGCGTCGGCAAGACCGAGATCGCGCGCCGGCTGGCGCGACTGGCGAACGCCCCGTTCATCAAGGTCGAGGCGACCAAGTTCACCGAGGTGGGTTACGTCGGACGGGAGGTCGATTCGATCATCAAGGACCTGGTCGACGTGGCCGTGAAGATGACGCGCGAGCAGGAAATGGAGAAGGTGCGTCACCGCGCGATGGACGCAGCCGAAGAGCGCGTGCTCGACGAGCTGCTGCCGCGTCCGCGCGCATCGTCCAGTCCGGCAATGGGTTTCGGTGCGCCGGCGGATGAGCCCGCACCGACGCCGAAAGAGAGCGACACCCGCCAGCGTTTCCGCAAGATGTTGCGCGAAGGCCAGCTCGACGATCGCGAGATCGAAATCGAGTTGCGCGCAGCGGGTCCCGGCATGGAAATCATGGCGCCGCCGGGCATGGAAGAGCTGTCGCAGCAGCTGCAGGGCATGTTCGCGAACCTCGGCGGCAGCCGCAAGAAATCGCGCCGGCTCAAGGTCAGCGAAGCCTTCAGGCTGCTCACCGACGAGGAGGCCGCCAGGCTGGTCAACGAAGAGGAGCTCAAGACGCAGGCGCTGCGCAACGCGGAGCAGAACGGCATCGTCTTCCTCGACGAGATCGACAAGATCGCGCGCGGCCAGAATGCCGTGTCCGGCGTGGACGTCTCGCGCGAAGGCGTGCAGCGCGACCTGCTGCCGCTGGTCGAGGGCAGCACGGTCAACACCAAGTACGGCATGGTGAAGACGGACCACATCCTCTTCATCGCGTCGGGCGCGTTCCACATGTCGAAGCCGTCGGACCTGATCCCCGAACTGCAGGGTCGCCTGCCGATCCGCGTCGAGCTCGAAGCGCTCAGGGTCGAGGACTTCGTGCGCATCCTGACCGAGCCCGACGCGTCGCTGTGCGCCCAGTACGGTGCGCTGCTGGCCACGGAAGGCGTGACGCTGAAGTTCGATGCGAGTGGTGTCCGTCGCATCGCCGAAGTCGCCTTCGACGTGAACCAGCGCACCGAG
>Ga0224505_10000328_pt1 | contig 33378 bp, 36 predicted proteins | sample SF_Jan12_sed_USG_FD_169102 | JGI IMG/M metagenome (GOLD analysis project Ga0224505, IMG submission 169102) | Sediment microbial communities from San Francisco Bay, California, United States - SF_Jan12_sed_USGS_4_1 | ecosystem: Environmental > Aquatic > Marine > Sediment | place: USA: California... | reverse complement strand
CGAAAGACGAAGTGATGAAGGCGGGAGAGCGTAGGAGGGGCCGTGCTCAGCAAGACACAGCAGAATGAGAGCGGACTCAGTCAGCACAAACAGGGCTCACTCATTTCAATGTCGGACAGGCTCCTAGCACACTCGTCAGTGACGTGGGTTCTCTCGGTGGTCGAGTCAGTTGGAAGCGTTGCTGAGAAAGTGTTCGACGGACAACTACTTGTCTGATGTGGTGTAGGGCAGAGGAAGATCGAGGACGCGGGCATGGTGAGGAGGCGACGTGGCCGACGCCTCCTCACGGTGCGGCTACTTCTTCTTCTTGGCCGCTGCCTTCTTTACAGGCTTCTTCGCTGCTGCTTTCTTTGTTGCCATGAGTACTCCACCCCCCTTCGATTTCAAAAATGGTGATTGTGTATATCTGGTATAGCAGAGTTTGAGCAATCAGTAAAATCCTCTCTACTCAAACTTGGTCCGGTCGGTGGAAAGAGGGGGCAACCCTTGTTCGGTGCATCGCTACTTTCTAGAGATTCAGGATGTGAATGCTTATCAGGGAGGCCTCTGTCTGCTGCTCGACGGATCTCGAACAAGCTGTAGGCGTGTTCTCAGTGACCGCACATGGGGACAAGTAGGGGAGACCTGCTGATGTTCTGACGTGACTCGTGGTCGTTGGAGTGAATCGAGATGGTCAGCAGCCGTATAAAGTAGCAGTCGACTTTTCCAGCATCAAAGGGGAAAAATCTGAAGGGCTCGGTGCAACTGCAATGGGAGCACTGACCTAACCCCCCCAATTCATACTTGTCAGGCGAGGGCCATGGGCTCGAGTCCTAGCCGCCTCACCAGTTCGGACCAGAGAACTTTCAAAACGACTTTCATTCTCATGAACTCTTTATCAGCTGGCAGCAAGATTGGTGACGGTTCACGACAATGCCGTTGCGATTGTGCTTCGCAAGACCATCGCATGTCTGTTTTGAGTTGGAGCGACGAACTTCGATGTGTTATCAGTAGTACAATTACCCGTGTAGCGGACGCGGACTACGTCCTGCAGTAATCGCCACATCGTGGAATGACATCCCAAGAACTCATACGACGTATCATGGAGACAAAGTAATGCCCAAAGCCCGCAGCGCTGGCCAGTGTGATCGATGCGAAGCCCAAGATCGAGTCAGGATGACCTTTATGACGTGCAGCCGGTGCCGCCGGTATTTCTGCAGTGCGCATGGCACCGTGGAATTGGACCAATGTGAAGTGTGCCTTGAAGGCGGCGAAGAGATGGACTAGCGAATGCTCCCTCTATCGGATCAAACTGGTGAACAGGTACCAAGAGGCTTTTCTGGCGACGTCTCCCTGTTCGGCATCACACTGTGTCCGCAGGTATCTGGTCGCCACCGGATGTAACCGACCGGCTAGCAATTGCGAGACGCACTGCTCGCGCCAGTGAGACTGGCACTCCTGCTGCGTGAATCTCTCCAGCACGCCGGTTACGGCCTCTGCCTCGCATTTTCTCCTTGAACTGTGCGGTGCCTCTTCTCCTGGCGTGAGAGAGTCACCTTCATTTCGCACAAGGAGGAAACATCCGCTGCAAAAGCGCTGTTTGGTAAGGACTTATGTGCGAGTATCTGAGAGGCTTAGGAAACCGCTGGTCTCTCCAACTGAGCTACGGGGGCGTAACAGAACTATCGCGCACTGACGAGCAGATTGGAAGCGGAGGGACGACCCTTTTGGGAGCGATTTCCTACCCGCAGCATCCGCCGGCGAAGACTTGTCGTTGGCAGTGGGCATTCCAGCAAGCTGGGCAGAGTCGAACTGTGGAGTGAGTCAAGCCGTCGAACGATTCCATCAGCCGTTCGACGATTATGCCGCAATCAGAACATGGACCGGTCCGCACTGATAGTGCGCTACGCTCTTCGACTGTCATGGCTCGTCAGCTTTGTATTCAACCGGACATGTCGATTGCAGACTGCCGACATGAACTGGCTTCCCTGTTTGGACGGCAGTAAGCTTCGAAAACGCTCCACCAACGAGCCTGCAGTGCTTCGTTGCAAGCCTCGCTGGATGCTCTGCAACCGGTTGTCCAGTGCTGCCACCGTTCTTTCCAGATCCATCAACTGATCTTTCGTGAGAGAGAGTGACTCTGTCGCGAGCATCGTTTCCTCCCTTCAATTGGCTAGACGGTACAATGTCGGATGACACCAATGACAATTCCTTCGATCTGAAATTCATCCGATGGCCTGACCATGATCGGCTGCATCATCTCGTTGGCCGGACGAAGTTCAATGTGGGCATCCTTCTTGATATAGGTCTTAATCGTAGCCTCGCCATTGACCAAGGCGACAACGGTCTGCCCGTTTTTGGCCGTGCCTTGTTTATGCACCACCACGAGGTCGCCGGGTAAAATGCCGTCGTCTTTCATGGATTCTCCCTTGACCGTTAAGGCGAACGTCTCTCCACTCCGCAACATGCTTGGAGGGATATCCACGAGTTCCGATCGTGGCACCGGCTCGATCGGGGAGCCGGCTGCAACCAGGCCAGCCATGGGAACGGCTGTCTTACGTCGTAACTGATTCAGCACGACCGAGACGACACCGGGAATCCGTCGCATGCCGGCTTCATAGCGCGCTACGGACACCCGAGTCGTGTGTAGGGCCTCGGCAAGTTGTTGCTGGGTAAGGCCTAATTCTTCTCGAATTTGTTTGAGGTCTTGTGATTTCATGATGTAGCCATTGGTAACACTCTCATGCTTGTCTGTCAAGTGGATATTAAGGATATGTGTGAAGTGCCTGTGTATAACTTTTTTGCTGGAAGAAGATTAATCAGCTAGGAGCAAACAAACACGGTTAGGGCCTTGAACGAACGAGCTCTTTCAGGTTTCTTCTTAGAAATAGATCAACATCTACAAGGTGTAGGGGCATGCTTTCTCCATCCATACAATGATTAAAAAATAGGCAAGAAGGTCGTGCAAGGCGCATTTCTCAGGTTCAGACATCGTGAGGAGTGTTGCGCACAGGTTTATCCACAGAAACTGGGGAGAGGGAGCCTGCCTGAAGTGGAAGATGGATTATCGGCGTGGAATGAGGTGTACAGAGCCTGCTTTGAAGGCAGCCCGCACGTCGCTGCCGATAGCCAACCGCAGTTCGCTCTGTGCAGATCGAGTGACGAGCGCAGTCAGAAGAAATCCGCAGTCAATGGTGACTCGTACCAGTGCGCCGAGCGAGGTGATGGCCTGGACGGTTCCCCTCAGGTGATTTCTGGCACTCGTTTCGCTGGAACCGGCTAATTCCAGTGTGACATCTTCGGCTCGTATGCAGACAAAGACATCGGACTCAAGTCCCGGCGAAGCCACGGCGATGACAGGCACTGGACCGACCTGGACTGTTGCCAATTCATCTCGTATCTCTCTGACTCGTCCGTGGAGAACAGTTTCGATACCGACGACACGGGCAACATCGGCATTGATCGGTCGGCTGAAGACGTCTTGTGGTATGCCGGTCTGTAACAGGCGTCCTTCATCAATCACAGCCATCTGATCACCGAGCGCAAGTGCCTCTGTCCAGTCATGCGTGACGACAACCGCGGGGATGGCCAACCTCGTCAGCAACATCCGCAGGTCCTCGCATAGTTTGGTTCTGGTCGGTGCATCGAGTGCCGACAATGGCTCATCGAGCAGCAACAGTTGCGGCCGTCTAGCGATCGCGCGTGCCAAGGCGACACGCTGCTGTTGTCCGCCGGATAACTGAGCCGGCTTTTGCTGCGCGAGTTGTGTGATCTGCAACAAGGAGAGCACCTCGTTGACGCGAGCCTTCTTCTCCTGGATGGAGAGCCCGCTCAGTCCATAGGCAATGTTTCCCTCCACTGTGTAATTGGGGAATAACGCATAGGCTTGCGCCATATAGCCGAGCCCGCGTGCTTGCGGCGGGGCATGGACATGAGTGGCTGCGTCGAACCAGATCTGACCGTTCCATGAAATGGTTCCTTCTTCAGGCTGTTCGAGTCCTGCAAGGCAACGGAGGATAGTGGTTTTTCCAGATCCCGATGGGCCGAAGAGAATCGTGACGGACGGCGGATCAAGAGGGAGCCTAAGTTGCACCGCAATGGTGGCGCGATCGACAAAGGTCTTGCGAATGTTCAGCGTTATTTCTGGGGCCATACCGACCAGACACGACGATTCATGGCATAGACCAGCAACAAGACGGTGTAGGACACGAGAAGGAGCAAGGCAGAAGTCTTGGCTGCCGCGGCGTAGTTGAGAGCCTGCACCTCGTCGTAAATCTCAATTGAAACCGTACGCGTGATACCCTCGATATTGCCGCCGACCATTAAGACGACCCCAAATTCTCCCAAGGTATGGGCAAAGCTCAGGACGACACCTGTGATGAGTCCCGCAGTCGAAAGGGGAAGAATGAGCCTGAAAAAAGTCTTCAGTTTTGAGAGACCAAGCGTCCAGGAAGCTTCGATGAGCTTTCGATCGACTTGCTCGAAGGCGGTGGCAAACGGTTGAACAGCAAAGGGCAAACTATAGAGAATGGACGCCAGGAGTAACCCTTGAAAGCTGAACGGCAGCGGATGGCCGACGAGATCTGTGTAGAAGCGCCCAATTGGGCTGTGTGGTCCGATGGCGATGAGAATGTAGAACCCCAGCACCGTGGGTGGCAGGACTAATGGCAGGGCCACGATCGATTCAATCAGAAACTTCCAACGCCATTTCGAATAGGTCAACCAATAGGCGATAGGGAGGCCGATGATCAATAAGGTGAGGGACGTGAGGGTCGCCAGTTTGCACGTCACCCAAATGGCCATCCAATTCATCGGGACTCCGGGGCTACAAATCCATAGCGCTTCATGATGGCCACTCCTTGCCGGCTCTTCACAAACTCAAGGAACTGCTTCGCCGAGTCGGCTCGCTTCGATGCCTTGATGATGACGGCTCCTTGCTCAAGTGGTGGGTGCGTCTCCGCAGGGATCTCCCAGTAGGTTCCCTTCGTGCTCATGGCGGGTGCAAGTGCCAATGAGAGTGCAATGATGCCGATATCGGCTGCGCCAGATTCAACGAACTGCGCGGCTTGCGAGACGTTTTCTCCTAGGACCAGCCGGTCTTTGACGTCATCGTACATTTTGAAATGTTCCATCGCGGCGATTGCCGCTCGGCCATACGGCGCATGTCTAGGATTCGCAATCGCAATTGTCTTCGCAGATGGTTGACGAAGCGCTGCAATGCCTCGCGTGACATTGACAGGCGATTCATGCCAGGTCCAGAGGACGATGCGTCCAATGGCATAGCGATAGAGTGATCCCGGCACAATCAGGCCGGCTTCTTCCAATTTCTTTGGATAGGAGATATCGGCAGAGAAATAGAGGTCGAATGGCGCGCCATTCTGAATTTGAGCAAAAAAGTTGCCTGATGAACCCAACGTCAACTTCACCTGGTTGCCGCTGGCCACCTCGTACTCTGAAATAAGTTCCTTGAAGGCAAAACTCAGATCAGATGCGGCAGCAATCGTGATCTCTTCAGCACGCAGAATGTCCGAATCCATGATGATGAACAAGCTGAAGATAAGCAGGAGTTGTCTCATGGATCGTTTTCTACACCCTCACGCGCATTTGGAGATAAAAGTAGTCTGTATCTTTGTTTCCTCCGAGGGGAAGACCCGCGGAGCTGGGGAGGCGGTCGAAATAGGATCCCTTGAACCAATGCACGTATCCAATATCGAAATCCATATTGGTGCTGAGCGCCCATTGTGCGCGTAATTCGACGTCATGCCCTAATGAGTTCCCGGCTTGTCCAGTGGTATCCTGCAAGCCAGAATTACCGAAGACATCCTGGCTTTGAGCCAAATACCAGACGCGATGTTTGACTTGTACAATCCAGCCAGGTGTTGGATTGACAATAAGACGCCAGCCCGGCGAATTGAGGTTGGTTCGGAAAAATGGCCCGAACGTGCCGGTCGGCATCAACTCCCAGCGCCGCGCTCCGAACAACGTATCAAATCCTTCATCCTGACTATCACCTGGCTGCCGGTCTCCGCTGGCATAGTCGTAATGAAACAGCAATCGAGGAGCCCAGGGGAGGTTAAACGTATAGCCGAGGTCAAGATGCTGAAAATGGGCGAAGTGATCGGTGTCTCCGCGCGTTCCAATCTGCCACGCACTTTCAATTTCGTAGTCGAGTTCTCCTAGCTTGGGGTTCTTGGATAGGCGGCCTCCGAACGTAGAATAGGTCCGATGGCTTGATACGTTTGGCATGTGCCGGTCATTCAGACCCAAATAGTAAGCATCGATCTGAAACCAGGGAACGTGTCGGCTCTCGAAATAGCTTCCCCAAAACAGGGATTTGCTATTCTGCTCATCAAGCTGCACTTCGTTTCGGATGACTGGTTCAACAAAAAATGCCCGGACTCGCCAGGTCTGGCCCTGACTGACTTGCCAGTGAAGCCCATCGAATGCGTTCGACGTATTCCGAAAATCATTGCGTGCGATCAGCCGGCGGCGGCCGAAGTCCATCGTCATACGTCCGACGTGCATGTCGGTACGCAGAGCACTTCCGAATACGTTGTTTAGAGTTAAGGCGCCGAGTAATTGCAAGATGTCGAATTCATTGACGGTCGTATTGTCTCGGAAATCACCGGGATCTTTGTTCAAATAAACCCGTGCGTCCTGTCCCTCAAGGAGAAACCGGAAAGGGCCATTTCCTCCCAACCCGAATCGTAGACGAGATCTTAGTAGGATTTGAGGATCAGTCTGACCATTGCCGATGGCTTGACTGGTCCGCCAGGGATGGTCATAGGATTCGAACCGTGTCCTGTTTTCTAACCCCAAGTCGATCCAGTCAGGCAGGTATAGAGCCGTCCGTAAGTGGCGGCTCCATTCCACCTCTCGCCGTTGAATCAGTACTGCATCAGCCGGTTCGATCAGGTTTTTCCCTGTCTGTGCGTCTGTTCGCTGTTTGATGGCAAAGATCGAATCGACCAGATTGGGAACAGGGTTCGTTGAGGGAGGGGAGGATTCCCCACGTAATGGTTCTTCAGCCACAGCCATGCCGGTTGCAAACATTGTCACGATACCTATGGCTACAGTGCTCAGGATACCGAGGTGTTTGTTCCTTTCCATCTCTTTCATGACGGGGTCACAGCCTTCACGAGGTTCACCTTCAGCTGGTCCGCAAGACCTGGGTTTTTCCCGTTTCACTCGTGTCGTACCCGCCGAGGGCTTCGATCTCGTTTCTGAATGGACGGCTGACAAGCGTTTCGAACAGATGGGCGAGAGTGGGATGCGACTTGAGATACGGCTTAGGCACCACAAGGTCATAACGCGCTGTCTGTAGCGGTATGAAATCCAAGTCGAACAGTTGTGCCGCAGATCGAATTCCAATTCCAACGTCTGCCTGGCGTTCCGCGATGGCTCTGGCCACTTCGAAATGGGATGATACGATTCGGTCATACCCGAGAACTTGAGTGGGCTGTATTCCGGCTGGCCGTAACCGCTGATCGAGCAACAACCTTGCTCCCGAACCCTCTTCTCGATTCACGAGGGTTACGAGAGGTTCCATCAGATCAGCGGCTGTGCGAATAGATTTTGGATTACCCGGGCGAACGAGGAATCCTTCCTCCCAGGTTGCGAAGGTCACCACTTCATAATCGGCCCCCTTCAGAGACCGTCTAAGAAATGGCAGATTCGATTCACCTGTGACTGGATCAAAGAGATGCATGCCGGCGACATGCACCTCGCCTCGTTGTAGCGACTGGAGTGCGGCCGTGCTTCCCATGCTCCAACCCACGACGGTCGTCTGGTCTTTGTTTCGTCGTAGATGTTCACCGACCAAAAAGATTGCCGGATCACAGCCAGCCACCGAGATTTCCTGTTGGACCGCTTCTCGATCGCGGGAGAGTTTCACGTGAACGGTGGTGCCGGATCGCTTGCTGTACGTCTCGGTGACATAGCCATCGGCTGGGATGGCGAAGGAGAGCTGCTCTCCCAAGTCGGTGACAGGCCGCACGACCGTCCGCTTTCCAATGGTTGACACTTTGACTCGAATCGGGTGAGCCCTTGTCTTTGCTTGGGGGAGATGGCCAATCAGGGTGCCCTCGATCATATCCTCCGTTGGAACGAGGCTGAACAGGTCTTCCACACGACAGGCGAGGATGGACGCCAGCCGAAGGGCCACCGCGGTTGTCGGTAAATAGAGATTCGATTCGATGGCTGAGACAGCTTGCCGAGTAATGCCGGCTCGACTGGCTAGCTGGCCCTGAGACAAACCTTTCTGAGTGCGAAAGGATTTCAGGTGGTTGGAAAACTGCAGGAGCAATTCGGTTTCAGACTTCGATCCTTTCATGGTTACTATTTAGCATTTTAAGCTGTCATATGTAAAGTATACTTGCTAGCACTTGTAAGGCGTACGCTGCTCTGGCATCGCTGACAGGTTTCGTGGATGGATTTGTCACCTTCAGCGAGACAACCGACGCCATGAATGATTTGAAAGTTGAGGTGTTTGATCGAGAGCTAGTCTGGGGCTTGTATCGCTGGTCGACTGCCTGGCGTATCACCTGGACGGGGCCACAGGGGACGGCTACGCTGAATCTCAAACAAGTCACGAGGAGCAGCATCTGGAACTTGGCGATTGGCGGGTTCTCGATGGCCGTCGTTCAAGGTGAGCTCAGCTTGGCAGGTAAGCAGCAGGAGGTCTACGGTCTTGTGGAACTGATCAGGTAGAGCATTTTTCGACCGGGACATGCGCCACTACTCACTATGGTGCGGGGCGGCTGATGCTGTGGGCATGGAGGCCGAAATACATCCTTCTATGAACTCCACCTTGCATTGCCATGAGGCAGCGGCAGCGTTGACGCGCTTGATGACATCCGCTGCGTTCGTGGTGCCGGTGGCAATGTCGACAAGGACATGGTTTGGGACACGGTTGAAGTAGATGCCGGTAACGCCGGGAATGCCCTGCAAGACGGTCGTCATCTGAGTTTCTTTACTGTCACAACCGGATCCGCTGAGTGTTAGGGGAAGTCGTTCTTTGATGGGTGGGGTTGCTGCAGCTGGCAGGGACATGGAAAGGGCTGCGATAAGGAGTGCGACCGGGATGGCTCGTTGGCACCAGAAAGTTTGCATGAGATGCACTCCCAGATAGACAATACATTCTCTACGTATAAGATACATGACGCGAGATACTATAGTCGAGTTGCTATCTGGCCTGTACCAAAAAGGCTTTCGAGCGGGCGTTCCCTCCGCTGGCCACGACATCAATGAATGACATGCCGGGCTGGATCTCTGGAACCGTCGCTTCGACGGTCGTGTCGTTCACAAACGTGTAGTCAATCTTGCTGGATCCGGCTGCACTGAATGCTACGCCGCGGAAGCAATCTCTGGTTCCAAAGTGCTCCCCTTTAATCGTGACTGTTTGCCCCGGCTTGGCTTCGTCCGGTTCCACACGCATGATCTTTGGCTTTCTGCTGCTATCGCAGACGGGGTCCTTCGCGACTTTCTGTTCGTCGTGCCCCTTGATCGATTCTGTGTCGTGCAGCGTGTAGCCCGCTCCGTCGACGATCACTCCCTCTTCGGCAAGGGAGGGTATGGGGAGGTAGGCGAGCCCAAACAACGAGACTATCAGGAAGGGCATCAGGAAGTGGGGAGCCATCGTGACCTCCTTCGATGAAGAACTATTTCTTCGGCATCGGAACATAGATGTCTCCGATAATCGTTTGTCCGGGAGGGGAGAGCGCAAATGTTGAAAAGGCCTCTACCAAGGCATTCGGTTCTTTTTTGGAAAGCAGCAGCAGCGGGCGACGAAGGCTGTAGCGGCCGTCTTTCACGGTTGGCGTTTCCGGCTCAACCTTATCCAACGGCAGTAAGCGAACAGCGACGCCGTCTGAGACGGCTGAGAGGCTGGTACTCAGCGAAATATAGGCAACTGCAGAGAGGGGTGGCAGGGTGCCAACGACGGTCCTCACGACGACATCATCTCCGCCGAGTACTTTGGCGGCCTCAGCGATTTTGCCCGTAATCCCGAGTTGGCTTTCGAAGGTGTCCCGAATGTTCTGGTTGCGTGGCCTGTCGATCAGCAGAATCTTCGTCTCCGGTCCACCCAGTTCCGACCACTCCTTGATCTTTCCCGAAAAAATGTTGGCAACTTGCTGCTTCGTCACTTCTTTGGTGAAGTTCGATAAATGGACTAAAATGCCGATTCCATCCCAACCTATCTGAGTCGTCGTGAAAGCGGGATCTTCGGCCCCCGTGACGGCAATCTGGGCCTGGCCTGTTGTGACTAATTGCAACGGCTTGGAATTTTCGTCCCACAGGATGTCGACATAGGCACGGGGATTGGCTTTTTCAAAGGCTCGAGCCAAGGTCTCGATGGTCCTTTGCTCCGGTCCGTCGCCGGCAATGACGAGGCTTCCAGCTGTTTGAGCGAAGGTGTCGGCATAGGATACACAGAAGATCAGTCCGACGAGCAGCCCGGTTACGAACCGTCCCACGGTCATCGAGTCGCCTGTTCCCACAGGAGGTGACGACTGACCAGGCACTGGGAGTGGCTACTCAAGAAGTTGATCCTTCTGTTGGTGTGGGATCTGATTCTGATGTGACGTTCGGCGGTGGCATAGTGCGCATGGCATTCAGCGGCGGCAACTTGGCGAAGCGCTGCATCCGTTCCTCGTTCATAGCCTTGGCTTTCAGCTCAGTAAAGCCTGGCTTGCGATCGCCGACGACAGTAGACGTAAATGAAGACATGAGTCGGGTTGCCTGACGGGCCTGACAAAATGGGCATTCCGTGTCTTCGACCCTGGCATACACGGACTGAGTGGTTTCGAATTGTTTCTCGCACTGTCCACAACGGTACTCGTAGAGGGGCACGGAATTAGATCCTTTCTGTGTCTCTAGGTAGAGATCTCACGCGGAGCTCGGTCCTGGGCTTGACAAGCTGACCTCTCCCAAGCGATCTTGACCGGCTCACAACGACACGTTTATTCTAGCAACATAGGCAACCAAACTGCCAGCTTCATAAGGAGGGCTTCAATGTCAGTGCTGATTCGACGGTACAAAGGCAATAACGGTATGATGCAAGAAGAACGAATCGATGACGAGGATCGAATCGAGCGCTACATGAGGCTCTTCGAAAAAGACGACGTCAAGAAGTTGCAGACCGGCGTGAAGTGCTTCATCGAGAAGGATGAGTGGCAACTCCTCGCATGAACTGGTCATGGGTCAGGAGTAAGGCGTGATCCAGTTGTGAAAGCTCCTTACTACTCACCCTTTACCCCTCGCTGGTCAGCATGATCTACTGGGTTCACATTGCCCGCTCGATCGATCGTGTGACGCTTCACCGAGACCGGTGCTCGGAAGTACCGTCCGTCTCAACGTCCAGCGATTTTTGGGAAGGGGGATGGTTCGACTATCCCGATAAAGAGCGGGCGCTCCGTGCCATGGAACAGGCTGGAGTCAATCGAGACCGGCTGTGTCCTCTGTGCAGGCCATAAAGGTGTGCGATGGTGAATGGTTACTATGAATGCTGACCTGTTCGGGTCCGTTCAACATTCATAAGTGATCATTCAACATTGACTATGCCGCGACTTGCCCTTCTCCTAACCACCGTCATTTGGGGCGCCACCTTTCCTGCTACCAAGGCCGCGCTTGAACAGATCTCGCCACTTTCCTTCCTGTTGCTTAGATTCTTCCTGGGCACTCTACTGATCTTGTTATGGTTTGCAGTGAGTCGCCATCGACTGCATCACGATCGTGCTCTGCTCATGGCGAGCGCGCTCACCACGGTCTTCCTCTTTCTTGGCTACTTATTGCAAACGGTCGGACTTCAGCATACGACTGCGTCCAGTTCGGCCTTTCTGACGGCACTCTACGTAATTTTTGTTCCTTTGATCCTGATGCGGATCGACCGACGGGTGGTGTTCGCCACGGCAATTGCGTTGGTTGGACTCTGGTTGTTAGTGAAGCCGAGCACCTCTATGAACCTGGGTGATCTCATGACGATTGGGTGCGCCGCTGCCTTCGCGGGACACATCATTTGTCTCGAACGGTTCACACGTCAATTCGATGCGCCATCATTGCTGGTGTGGCAGATGGTGGCGATGACGGTGCTGTTTCTTCCGGCTCCCTGGTGGGAGGAGGCAAGCGCAAGCGCTTTTTCGCCAACGGCTGTCTTGCTGATTGGTCTTGGAGTGACCGGCGTACTTGCGACACTGGCTTTTGCTGTTCAGATGTGGGCACAGCAGCAGGTGCCGGCGCAGCAGGTGGCGTTATTGTTTGCGTCAGAACCGGCCTACGCGGCCTGGTTGTCCTGGTACTTTCTGGGCGAGATGTTGGATACTCAAGGGTGGATTGGGAGCGCGCTGATCTTGTTGGCGGTGGTGATCGGAGCGTTCGGTGGTTGATCGTTTGTATAAGGAGGAGTTGTATGGCGCAAAAATTTGGGAATGGACGGTGGGTTCGCGAAGGATTTTTAGATAACCGCGTTGAAGGGATGGTTGTGGGTCAGGTTGTCTTTGCCGTGATCGGGCCGGTGGATTTTTATTTGCGCGGCAATTTTAAGCCGGATATTGCAGGAGAGGTGATTCGATTCCGCAATAATCGGTTTGAAGATGACGATATGGCTGGACAGGTCATCGGCGACATGGCGAATCCGCAGGTTGGAACGGTGAATCTCATTTCGCTGGATCCGCACCCCAATCTGGAGCCGCATCCCTACGTCGAGTGGTTTACGCTCAGAAAGGACCACTATCGTTTCGAGCTGAGCTCTGGTGAGGCGTGGGTGTTATCCGATGAGGAGCGAAAGGCAATTGATGGAGAAAGCCAACGAATTCGAAAGACCTTAGCTGATCACAGGTCTGATCAGCCAAGGTCTAGTGACAGTGCCGACTTGGTCTAGCGAGGGGTCAGCTCAAGTTCAGGCTGAGGGTCTGGAAGCTCCGTGGCTTTCACGGCTGCGTCGATCTTCTTTTTGAGCACGCTGCGGTCTGAATCCTGCCTGGTTTTTCCTTCACGCACATATTCCGGGACACCGCGGATATCCCAGACCAACCCCATCCACTCAAGCGCCTTGAGGCAGTAGTAGGTCATGTCGATTTCCCACCAGTAAAAGCCTTGTCTGGTCGAAGCCGGATAGTAGTGGTGGTTGTTGTGCCAGCCTTCTCCCATGGTAATCATGGCCAGAAAGAAGTTATTTCGGCTGTCGTCGCCGGTGACATAGCGCTGTGACCCATACACATGGGAGAGGGAATTGATCGTGCAGGTACCGTGAACCAGTGCAACGGTCGAGATGAAAAATCCCCAAATCAGCATCTGAGGGCCATTCGTGCCGAGTCCGGGTGCGTAGGCTTCTAGTAATTGACCGAGACCGAACATCCCAAATCCCGCAATGGTCGGCATCAGAACATCAAACCGGTCGAGAAACCGCAGCTCCGGAAACTTGGCGAAGTCCGCGATTCCTTTGAGGCGCGGTGCGTAAAATGTTTGCGACATAATCCAACCCATGTGCGACCAGAGAAATCCTCCCTGGCGTGGGGAGTGCACATCTTCCGGTGTATCGGAATAAATGTGGTGATGGCGATGATGGCCGGCCCACCACAAGGGGCCGCGTTGCGCACAGGAGCCGCCTAACAGGGCAAAGAGAAACTGGACGGTCCGGGAGGTCTTGAACGTCCGATGTGAGAAGTAGCGATGGTACCAGCCGGTGATGGCAAACATGCGGACATAATAGAAGGCGACCGCGATAGCCACAGCGGTCCAACTCCAGCCTACCCAAATGACTCCCAAACACATCAGATGTACGGCAAGGAAGGGAATGCTACGAATCCAGTCTACCTTGGGTGGCCCCTCTACTTTCGTGTGCTCAAGGCCCGCCCAAGAGTCAAACCAGCGTAGGACGGAATACCAGGCATCCGGGGCTTTAGTCGAGTGTAGTGATTGCGCGTCGGACATACAATTCTCCTCGTAGGTCGGGGGATCGGCAACGTCACTGTGGTGGGAGACAGGGAGCCGGGGTCCCAATTAAGCTGAATGATCGTCCCGAATAGGCTAGGGATAGGGAGTCATTATACATAAGACCGTCATAAAAGTGAAATCAGATTTTGCGTGGTTTCCGCCGGATTGATTGTACCGGACTGGCGATCGCTGTCTACATATTTGGACAAGTCTTCAGGAAAAAGTGGAGGTGCGCTTGTCTGTTTGACAGCGCTCCTCGTGCGTCTCTAAAATGCCTCCACTATGAATGAACGATTTCTTAAAGCCTGTCGCCGCGAACCTGTCGATTGCACACCCGTGTGGTTTATGCGCCAGGCTGGTCGCTATATGTCCGAGTATCGGACGTTGCGCGCGAAGCATTCGATCCTCGAGATGTGCAAAACTCCCGAGCTTGCAGCCCAAGTCACCCTTCAGCCAATTGATCGATTTCCCTTGGATGCTGCAATCATTTTTGCCGACATTCTGCTGCCGTTAGAGCCAATGGGGCTCAATCTTGAATTTGCGGAGGGCGAAGGACCGGTCATCCACAACCCGGTTCGTGACCGAGCGGCTGTGGATCGACTCAAGGTGATCGATGGCGATGAACTTGACTATGTGGCCGAAGCTATTCGCCAAACGCGACGGGCTCTGAATGGGCGGGTGCCGCTAATTGGCTTTGCCGGTGCGCCGTTTACGCTGGCCAGCTACGCTATTGAGGGCGGAGGGTCCCGCAACTATCTGCACACCAAACAGATGATGTATGGCGATCCCACAGCCTGGCATCGCCTCATGGACAAATTTGTTTCTGTGCTCACCGGATATCTCCGGCGACAGATCAAAGCAGGGGCTCAAGCGATTCAGCTCTTCGATAGTTGGGTCGGCTGTCTCTCGGCCGGTGATTATGCCGAATATGTGAAGCCGCACGTCCAGCGGATTTTTGATGGGCTCAAGCGGGAAGGTGTGCCGATGATTCATTTCGGCACCGGCACGACGGCCATTCTTGGGCAGATGCGCGAGGCAGGTGGCGATGTCATCGGGATCGACTGGCGGGTTCATCTGGACGAGGCCTGGTCGATGGTTGGGCATGATCGCGCCGTCCAGGGCAATCTGGACCCGCTCGTCCTGTTTGCGCCGCTCCACGAAATCGAACGCCGTGTAGAAGATATCTTGCGACGAGCCGGGGGACGTCTCGGGCACATTTTCAACCTCGGTCACGGCATCCTGCCCACGACACCTGTCGACCATGTCGCTGCCACGATCGATATGGTGCACAAACTTAGTCAACGCTAACGCGTTTCAATCGATTTGCACAGAGGGCGGCAGCGGCCTCTGAATCCCATGTGACCGTTGATGAATTCATAAGGAATGGCATGGCGACGACGGAGCATCCCACGGCAATTCTCCTCATGGCGATGGGTGGGCCTGATTGTCTGGAGAACGTCGAGCCGTTTTTGCTCGATGTTCGTGGTGGCCGACCGACGCCCCCTGAGTTGGTCGAAGAGATTCGTGAACGGTACCGAGCAACCGGTGGGAAATCGCCTGCTGTCGGTATTACCCACGAAGTGGCAAAGAAACTAGAACAACAGCTGAATTGTTCGAGGACTGGCCGATACCGAGTGTATGTCGGGTTGCGGCATTGGCATCCTTTTATTAAAGAAACGTATGCCGAGTTACTGAAAGAATCGCCGGAACAGATCATCGGGGTTTGTATGGCGCCGCAACAGTCCTCACTCAGCACCGGCGCCTATCGGAAGAAGGTCGAAGAGGCTCGTGCTGGGTTGGAGGACGGTACCCCCGTCACCTATCTCGGGAGTTGGAACCAACATCCTAAACTGATTGCGGCTCTGGTTGAGAGTATCCAGCAAGGTCTTCAGAAGTTTCCTGCCGATGTGCGAGCAACCGTGCCGGTACTGTTTACTGCGCATAGTCTGCCGGAACGGATCGTGGCCATGAAGGATCCCTATCCTGACGAGGTCAAAGGCACGGTCGAGGCGGTCACACAACATTTGGGGAACCGACCGACTTACTTTGCCTATCAAAGTCAGGGACGATCAAACGAACCCTGGCTTGGACCCACCGTGGAATCAATGTTGGAAACCATCCAGCTGGCGGGACACCGGTATGTGCTGGTGGCGCCTATCGGCTTTGTCTGCGACCATGTAGAAACACTCTTCGACATCGACATCGAACTCAAGCAGCTGGCGATGAACAGAGGCCTACACCTTGAGCGCATGCCCATGCTGAACGACTCTCTTCCACTCATCGAGATGTTAAACGACGTCTTGGCTGCACACGAATCCTCGCTCCCTATTCAGTCGTGACTCGACCACGTACAGTCGTGATCGTAGGTGGGGGCATTTCCGGCCTGGCCACTGCATTTTCACTCCAAGAGCAGGCGATAAAGACTGGCCTGACCCTCCGCTGCATGATTCTTGAATCCGGATCCTCCTGGGGAGGAAAGATTGTCACGCATCGAGTTGGCGAGATTGTGACGGAAGCCGGACCGGACTCATTCCTGTCCCAAAAACAGGCCGGTCTGGATCTTTGTACGAAGCTCGGCCTTACCGATCAACTCATCAATACCAATCAGACGGGCAAAAAGGCCTGTGTTCTGTATAGAGGCCGCCTTCATGACCTACCCGAGGGCCTGTTGTCATTCGTCCCGAAACAATTGGGGTCGTTCCTTCACAGCGGACTATTGAGCTGGTCGGGGCTGGTTCGGATGGGACTCGAATTCGCCGTTCCGCCTGGTTCCTCCAGAGAAGATGAGCCGTTGGCTGCGTTTCTTCGCCGCCGGTTCGGTGTTCAGGCATTTGAGCGGGTACTGGAGCCGCTCATGGCCGGGATCTACGCAGGGGACGCCGAGCACATGAGTCTGAGGGCTACGTTTCCACGGTTCTTCGAGCTCGAACAGCAGTACGGCAGCGTCGTTCGCGGCATGATGGCTGCCAAGAAAGCCGCCTCGTTGGTTTCGAATCCCCAACCAGGGCGTACGATGTTTGTCAGCTTAAAGAATGGTCTCAGCGATTTGGTTACGGCTCTGACGAGTCGATTGACGCAGCAGGGCGTGGAACTTCGATCAGGATGCCGGGTCGATGCGCTGAGAGTGAGATCACATGAGTTAGGCCGATGGATGTACGACCTGATCCTTGAGGATGGATCGGCGCTTTCTGCGGATAGCGTGGTTCTAGCCACACCGGCGTATGTGTCAGCGGAACTGGTGCGTCCATTGACACCGATTGCCGGTGGACTATTGGACATGATTCCCTATGCGTCGACTGCCACCATTGCGATGGCGTTTCCACGGATGCTGACGAGTGCCATCGAAGGATTCGGATTTATTATCCCGCGAACAGAGCAGCGTGATTTGATTGCCGCAACCTGGACGTCGCTGAAGTGGCCGCATCGCGCTCCGGCGGATCAGCTGTTGGCACGATGTTATGTCGGTGGCGTAGGCCGGGAAGACATTCTTCAGTTGGATGACAAGACGCTGGTAGCCAAAGTCAGAGAAGAACTCGCTGCGGTATGCGGCATCAGTGTGGAACCAACTTTCACGGAGGTGAATCGATGGTGGAAGGCGATGCCGCAGTACACAATTGGTCACCTGGACCGATTGGCCCAGCTTGATACAGCAGTGAGTCGCTATCCAGGGTTGATTCTCACAGGGGCCGGCTATCGCGGGGTCGGCATTCCAGACTGTATCCGTGATGGGGCGTTGGCGGCTGAACGCGTTGTGCAGGATCTTGTAGGTGGCAAGAGTCTATCTGGGCGATCCGTTATCAGTGAGGGTTCATGAGGAGGGGGAGGGAGAAACGGCCTCTTTGCAGTCGATCGAGGGCCTTTATGGGAGGATAATGGCTTGCTCAGGATACCCAAGTCCCTTCAGCGTTGCTTCCAGAGCATCGACCATCGGAGGGGGGCCGCAGAGGAAGATACAGGTGGCGGCATCGGCAGCAGGAAGGTAGTGTCGCAGAATTTCGGGTGTAACTCGTCCTATGCTGCCGGACCATTCAGGTGGTGGTTGTTCCAAGACGTGATGGCAATGAAAGTTGGGATGTTCTTGGACGTTTCGTTCCCACTCTTGCCGGAAGATGATGTCCGCTTCTGTTTTATTGGCAACGATCAGAAATAGCTCAGCATCGATTTTCTTGGTCAAAATCCAACGAATGATGGAGATCATCGGCGTAATGCCGGTGCCGCCGGCGACGAATCCCACGCGTGTGGCCATGCCATCCACCCAATGACCACCGGTGTTCGGCCCGCTCATCAGCACCGTCTCGCCGATCTGCTGATCATGGAGGTACTTCGAGATTGAACCAGCCTCATAGCGCTTGACCGTCAGGTCGAAATATCCTGTCGTGCCTGGCAGCGACGATGGCGTATAGGCTCGCTTCACTTGCTTGCTGTTAATCGTGGCATGGACGTACAGAAAGTCACCGGGTAGCATGTCCAGCGTGGCGTCGGCTGGCAGCTCAAAACGGAAGGTCTTTGTGTCGTGAGTGTCCCTCTCGATGTGGATCAGCTTGTACGAAGCGGGTCCTTTGGTCTTGATGCGGGTGACAGCATCCATGCTGACGCGCATCATACGAGGTCATATGAAGAGGTGCAACAGAACTCTTCCCGATACTTCCCCCCGAGCCTCTTGCATCTGTCTCGCATCTCGCCCCATACTTTCGCCTCATGACATCACCCCCATCGGATCGCTCTACACCACTTCAGAACCTTGAAACCGACGTTGCCTTGCGCGCGATCCTCGAAGGTACCGCAACGGAAACCGGGCAACAGTTTTTTGCAGCGCTTGTTCAGAACCTGGCCAAAGCTCTCGGCACGCACGGAGCATGGGTGACGGAATATTTCCCTGAGTTGCGCCGTCTTCGCGCCCTTGCGTTCTGGATGGATGGCCAGTGGGTCACGGACTATGAAGTGGACATCGCGGGGACGCCCTGCGAGCGGGTGATCGATACAGCCAAGCTGGTGCATTTCCCTGATCGGATTCTTGAGATTTACCCCCATGAGGAGGAATTGAAGGCAGCAGGGGCCGTCAGCTACATGGGCGTGCCGCTCCAGGACACCGACGGCCAGGTGCTCGGGCATATGGCGGTGATCGACCGTCGGCCGATTCCAGAAGAACCTCGAGTCCATGCGATTTTTCAGATCTTCGCCGCTCGCGCGGCTGCGGAACTGCAACGAATGCGAGCGGAGGTCGAGGTGCGCGAGCGGGAAGAAAAGGTCGGTCGACTTCTGTCCAGCGCGATGGACGCGATCATTGAATTGGACGATCATCTCCATATCACGCACGTGAATCCTGCAAGCGAAAAAACTTTTCGTTGTCGCGCGAATGAGATGATCGGTCAGGATTTTCGATGTTTTGTGCGTCCTGATGATGCCGATCGGTTGCTCGCACTGACAGACGAATTAGACAAGCGTCCCGAGGGCCAGCGATCAATGTGGATTCCTGGAGGGCTCACTGCTCGCTGCCCAGGAGGCCAATCGTTTCCAGCGGAGGCGACCCTGTCTCGCTTTGAGCTGCACCGCCGAAAATTCACGACGCTTATTCTTCGTAATATCTATGATCGCGTGAGAGCGGAGGAGACGATCCAGTCGCTCACTACCGAAACCGAACTGCTTCGGGAAGAACTGCAGGCGCTCCATCAGGACGGCGCCTTGCTCGGTGAGAGTCCGGCCTTTCAGCGAGTGCTCCAGGATATTGCCCAAGTGGCGAGGACCGATGCGACCGTGCTGATCACAGGTGAAACCGGAACCGGCAAGGAACTTGTAGCCCGCGCCATCCATGCAGCCAGCACTCGACGGGAACGACCAATGGTCACCGTCAATTGCGCTGCGATCCCTGCCACATTAATCGAGAGCGAACTGTTTGGTCACGAAGCGGGCGCCTTCACCGGCGCAACGAAGAAGCGAGAAGGCCGTTTTGCCCTGGCCGACAAGGGCACCATTTTTCTCGACGAAATTGGAGAATTGCCACTTGAATTGCAGGCGAAATTGCTCCGCGTGCTGCAAGAGGGTGAGTTCGACCCAGTCGGCAGTTCGAGGACCAGAAAAGTCGATGTACGGGTGCTTGCCGCGACCAACCGCGATTTACCAAAGCTTGTCAGCGAGGGAAAGTTCCGCGAGGACCTGTTCTATCGGCTGAACGTATTTCCGCTCCGCCTACCTCCCTTGCGTGAGCGTGGTGACGACATGGTGTGTCTGGCTTTGGTGTTTACACAGCGGTTCGCTGCAAAATTGGGGCGCTCTATTACTCCACTGAACGCTGAGGATATAGGCCGGCTGAAGAGTTACGGATGGCCTGGCAATGTGCGCGAGCTGCAGAATGTCGTAGAACGGGTCGTGATCACGGCTATCAATGGCCGGCTGAATCTGGAGCGTGCATTACCCGAACCAATGGCGCAACCGTCTCTAGCTGGTCGGATCGGCGAACCAGTGCCAGGGATGATTTGCACCGCGAAAGAGCTGGAAGAACTGGAGCGGAGCAATATCCTCCGCGCGCTGGATGCCACGAAGTGGAAAGTTTCAGGTGAAAACGGTGCGGCGAAACTGCTGGGCATCAATGCCTCTACCCTTTCTTCCCGCATGAGAGCATTCAAGATTCAAAAACCTGCCGTACGCTGACCTAGTCCCCCTGCGCACCTCGGACCGTATTGCCCGCAGGAGCATCTTCCCTTTGCGAAATTTCGCAAATGCGCTCATGAGATTTCATGACTCGTGAAATCTCATGCGGCGTCTTCTTGCTCCATCCGATCACTAACTTGTTGAAAAGCTGCCGTATGATTTCGTTATGAAGGTCTGGCATCAATGCTGCTTTGGTAGTACAGCAGCAGCGCAGTGATGAGTATCAGGAAGTGGATGATGACGACGAATCGCGATCTCGGCTGGTGGTACTGGTTCATGACGGCGGGATTACTCGGCGCCGGTCTCCTGGGATGGACGGCGGGAGTGTCTCTGGCGATGTTGTTGTGCGCTGTTCAGATCGCCCATGTGATCTGGCTGACGCGAGACGTCACGTCGTTCCCAGTGCAGGTGCGGGCTGCCTATTTGGGGCTGTTGTTTGCCGGATTGTGGGGACCACTTCAGTGGATTCATTGGGTGCAACTGGTTGGAACCAGTGCCAGGGTCGTCATTGGGTACTGGTTTATGGCACGAGTGTTGTCTTTAGCGTCATGGAACCGCCAGCAGCCGTTATCGTGGGACCTCATCACACGTACGTTCTTTTCAGGTCAGACCGGCATGCCATCGTGCGGGGCGGTCTTCCAGCAATTGTGGCTTGAGCGGGTACAGAGATGAACTGGGAATCGATATGCCGGAATGCCGACCGGTTTTTCTTTCGGCGATGTTTCATTAACCAACACCATACAGGAGGGGTACAGATGTCACAGACAACGATGAGCGGAGTCATTAATGGCGTCGATGTGGAGCGGTTGGGCCAGACGGTCCAGGCCGTTCAACAGAATCCGAGCTTGGGGGCTTCACAGTTCCGAGCCGTCAATCGGTGGATCAACGGAGGGCATAATCGTTCTACGATTAAGAGTTTCTATGGTGCAGGTCAGGAGGATACGACCAGGACGAAACCGTTCGTGCTCGATGCCGACGAGCCCCAAGTGCTGCTCGGAAAGGATCAGGGTGCGAATCCGGTGGAGTTCGTCCTCCATGCACTGGCCGCTTGTCTGACAACCTCGCTTGTCTACCATGCGGCGTCGCGCGGCATTCATATCGAGTCGATCGAATCGAAACTAGAGGGCGACCTCGATTTGCAGGGCTTCCTCGGACTCTCAGATCAAGTCCGGCGCGGGTATAAACAGATCCGAGCGAGCTTCACCGTAAAGTCCGATGCGTCTGCAAAGGATCTAGAGGAACTGACGAAATTTTCTCCGGTGTTCGACATCGTGTCGAACCCGGTGCCGGTATCGATCCACATCGAATCCCGATAGCATAATGGGCCTGGATGTCTGGAATACATCCAGGCCCAGCACTTCGTATGAGGTTTCAATGGTGCTGATTCACGTTCTTGCCTTGGTTGCTTACCGATAATTTTGGATCCATCCTGTGATTTGGTTCAAGACTTGCGAGAACCGGCTGAGCCGCCATAATCTTGTGCTCGACCGCCATGGTTAGCCATCGGCGAGCCTCATCAGTATTTCTTGGTACTCCGCGTCCATAGGCGTACATCACCCCGAGGACGTACATCGCTTGCCCATTGCCGGCCTGTGCCAGGCGGTGCAGACCTGGAGACGCTTTCTTGTACCAGCTGACTGACTCTGAAGCCTTTCGCCCATCACGCTGTGCGTAATAGCGGCCGAGGCGATACTGGGCAAATGCATCGCCCTGTTCGGCTAGGCGAGCATCGATGTCTGACTCTTGAGCAAGTTTTGAGGTCGATGAGCTTACTGTCGATTGTTTGTTAGCTGATGACGCAATGTTGAGGTCACTGGGATGGTTGAGTAGCTCGGAGGACTTGGGTGTTGAGGTTTGGCTCTGATGGTGTTGTGGCCTGAGTCGGTCGGTTAGGTGAACATCGTGATCCTGGTCATGTGCGGGTTTGGAGGCCGGCATATGCGATGTTATTTTTTCGTTAGTTGGAGATACAGCGCTGTTTTCAGCTGGGCGGTCGGCTGGCTCGGAGGATTGAGGCGTTAAGTCTTGGCTGTGTGTGCTGTGGGGCGTGTGCTGATCTGGATCAAGGGGAGGGGAAGGTGGAGGATTGTTAGATTCAGCCAGGCCTTCAGCCTGTGAGACGGGCGTAAGGTTGAACTCGTTTTGATTTGGTAACGGTTCCGTTGCTGATTGCGGTTGACCACATTTTTCAGCAGGCCTATTCAAGCCTTCCTGTGCGACGCCTGGTTGACAGTTCGCCCTGTCGTCGGAGACCAGTGGCCATACGCCTAGTGTCGACGCACCCCAGACAAGCGCGATGATGAACAACGCACAAAGGAGCAGTCGGCGCCTCAAGATCGTTCGATCGCTGGGTGGCACCAGGACGAGTCCAGGATAGCCTTTCTTGGCCATGCCTTCTCCCGAGGGAATTCTTGGTTGGAGTATATCAGTGTGTCAGAACGCTGTCTCGTGCTCTGATCTCCACCACTGCCGTCGTAGCGGGGGAGCCGCAAGGACCTGGCTGCTTCGTCAAACCGCCGCAGCCCTGTGCCTTGTAGCTAGTAGGCTGCCCCTCTATAGATAGCCTCTTGTCCTCTCTAACTTCAAGCTTTTATAGTACAGGCGATAGAGCGTGTCATTGTCACCGAGGAAAGCGAGCGAATCATGCCGTCAACTGATAACCCCTTTGCCATCGTAGAAATCAACGGTCCGTTTCGTGAGCCGCGAGAGCAGGTCTTTTCCTACGACTATTCGATTCAACGATGCACCTGGGCGACGCCACATGGCGTGCGCGTGAAGGTCTCAATACCGGATGAACTAGAGGTACTGAAGCGTCGTCTCGTCGGAATGACTGTCGGCTCGCCCGGCCAGCAATTGATGATGAGCAACATCCTCTCCAAAACGATTGCGGGCTGGAAGATGCAGGTGGCTGACGGGGAGGGCATGTTGACGGAACGACGTGACATGCTGCTGGAGCCATTTATCGGGCCACTGGCCCATCTGTTCCCGAAGGTAGAGGCGTTGTTTGCAGCGGATCAATCGGCTGTCCGGGAAGAAGTGAGGAGACGCATCGGGATCTGACACTTTGAGGGAAAAGGTGCAGCCCCGATCCGTCAAAAAATTCTTTTATAGTGTTTTGAATGAACACCTGATTCGTCGGCGAAACCAAGGGATCCCTTGTCCGGGCTCCCGGTATCATTCAAGTCGATACGGTAGTAGCCACGAACTTGCTCCATGGCCACCTCGAATGGAACGCCGCTCGGGTAAAGCGTCCCGGGCGCATGGGCCCCTCGTGTCAGCGTACGGATCGTATCTGCTTCCGCGAGTTGCTTGTCCGAAAAGATGTAGATGTCGGCAATGGTATGATCACCCAGTTTGTGGCCGGGTGTGGTCGATGGAAGCAATTCACCGAGGGTGCCCTTCAGGCGTGCTTCCTTGAGGCGTTTCAAGAGAGCGACGATCTGGCTATCCGTCGCTTGCGAGGGAACGATTAAGCCCAGGGTGTTCATCTCCAAGATCGTCGTCTGGACCTTAAACATGACAGGCGCGGCTTCCGGATCCTCGATGACCGAGACATTGGGCCCCTCAGTCCCGGCGGCTTGTTTGTTCCTCGAACTGGGGACGATCAGTGCCACGAACAACCAGAGTCCCATGAGAATGCCGAATACCACGAGCAGCGGATGAGCGCCAGCACGCTTTCCCTCTTCGTAGGGTCCTTCGTCCTTCGTCATGGGGCGCGATCTCCGGCCTGCGAGGTGGTGTTCGGTTGTGGTTTTTGTAACTGTCGCTTGGCTTCATCCCATAGCTCGTCCATTTCGGCGAGCGTCATGTCCGTTAGCGACATGCCTTTCTCCGTTGCTTGCGTTTCCACCAGATGAAATCGATCGATGAAGCGATTGGTTGACCGGCGAAGCGCCTCTTCAGGATTAACCTTCACGAAGCGAGCGAGGTTGACCAGAGAGAACAGAATATCTCCCAATTCCGCTTCAATATCGTTTTGCCTGTCGGGCTGGTTTTGGCCTGACCCTGGCCCTGCCTGAGCCAGCGCCTCCTTCAACTCGCCGACTTCCTCCGCCACTTTTCCAAAGATTTGTTCAAGGCCTGCCGCATTGTGCGGCCAATCAAATCCGACCCGGGCGGCTCTGGCTTGTGTCTGGTAAGCCCTCAGCAAGGCCGGCAGGGTTTTGGGCACGCCGTCCAGTGCGGACTGGGTACCACCGGCTGCCTCGCGTTCGGCGCGTTTGATGTGTTCCCATTGGTTCAAGACCTGCTCGCTGTTGGTGAGGGTGCCGGTCTGTTCGCCGTTTCCAAAGACGTGAGGATGCCGCCGGACAAGTTTTTCGGCGAGGGTGTCCAGTACATCCTCCACGGTAAAGGTGCCGACTTCGGCGGCTATCTGGCTGTGGAAAATTACCTGCAACAGCACGTCTCCCAGCTCTTCTCGCAGCTTCGCCTGATCGCCCTGATCGATAGTTTCGAGGACTTCGTACGTTTCTTCGAGGAGATAGGGTTTCAGTGACTCATGAGTCTGCTTCCGGTCCCACGGACAGCCGTTTTGTGCACGGAGCGTAGCCATTAGTTCAATAACTTTTGTGAAATGTGCCGACATTGATGGCGACCGCTTCTCTTTCATCCTGTGCCGAGCCTGATGCTATGCCACTCTATACCGAGTATGACGGTCTCTTCAATCTCCGTCACGGCTTGCGACCGAATAGACCCTATGGTAGGGTACTGAAAATATTTGGGAATGTGAGGGGAGAAGGGAAATATGGCAGAGGAGGAGCAAGGGTTTGTCATTCGTGATCGGCGAGCTAAGGGAGGAGCCGATGCCGCTCCGGTCGCCGCGTCGCCTTCAAAACCGTCGATCTCCGCGACTTCGTCGACTGAACCAGCGCAAGCGCCTCCGGTCACCTTCTCGTCGTTTGTGATCTCATTGGGCTCGTCGTCGCTCATGCTCATGGGCGAGCAACTGGACCCGAACCAGGCATCGATACCTGTCAACCTGCCTCAAGCCAAGGAAATCATCGATCTATTGTCTGTCTTGGAAGACAAGACGAAAGGCAATCTGACCACTGACGAGCAGACGGTCCTGCGGGACATGCTGTATGCACTTCGCATGAAGTATGTCACGCTGGCATCACCGAAGTAGTATCCCATCTTTCGGTCCTACTATGCCGCCGGGTCTCTGGACGCTGCGAGTTGTGCGGCAAACTTTGAGACTGTCTTGTAAGTCGGCTATAGTGAGACAGGCTTCTGTTTCCATATATTAATAGTCTCTAGAGGGCAGGTGAATGCCAGAGATCAACCATCCCACGGGTGCATTTGGATCAGCCTCCGGAGGACTTCCGGAGGTTCTGCCCGTGGCGATGGGCGGTCACGTCCGTACAGCTTTGGCCGACCAACCGAAGAAGCCGGAGCGAAAACCCCCTCATCTTCGCCCTGTCTGGATCGTGCTCATCCTTCTGATCCCCTGCGTGGCCCTCACGCTGTATTACTCACAAGTTGTGGCTCCGGGCTCCGAAGAGAACGGCTCTTTCCTGCCGACAACGAGCTACGCACTGGTTCTCCTGCTGGTCAATTTAGACCTGATCGGCTTTGTGGTGTTGGTCCTGTTGTTGTCCAGGAATCTGATCAAGGCCTATTTCGAACGCCGGCACCGTCTCGTTGGGTCAGGATTTCGCACCAAGCTCATCGCGGCCTTTATTGGGTTCTCGTTGATTCCGACGCTGCTCCTGGCAATCGTCGCGAGTGGGCTGGTCAACAAGGCGGTCGATGTCTGGTTCAGCGAGCATATCGAAAAAGTGATGAAAGATTCGTACGAGGTGGCTCGCATGCAGCATGCGGGGCATGTCGCGCTCGCGGTGAACAGCGCACGGGCAATTTCTCAAGAACTGTTTCGCGAAGACCTGTTGACGCCCGTCCAGCGGGATCTCTTGATCGCCGCGATGGCTCGGAAACGTATGGAATACGGCGTTGCCGGGATCGAAGTGTTTTCGAACAAGATGGAGACCCTCACTAAGGCCCTGGATAGTGACCTTCCCTCCGGGGTGTTGGATCTGCCGATTAGTCAGCTGGTCTTACAAGTCATTAACGGCAAGCAGGAGTTTACCTCTGTCCAGGAGGCCCAGACGGGACGGTTAGTGCGCGCCGCCATCCCAGTGGCCTCTGGAAGCCGGCGAGGCGAGATTGAGGGGGTCGTGGTCGTGGAAACCTACGTCCCTGAATCCCTGTTGACCAAGATGGAGGGGATTGGCCGTCAATACACGGCATACAAGCAGATCAAGGCGATGAAAAACCCGATTAAAGCCGGGGCCTACCTGTTTGTGGCTGTCGTGGCGGTATTAATTCTCTTCAGTGCGACGTGGTTTGGATTTTATGTGGCGCGCGGTATCACTGTTCCGATTCAACGGTTGGCGGAAGCGACCGAAGCCGTCGCCCAGGGCGACCTATCGGTACAGGTCGATGCCAGGGCAACTGATGAAATCGGCACGCTGATCGAGTCGTTCAATCGGATGACGCAGGATCTGCAGGGGAGCAAGTCGAAGCTTGAGGAAGCCAACCTGACTCTGCGGAACACCAATGTCGAGTTGGATCGCCGCCGTGCCTATATCGAAACGGTCGTTGATACGATCGCCGCTGGCCTGCTCTCGATCGATCGGAGCGGGATGATCACCACCTTCAATCCATCGGCTGAGCGTATTCTTGGGTTGGCTGCCGACCGGTTCAAAGGACGGCTGGCCAATGAGGCGTTCAAGGAGTTCGGTCTCGACTCGTTCCAGACCGCCTATGACCGTATGCTGGCCGATGAGCGAGACGATTTGGACTTGGAAGGGCAGTTGGATATCCAAGGGAAGCTGATCACGATTGGGTTGAAAGGTTCCCGCATGCGGGATGAGGCGAATAAGGATTTGGGGTTTGTGTTGGTCTTTGAAGATCTGACGGAGTTGATCAAGGCGCAGAAAGTGGCCGCGTGGCAGGAAGTCGCGAAGCGCGTTGCCCATGAAATCAAGAATCCACTGACTCCGATTCAACTATCGGCGCAGCGATTACGCAAGAAGTTCTTCGAGAAGTCCCCTGACCTGGATCGCGTGTTCGACGACGCCACGAATGTCATCATCAACGAAGTTGGGAGTCTGAAACAGATGCTGGACGAATTTTCAAAATTCGCCCGTCTGCCTGTTCCGCAAATGACGCGACAATCCCTGCACGACGTGGTACGGGAAGTGATCACACTCTATCGCGAGGCACAGAAGGATATAGAGCTTATTGTGGAACTGGATGAGGATCTGCCGGCGATCAATTTCGATCGGGAACAACTGAGACGTGTGTTCGTCAATCTCTTCGACAACGCGGTTCAAGCGATGAATCAAAAAGGGCGGCTGTGGGTCGGGACGAAGTATGATACGAAACGCCGTCGTGCGGTCGTCGCCGTGGCGGATGAGGGGCCAGGGATCACGCCAGAGGATCAGGAACGGTTGTTTGTCCCGTATTTCACCAGGAAGAAGACCGGAACCGGATTGGGGTTGGCGATCGTCCGCCGGATTATCACGGACCATGATGGACAGATCCAAGTTGGGAACCATCACCCGAAGGGCGCCGTATTTACATTCGATTTGCCGGTGTAGGGTAGACCGGTGAGACGTACGCGGTAAGGAGAGGGGGAGTATGTCGGCATCGATTCTAGTGGTGGACGACGAAGAGGCGATTCGCATGTCCCTGCGAAGCATCCTCGAAGATGAAGGGTATGAGGTGTCAGTAGCCGCCAATGGGATCGAGGCGTTGAAAATCTATGGGACCGATCCACCGGATCTCATGATTCTGGACATCTGGATGCCGGAAATGGACGGACTGGAGACGTTACGTCGTGTCAAAGAATTTGTGCCTACGACTCAGATCATGATGATTTCCGGGCATGGGTCCATCGAAACGGCCGTGAAAGCCATCAAGCTGGGTGCGTACGACTACATCGAGAAGCCGTTGTCGCTGGAGAATGTCACGTTCCGTGTGAAGCAAGCGTTGGAGCAGTTTCGATTGGCGCAAGAGAACCGGTCGTTGCGGACCAAGGTTCAGCAAAAGTTCGAATTGGTCGGACAGTCTCCGGCCATGCTGCGGCTACGGACGCTCATCGAAACGGCAGGCCCCACGAACAGTCGGGTATTGATCGGAGGCGAGAACGGAACAGGGAAGGAGTTGGTCGCTCGAGCCATTCATATGCACAGCACCCGATCGGATCATCCGTTCGTGGCCGTCAATTGTGCCGCCATCCCTGAGACATTGATTGAGAGCGAATTGTTCGGTCACGAAAAAGGTTCTTTCACCGGAGCCACATCCATGAAGCGCGGTCAGTTCGAGCAGGCCGATGGGGGCACGCTGTTTCTGGATGAAATCGGCGACATGAGCCTCAGTACGCAGGCAAAAGTGTTGCGGGCGTTACAGGAACAGCAGTTCACGCGAGTCGGCGGGACCAAATTGATGAAGGTCGATGTGCGGGTGCTGGCGGCTTCGAATAAGGAATTGGAAAAAGAAATCGGCAAGGGACACTTTCGGGAGGATTTGTACTACCGTCTCAATGTGGTGCCGATTGTCGTGCCTCCACTGCGGGAGCGGCGAGAAGATATTCCGGCTCTTGTGCGGCATTTCATGAAGACGCATGTCGAAGAGCAAGGATTGCGAATGAAGGAAGTCTCGCCGGAGGCGATGGCCGTATTTCAGCAATACGAATGGCCTGGGAACATCCGGGAATTGAGGAATTTGATCGAGCGGCTCATGATCATGGTGCCGGGATTTGTGATCGACGCCTCGCAGGCTACCTTATCGCTACAGGGACGAACCGTCGGGGTGGTATCGGTGGGCAATCACACGGCCAATCCACTTCTCAGTAAATCCTATGACTCCTTGCGAGATGCTCGGAATGCGTTCGAGAGGGAATACATCAGCCGTAAACTTCGGGAACACCATTGGAATATTTCACGGACCGCGGACGATCTCAAGATCGAGCGAAGTCATCTTCACCGGAAGATTAAATTGCTCGATGTGGAGATGCGTCCGGAAAGCTAAGGATCGCAGCGGCAGGATCAGCGCCCGGCGCATGCGGAGCAGACGAGATCCTGAAACTTCGTCTGGGGGTGGCTCTGTACATACTCGTTGAGAGCGGTGTCGGACATATGCGCGGGATGAGATTTCTTGCACGATGGGCATACAGGGATCAATTGCTGTAATGTCGCCATGTCGCGCAGGGTACGATCGAGCTCGCTGATGACTTTTGTCAGTTCCTGTTCCCAGTGATTTCGTTCCTCTGTTTCCTGTTTGAGCTTGAGCGTAGCTTTGACTCTCGCCAAGAGTTCCACCCGTTCCACTGGTTTTCTGATATAGTCTGTCGCCCCGGCGTCGAAGGCGGCTTGTAAGAAGTCCCTTTGGTCCCGAGCCGTCACGATGATAATCGGAATCCCCACAAACGCGTCGATGGCTTTGATGCGACGGCAAGCCTCGACTCCGTCCATGTCCGGCATCTTGATATCCATCAAAATAAGATCCGTCTTGACGCCGTTTGCGCCTTCATGATCGTAGTCCAAGTGCATGAAGACATCACGAGCGGAGGAGACAGTGACCAAATCCCGATACCCCGCGGTCTTCAAGATGTGATGGAGTAACAGACGTTCATCGGGAGAGTCGTCAACGATTAAAATAGCCACCAACCCCTCCTTGGTCGGTTTGTTCGCCGGAAGAGTGCAGACATGTGACAAGCCTAGTATAGGGCGTATTCCAAGAGCGGCAAGAAAAAAACAGAAGGCGGGGTAGATGGAGTCGTGTCGGGTGGCTTCAGACAGCCGCGTTGACCTCTGTTGGACCCTCCGCTAAGATGCGCCCCGAACATATGTAAGGCTGAGTTTCAGCCTCATCACAACCGTAGCTTTTCGGGATATCTATTCATGACGACCTATCGTGATGCTGGTGTGGATATCGATGCAGGCGATGAGTTTGTCGATCGCATCAAGCCGTTTGTTCGATCGACGTTTCGCCCTGAAGTTCTGACCGACCTCGGGGGCTTTGGCGGCCTCTTTGGTTTTCAAGCGGGGAAATATAAGGAACCGGTGCTCGTATCCGGAACCGATGGGGTCGGGACTAAACTGAAGATCGCCTTCATGATGGACAAACACGATACCGTCGGAATTGATTTGGTGGCGATGTGTGTCAATGACATCGCAGTGAGCGGGGCGGAGCCGCTATTTTTTCTCGACTATTTCGCTACCGGGAAGTTATCCGTTTCAAAGGCTCAGGAAGTGGTAGCCGGTATCGCCGACGGCTGTCGTCAAGCCGGATGTGCGCTGATCGGAGGTGAAACCGCAGAAATGCCGTCATTCTATCCTGATGGGGAGTACGATCTGGCCGGTTTTGCCGTCGGCGCTGTCGATCGCCCCAAGATGATCGATGGTCGGCACATTGTGCCCGGGGATGCAGTCATCGGATTGGCTTCATCGGGACTTCATAGCAACGGCTACTCACTGGCCCGGCGGGTGCTGTTTGAGCAAGCCAAGTTGACAGTTGCCAGCCGTCTCTCCGAGCTTGAGGGGGCCATCGGTGAGGTGCTCCTGACACCCACCAGAATTTATGCGAAGCAGATTTTAGCGTTAGTCGAGGAGTTTCCGATCAAAGGCATCGCCCACATTACCGGAGGGGGCATTACGGGGAATTTGCCACGCGTGTTTCCGAAGGGCGTGCGGGCGAAGATTGCTCGGACGGCCTGGTCGGCACCGCCGATCTTTGGGGTGATGAGCCGGTTGGGACAGGTCGATCGTGAGGAGATGTATCGGGTGTTCAACATGGGTATTGGATTGATTCTCGTGGTCCCACCTGATTCCGTGTCCGGAGTACTGGCTCGCGCTGCGGCGCTGGGAGACCAAGGCTGGCAGATCGGCGAAATCGTTTCCTCCATCGGGGAGGAGCCGGAGGTCGAGTATGTCGATTAGCCGAACGACTCCGTTACGGGTGGCGGTGCTGGCATCCGGACGAGGTTCAAATCTACAGTCCATCATCGATGCGATCGAAGCAGGGCAAGTTCAAGCTCAGATTGTTGCCGTCATCAGCAATAAGAAGGACGCGGTTGCATTGGAGCGGGCGCGGAAGCACGGGATTAAAGATCTCTTCGTCGATCCCAAACCTTTTACTGGTCGGCCGGACAGTCGTGAAGCCTACGACCGATCACTGCTGGAAGTACTTCAGCAACATAATGTCGAACTTGTCTTACTCGCAGGGTACATGAAAATCGTCACGGCAGTGCTGGTGAATGCCTATGCCAATCACATGATGAATATCCATCCCTCCCTCCTGCCGTCATTTCCTGGATTGGATGTGCAAAAGAAGGCGATCGATTGGGGTTGCAAATTGACGGGCTGTACTGTGCATTTCGTGACAGAAGGTGTGGATGAAGGTCCGATCATCATCCAAGCTGCTGTGCCCATCTTGGACGACGATACGCCAGAAACTCTCGCTGCCAGAATCCTCGTGCAGGAACACAAAGTCTATCCTCGCGCCGTGCAGCTCTTCGCCGAAGGCCGATTACGAGTTGACGGCCGTCTAGTCTTTATCGATGACGCCAAGCCGGACGGAGAGGCGATCATCAGTCCCACATAACGGGTCTCACATTACCGTTATCCTTCATGGCGTAGGTAACTTACTAGTGCTTGCACCGTGAGCGGCGCATTTCCCTCTGATCGATTGTTCACCAGCACATAGGCCTGTCGGTTTTCTCCCACAGCCTGCCTGATAAGGGTGACGGTTTCCTTTCGCATCTGAGGCAACACTTGCACGATCTTGTTGTAGGGGGCTGCTCGTTTCTTGGCTGCTTCGTAGCTCATGTTCAGTGGCGTGAGTAGGCGGATCACGATAAACGGGGCTGTGAAACGTTCTTCCATCCGTGTGTGTTGTTGCAGCAACGGTGGCATGTAGGACCAGTGGTTGTAGACGTGCGCCACACTGTGGCTCTCTAAGACCTTCCGATAGTCCGGCCCGAGCAAGCCGGCATTGCGGATCTCGACCGCATAGTGAAAGTCCTGTGGGATTTCTCTGAAAAATTGATCAAGTCTCGCGCAGAACTCCTCGCTGGTCAGGCCGTGCCTCTGAAACTCAAAAATGAACGGCCCCATGTGCGGCTCGAATTTGGCTTCACGGTATGGCGCCAGAACCAGATCATTGAACAGCCTTGCGTCGAGAAAGCGAGGATTCGGTTGTCCGGCCTTGGGACCGTAACGAACGTGATTCGCAAAACGTGGAATGGTAATTTCTTCCCAGACCTTGAAACACATCTCGAAGTCTTCTGGAATCTGCTTGAGATAGTGGCCAAGCTGGTTCGTCGTGGGTGGGCGATAGAAGGTGGAATCGTTGCCGACCGTCAGAAAGAGCGGTTCGCCGGTATGGAGATACTGGCAATATTCGCCTAAACATTCACGTGCAAAGGTGGTTTTCGCGTACGGCCGCTGATAAATCTGTCCTTGCCAGCCTTCATAGGCCCACGTTGAAGTGCCGAAGCGAATCAGAGGAGAGAGGGACATGGGGGTAGCATTGTACAGATAACTATCGTGAGGAGGAATACTGGCTCCGAAGGGAGGTGAGGGCAATTGCTGCTTTGCCAGATGAGGCAGAATGCGAACGGGGTACTTTACGAGACAGTCTATAGGCGATGGTTATACGCACGCGATCATGACGGTAAGCCCATGAAGAGTACGCATCATGCGCAGGACGTTCAAGAGAAACATACTGGCGGTATTTATACGTTGGCAAAGTTATGATACAGCCACGAGTAACCAGCGGTACGCACGAAGTGCGGTTTGGTGGAGGGCAGGG
>Ga0224505_10000327_pt1 | contig 33674 bp, 27 predicted proteins | sample SF_Jan12_sed_USG_FD_169102 | JGI IMG/M metagenome (GOLD analysis project Ga0224505, IMG submission 169102) | Sediment microbial communities from San Francisco Bay, California, United States - SF_Jan12_sed_USGS_4_1 | ecosystem: Environmental > Aquatic > Marine > Sediment | place: USA: California... | reverse complement strand
TCGTTTTGTGCCAGCCTTGACACGGCTGATTCAGACACCTATTTTTGCTTAGAAGTTGAACAGGAAAACCGGCAAGCACTACACATTGTAAACAACGATTCTGTCCAACTTATAGGGGGTTAGTACACTTTATGTCTGGGATTGGGTTTATCAGGGGTTTTGCGGGGTTCAATACCAGAAAAGGTCATTGAGCAATCAAACCAAATTCAAAATAGCACGGGATACCTGATCTGATGGTACACGTTTATTGTCATTTGTAAACGTTTGTAATCGGATATTTTGATTTGTACATGCGATTATTATTCAAAGGAAGCAATAGTGGTTAGCTGTCTTCTTAATGGAAATCGGGCAGCTAACGTAGCGCCTGTCTATAGACCTTTCGCGTAAGAATATATATGAGCGCTCCGAAGTGCAACAAAAATCGTTACCCCCTATCAGCCTTAATGCTGAAAACTTCGTGTTGCCGTGAATATCTATCCGTACTCTAGCCAGGAGCAAAGGTGCCGCATCGAAGCCTTCTCTTCAAGATGGCATGAACAAGTCCTCAATTGACCGGCTGATCGACTCCCGCCAAGCTACGACTTGTGCATCGAACACGGTAAACGTAATTAAATATGTAATTAAATATGGCCGTGCTCAATCCACCAGTCAATTACCAACTGCGTTCACCACGATCTCCTTATCATTTCCCTGGAAATCAAAAACCTTTACCGAAGTCATCTCCGGGGATAATTTCAAATCGCGGGAGGATTGGGAAAAATAAGTCGATCCATAGTAGAATTCATGCCTGTAAAGTTGGCCATTCTTTAAGGTAACAATCGCGTAGGCGTCATTCTTTTCCGCGCGATAATACTTTCCCGAATGTTGTGTTGCGTATGCCTGCAATGCATTATCATTATTTCCTACAATGACTAATTCGCGTCCGTCACCCGATACCATTCTTGCCATGCCCTTGGCATCTCTATCGGCCAGAAATCCGCTCTTCGTCACCGAAACAGGTCTAAAGCCGCCCTTCCCGTTCCCGCTCAAATACAATCCAATGCAAGCGTCGTCACGACCCGATGAAATTTCAGGTGAATATGAATTACCAACCAGCAGCACATCCAGGTTGCCATCATCATCGTAATCTCCGGTTACCATGCCATATATCGGAGAAAACTGTGCTACAAGCGGCAAGCCCGAGATCTTAAACTTTCCTTTTCCCAAATTCTCCAGGTAGCTGCTTTCAAAGCGCTCGCTGCACACCACATAAGCTTCTTTCAGTTCTTCCGGTAAAAAGGATTCCTCGAATGTTGCATTTGCATAATCGGTATACGTTCGAAAACGGCCCCTGATAGAATTGATTTGGTCGATGAGATTATCACGCGAATGACCTACATACTTTTTGCCCTGCACATAATAGGTCATGACAGGATCAATGCGCCCATCCTTGTTGTAATCGCTGGCATACACGCACAACGGCTCTTCTTCGTTTGCGTGAAAGTGCGTATTCAGACCAAGGTTACCCAAAACATAATCCGTATCTCCATCCCCGTCAAAGTCACCACCAGCGATGCTGTTCCACCATCCGGAGGTATGCGTTAAGTCTGTTTTGTTGGTCGCATCAATGAGCCTTCCTTTCTCATTATGATAGAATCGTACCGGCATAAACTCTCCTACCACCATTAAATCGATCCATCCGTCATTGTCGTAATCGGTCCACAATCCCGAGCACACCAGCCCCGTTTTGCGCAGACCCTCAACTTCATCGGTTACGTCCGTGAAACGACAAGCTGCTCCCTTGCTATCATTCCTCAACAAGAAGCTACCGGCAGGCAACGGATATTCGCCTGGTATAATTCGGCCGCCAATAAATAGATCGAGATCTCCATCGCGATCGTAGTCACTGCCTACAACACAGGAACCGCTTTGGCGAATTGCCGGCAATGCGTTGGGCGCTGCTGCGAAGTTCCCGCCTCCATCGTTCAGATACAGATGATCCTGGTATAATGCAGACTCCTTTATTTGCTCCGATCCTCCGCTCACCGTGTACAAATCCAAATCATTGTCATTGTCGGCATCAAAAAGCAAGACGCCCATTTCTTCGGAAAGGCTATCCATTCCTGTCATAGATTTCCGTTTAAATTTACCTCCGGGCTGTTGCATAAACATAGCCCCGGCAAAGCCAGCCGCACCACCAACATAAAAGTCTTCGAGCCCATCTCCATTCACATCACCTGCTGTAACGCCGGGGCCATTAAGAGAATGCATGTGCGGCAATATTGGCTGCAGCTTGAAATCAACAAAAATATTCTCTTCATGAATGAAATCTATTTCCGACGCTTTCGTCACATCCTCAAACAAAGTAGCGGCCACGGCTTTTTCAACCAAAATTCGTTCTTTGGCTGCGGCATAGTCAATCCTCAATACCTGATTAGCTTTTACATGCTGCAGCATTTGATACTTTCCATCAGGCCACAGTATCTCAACAGTATCCGCTTCGTCCGATGCACCCAGGCCAAAATGAAGAAACGGCTCTACGGTTGAGAGATAACCGCGGAATGGGCTAAAATATTGATACTGGAGTGTCCCTTTATTTCTAAGGAAAACTTTAGTGCCAATACCTTCCAGATTCGTGGGAGGCCCGGCCAAAGAAATTCTCATATAATTTGATTGATCGGCTCCCCTGCTTTGTCTTGCATGACTTTCCCATACGGAGGCTTCTTCATCAAGATTGTTGGTCACCAAATCGAGGTCTCCATCATTGTCAAGATCCGCATAGGCCGCACCGTTGGAATACGTTGGTGCAGACAGTCCCCAGGCCTCAGATACATCGCTGAACGTTAAGTCACCATTATTTTTATACATATAATTGTGAACCTTAATGCCGGGAAGTTCATTTAACAGTTTCAGCCTTTCTTTATCGTCTGCTTCAGGCATCCCCATGGATTGTTCTTTGTCACCATATACGATAAAATCAAGATTGATAATATCCTGCTTATACCCATTGCTGATAAATAAATCTTTTAAGCCATCATTGTCATAATCTGCCAGCAGGGCACTCCAACTCCACTCCGTAGCTTCTACCCCGGCCAGTTGCCCGATTTCACTGAACGTTCCATTTCCGTTGTTCAATTGCAGCGTGTTGCGAATGTATTGATGTTCGTAGCCATTCTTGATTCCATTTTGAAATTCATCGTAGCTATTTCCCCGACTTGTTAATTTCCATCGTTTATTATCCTCGGGAAGCATATCCAGCACGACAATATCAACCTTGCCGTCATTGTTATAGTCTGCCACATCGGTACCCATCCCATTAAATGTCTGATGCTTTAAATACTGCGATATGCGATTCGTAAAAGTGCCATCATGATTGTTAATGTAAAGGAGGTCGTTCGTAACAAAGTCATTGGAAACATAGACATCCGGCCAGCCATCTTCATTGATATCTGACACACCAACGCCAAGTCCAAAACCTTCAATCAATATACCAGCTTCTTGAGACACATCGGTAAAAGTCAAGTCACCATTATTCCGAAACAATTTATCAGTTGAAGCTGCTTCTCCGTTAATCGACTTGGGTCTTGAATTATTGCGGGGATAGTTAACAAAAGAATTACGAAGCAAATACATATCCAGATCTCCATCCATGTCGAAATCAAAAAATGCACTTTGAATTCCATATCCTGAATCTGCCAGCCCATACTGAACCGCGGATTCAGTGAAAGTCATGTCACCGTTATTGATGAACAGCAGGTTAGCCCTGTCTTTTTCAGGCGTATTGCGCGTACCCCCAACGCTTACGTATATATCCTTGAATCCATCCTGATTAATATCAACAATGGCCGCCCCGTTGGCCCATTTGGTTGTGCCAACCCCTGACTTTTCAGTGATGTCTTCAAACTCCAGATTTCCCTGATTGAGATACAAACGGCTGGAAGACATGTTCCCGGTAAAGTATACATCCTGAAGTCCATCATTATTAATATCACCGATGGCTACACCGCCTCCATTATACAAATACTCAGCATCGAGCACGGAAAGTGAATCGCCGGCCTGGATTGTATTGGCGAACTTGATTCCTGTTGCTGCCGAGGAAGCCGCAACAAATAATTTGTCGGAAGAATCTGTGCATTTAATCAGTGCGAAAAAAAGGAGTACAAAATAAATCGAGTATTTCATTTTTTGACCTGTGACTTACTTACAAAGTGCGCTGCAAAGGTAAAACTATTCAGTGTGTTTGGCCAACTAAGTGTAAAGACGGCCGCAAAAAAAACCAGCATTGGTCCCTGGTGCGGGAAACAAAACTTCCAAAACGCTTTGAGCTGCAGGCGAATCCCCCTGATCCATGACTGTTTTTGTGCAAATCCTCTACAAGAAAGGCCATTTTTAATCGATGCGCGTTTACATATCTTTGGGTTCATGGCTGTGCGCGTTTCATTCTTTCTGGTCCTTTCGCTGAATGTAATTTTTTGTGCTGCTCAAAACAGGACCAACTTACCATTTAAGCCAGATCAGCCATTACGGGATTTAAGCGTTTCCCAATGGAATGCAGATGATGGACTGTCCTCTAATAACCTAACCTCGGTATTTCAAAGCAGCGAAGGTTTACTTTGGATCACTTCGTTTAACGGCTTCATGAATTTTGATGGGCGCTACATTGATATCTTCGATCGCAACAATATTGATATTCTTGAAACAGACGGATTTTATAGCATCGCAGAAGCTGAAGACGGATCATTATTGTTCGGCTCGCAGGGCAGCGGCATATTGCGGTATGCGAAAGGGGAATTTAAACGTTTGATTTCCAAAGAGGGTACAATCCCAAAATCCATCCGCACACTACTCAAGGCAAGCAATGGTGATATTTTCATTGGATCGACCAATGAGGGCCTGCTGAGACTTCGCGCTGATACTGTTTACAAATACCAACAGGCAGAGCTGGCTAAGTCTACCATCATGAGCCTGGTAGAAGATAGCCGTGGCATCATCTGGGTGGCAACAGATGGTTATGGATTATTTACCATTGAACCTGACCGCATCAGACTTTATACCCAGGAAGATGGATTACTGAGTAACAATATTGAGGCATTAAGCATAGGGCCTGACGGCAACGTGATTATCGGCACCAACAAAGGTTTACAATGGTGGAATCAAAAATCCTTTGGCGTATTTGAAGAACTGGGCAGAATGCAGATAAATGCCTTGTGGGTTGACGGATGGAATTCAATATGGGCGGGTACCGAGCTCGGCCTGGCTCGCCTTAATAAGGACTATTCTTCTTTTGAAATGCTCTATTCAAAAAACAACACCGACTTTGTTCGCATTACCTCAATTAAGCCGGATCGTGAGGGCAACCTCTGGATTACGTCAAACCGATCAGGGTTAATTCGTGTTAAAGAAACCAGCATTTCCAATATTTCAAAACCGGAGCTTGCGAGTAATCGCATAAATATTATTCATGAGGGGCCGAATGGTGCGTTATATGTTGGCTCAGATTTGAATGTATTCAATATCTGTACGAAAGATACTTGCCGCACCATAACGGTTCGTTCGCTGAAAGATGGCAACGGTGTGCGCGACATCTATGTAGAAAATGAGCAATCTGTCTGGTTGGCGACCTATTCCGGTATTATTCATGTCGATAACGGACATGAAACAGTTTACACAACCAGCGAGGGAATGCCCGCTGAAGATTTTCGTACCATTTTGAAAGACAGTCAGGGTAACTTCTGGTTTGGCAGCCGTTCGGGTGGATTGGTGAAATTCCGGGATGGAAAAATCATCAAAACCTATGACCGCGACAACGGGTTAAAGTCCAACTACATCTTGGCCACTGCCGAGGCCCGTGATGGTTCTATTTATGTTGGAACGCACAGTGGGGGAATGAGCATTATCAGGCCCGACGACAGCGTCACCACGCACCACCTACGCATGGACGATGCGGGGATCCTGTTGTTTAATATTGACATCGATAAACAAGGTCGTGTTTGGGCCATAGCAAACACCGGGCCTGTATATTTTGACGGAGATTCTCTCCGCAGCATTGCGCTGCAGCAAGACAGGCGTAGCAAAACGTATTTTGATTGGATTGATGATGAACGAGGTAATATATTTTTAACTACGAATATCGGAGTTCTCCAGTTGTCCAAAGACGACATTCTCGGATTCACGCAAGGAAAAGTGACCCAAGTACCAACTAGGCTACTCGACGACGCTGATGGAATGAACAACAAAGAGTGTACCGGTGCCACGCGTTCTACCCGATCCGCCACGGGTAAGATTTATATACCCACGCTAGGTGGCGTATGCGTCATCGACCCTGCCATGCAAATAAGAAATGAAATGGTTCCGCCCATCCGAATCTCGCATTTCAAAACAGATCGCGGTGAGCGAAGTCTTTTCCAGCCCCAAACCGAAATTGAACCGGGAACGATCAGGTATTCTTTTCGCTACAGCGTACTGAGTTATGCAACACCGGGACGAAACCAATTTCGAACCATGCTGCAAGGTTTCGATAAAGACTGGAGTATCCCGGTGCATGATAGTGAAGTTGAATACACCAATCTCCCGCCTGGCACCTATACATTTAGGGTAATCGGAAGTAATGATAATAATGTATGGAATGAACAAGGCGCTTCATTTGTGTTTACGGTTCAGCCCTTTTTCTATCAGACTATTTGGTTTTACGCGCTTGTGATCGGTACAATTTCAGCTTTGCTTTTATTGCTTTATAAATGGCGGATATCGTTCGTGAAAAAACAAAACGAAGCGTTAAAAAAGGTAAATGCAGAATTAGACAGGTTTGTATACAGTGCTTCGCACGATCTTCGTTCCCCACTCGCTTCAATACTGGGTTTGATTAACGTAGCGCGTGAAGATACGCAATGGGATAAACAAGAATACCTGACGCTCATCGAAAAGAGCGTTAAGAAACTCGACTCGTTTATTGGCGATATCATTGATTTTTCGCGCAATGCAAGACTGGAAATTGTACCCGAGAAAATTGATTTTGAAACATTTATAAAGGATATCCTTGAAGATCTGCGCTACATCGAAAACTACGACAAGATCTCAAGAACAGTGTCTGTCAACATTTCGACAGATTTCTACACAGATCGTAAAAGGCTGCGTATTGTACTGAGCAATGTTATAGCGAACGCGATAAAGCATCATTTACCCGAACCCAACAGAGATAATTATTTTTCAGTCACAATAAGTCAGGATAAACACCTTGTTGTAATTCAAGTGACAGACAATGGGCCCGGCATAAGCGAGAAATATCATGAAAGTATTTTCAAGATGTTCTTTCGTGCAAGCGGGCGCACCGCTGGTTCGGGCCTAGGCTTGTATATTGTAAAAGAGACGGTCAATAAACTCGGCGGTAAAATAACTCTGGCCTCCAGGCAGGGCGAAGGGACTACCTTTACAATCTCCCTGCCCAGCTATGCTCCCACGAAGCAGGTTAATCTGATCGGCGTGAGTGAACCAGAATAAGCATTCGCACTAACAGAAAGCTGACCGATTAGTAAATTTCCTCTTCACGATTTCCATCAGTGACATAGCTCCTCCACCGGCGAGTATCACAATGCCGGATTCCATCGGAATGTAAAATCGATTGTCCCAGTCTACGGTTGCAATTGAGATTAGCGCACAGTTACTAATGATAACTGTTAAGCAGAATATATTAACGCCCATCAAATGCGACCTCCGCCAGCCCAGATAAAACAGTAAATACATTAGAGACATCCAGACTAACAAAAAGGAATTATGCACCGTAGAATAATATGGCCTAACACCACTCATAAGATACCACATCTTCAAACTTGCTGACGCTAAAAAATGACGCGGATTATGAACGATGAAATAGACTATTTTGAACAATGGCAAACCCTTATCAGGCCCAAACTCCATACCCGTCACATCCAACCTTAAGCTTTCATAGTACAGCGATGTTCCTTGCATAGTATCCATATAGGTGACAATATTGCCTCTCTTGTATTGATCAGTAAAATCCCAATGAAGAAATATGAGGTTTGCACAGCAATAGGCAAAACATGCCAATCCGGCAAAAAATGAAAATTTAACTACTTTATGCGCAGCCAGCAGATGCCAATGGTATTGCACCAGGAAAGCAATCACTCCAGCAATAATTATAATCCCGGTTGGTCGGGTAAACAACGTTATTATTGCAACAACAACAAGGAGCAAATACTCCCGTCTACTGCCCTTGAAATGAGATAGCAGGTAAATTACCAGGCAGGAAATGCTGCACAGCATTGATTCTGTCATCACTGTGGTGTTCCATTGGATATTGTCCCACCAAAGCAAATAGATGGCGCCCGATAAAAATCCAGACCAGGAATTATCAAATATTTTTACGCCCGAATAGAACAATGCCAGTGCGGCAAATCCCGATAGTATGCATTGAAAAAAAAGGAAGGGAATGACCGGTTGTGCAAATAGCCCTCCTGATAGCGAGAGGAAAAATATTGGTATGCTGTAGAAAATATCGAAAATATCCGCAAGTCTACCCTGGCTCCTTAACTGTTGTGCGGCCTTAATGTATTCGGCGGAATCATACAATATGCGAACGCCAAAATGCCAAAATAATGCGCCCTGCACACCAGCCCATAGCATAACCAACATACCAATGTGATATTTCTTTGTAACCCCCTGGCGACTCATCCAGGCAAATTAGATGAAAAAACGTTAGCCATACGTTCCATTGTTTTTACCGCCAGGATACGCCGACAATACAAGACTCCGTCAAAAATGATAAAACACCAGACTACCGATGATCCACAGTGTTTGCGGACAAGCTAAATGATTAGTCGCACGCCACCCAATTCGGCAACTTTATAGGGGAATCTGTCACCTGGCGAAGCAATAAACATGAAATTGATGGGTATTTTCCACTCTCTGCTGAGTTTCGCCACCAGCTCAGGATTGAAGACACCCTCAAGTTGTACAAATTCAATATGTATTTCAGGATAAGCCCGGTCCAGTACTTCAAGATCTTTCAAAAACTCTTTTGAGATTTCCTGACCTGCTTTAAGAATCGTAACGATTTTAAGTTGGTTCGTCGCCTCATTCTCCTGTACATACATCATCACCTTGTTCAGCTTCGCGATTGAATCTGCCTTTGAAAAATAAACAAATTGCTGATTGCTTAACCGGTTCATCAGGAATGTAAGCTTGACCCGGCTTGCCCTTGCAAGTTCGGACAAAGTATCAAAAAAACTTTCCATTACCACTAAGGTCATTTGTACCAACTCCCTGCGGTTCAGCATAAGGAAGACAACCGCCAGTGCGGGAGCAAAATACTGCAGGAAAACAACAAGGTATTCAGGATGCAATTTAATATTCCCATAGAGGGCGATAACGACAGCCGCTACCGCAACAGCGACGACCAACGGTGAAGCATATTCCGGCCGTGGTAATCCGGCACGTTTCATTTTCAATAAAAAGTTTCCGATTCCGAAATATGTCATGACTGTTAGAAAACTGATGGTGTACACGCCAGCCAGCGCCCCCAGTTCTCCTCTTGTAACAAACAATACAGAAATACACAACAGGAAAAAGATAATCAGAATTCGATAAGCACTACCCCGCTTGTTTTCCCGCAGTGTAAATTGAGGCAAGATTCGGTCTAGTGCCATTCGCTTGATTAACCCACCCACGCCAACGTAGGAAGTAAGCACCGCCCCGCTTAACACCAATACTGCATCAATTGAAATGAGTCCAGCTAACCACTGCCCGCCAGTACTGGCCCCTATTTGAGAAAGCAGTGCATCCTGATGTTGAATCACTTCACTCTTGGACAGTACAACAATGGCAACAAGGGCCATTAACGGATTAATGACCGTGACGGCTATCCACATATTCCTTAAGGTTTTACGAAAGACACCGGGTTGTTGCTCTTCGACAAAATTTGCTGAACTTTCAAAACCCGATATCCCCAGCATGGCCGCACTGAACCCAAAGAATATGGCAGAGGCTATGCTTCCCTCCACGGGCATTTGAAAATTCTGCATAGCGATAGAAAATCCATGGACAGCAAGAAACCAAACGCCACTGCCAATTAATAAAGCCATAGAGCAGAGGTGAAAAATGAAAATAACGGTTGCTACTACAGCCGATTCAGAAATACCTCCTATTGTTAGCAGGAGAAAAAAGGTCAATAATCCAACTGTGGCCAGTGTTACGGGAAGTGATGAAATCAAAGTATGCAGGTAATGCATGGCTTCCGATGCCGAAATAACAGCCGTGGCCATATACGAAAGAATAGTAAGACATGCGGCCACGGATGCATTGCCCTTTGTTGTTGTATTTAGCAGTACGTTGTATGCTCCTCCATTCAAAGGAAGGGCACCTACTACTTCTCCATATATTTTTCTAAATAAAAACAAAACAGCAGCCACAATAAGCAAGGCTACCCACGCATATTGGCCCGCATAGACGATGGTCAATGCTGAGACATAGAGACAGGAAGAAGTAATGTCGTTGCCGCAAATAGCCGTGGCATGCAACTCGCTCAATTTCTTGGAGTGGCTCATATACGAATAGTGGATTTAACCCTTTGCCTGTAGAACAAAATTAAACATTTCGCCGGGTTTCAATTTAATTCTTAATGTGGATATCACGTTGCGGAAAAGGAATAGTAACCCCTTGCTCCCGGAATTTCTGGTCAATGGTAAATCTTAAATCACTTTTGATAAATTCCACCTGGAAGATGCTATCCGTCCAGAAAAATAACTCGAACTTAAGGGCACTGTCACCAAAATCCACAAACCGCACAAAAGGGTTATTTGACTCAGCCTCCGGATGATTGATCACTCTGGGATGCTCATGAGCGCAAGTCAACAAAATTGCCTTTACCTTTTGCACATCACTACCATAAGCCACTCCTACTTCGACTTTAAAACGTGTACTCTGTGAGTTATGTGTCCAGTTGGTAATTTTTTCTATAATAAACTTATGGTTGGGCACAATTATCATGATGCCATCACGCGTCAGCACTTTGGATGTGCGCAGGTTGATTTCGATGATTTTTCCTACCATACCATCGAGTTCAATCACATCATTCACTTTTATGATGCCTTCAATCAATATGAAAATACCGGAAACGAGATCCTGAAAGATCTGCTGGAGCCCCAGACCAAGCCCGACCAGCAAGGCGGCAGATCCCGCAATGAGCAAGGTAACGTGAATGCCCACGATTTCGAGCATGGCAACGATAGCCGCAGTCCATAGAAAATACTTCACCAACAAGTAGACTTCCGTGGCCCTGATTTGATAGCCCTTCGTTGTGCTGAAGAACCGCACCAGGAATCGCTTGATCAATAACAATATGACGCGAACAAACAGCCATATGAACATGACCGTGGCCAATGTTCCGGTAGTGATTACGTAATCACCTCGCTGAAAGATCGTGCGATTAAAAAACTCACTCATGGGCACGGTCTTTAATGGATATCGCCACCGGCGGTAATCCTGCTATTTCAATCGTGCCTGAAGCCAGTGCAATCCGCCCTGCAGATTGATTTACTTTATTCAGGATATTGGTGAACAGCTGGTCCTTCGTTATTCTCCGTCGCTTATAGTCGACGACATATCGGATTGTAAATTCTATCCAGTTGTCATTCACCGTTAATGTAACAAATGGCGCCGTCTGCGCATTTTCTATGCGATATTTCTTTGTCATCATGCGCCAGGTTCCAGCAGCTTCCTTGCTGAAGTCTCCAGTAACTTCATTCACCGCTTCGTCGAAAGCCTTTCTCGCCATCTCGAAGTCGCTGCCATGATGTACAGGCACCGTTATTTCATCCCACAAAAACGGGAAGTCACTGGAATAGTTGAATACCGGTTCTTTAAAGACAAAACTGTTCGCTATGCGCACAATCCTACCACTGTACAAGTCGCCATCCACCCATTCCCCGGTTTCCATTAAGGTCGTGCGCAGCACACCAATATCGATTACATCTCCCCTCGTCCCTCCCAATTGTACGCGATCCCCCGGTTTGTAGAAGTTGCCGAATAGCAGGGCCAGCCAACCGGCAAAGCTTGCAATCACCTCCTGTAACGCGAATGCAATACCTGCACCGGCGACACCAAGGGCTACGGTAAATCCTTGCAAACTAGCGCTGTAGATGACGATCACCGTTATGAGAAATACAACATAAGAGCCAAACGTTACCGCCTTGTTGGCTTTGTATTTGATTTCATTCACAAGATTTCCCCTGGATATCTGATGTTTCAGGAACCAGCTTAGCGCCCAGATCACTACAATACACAACGACAGCACAATGAGCTGATGCCATTGCGCCGGAATGTTTAGATTATTTAATAACCTCTCCATTTATTCCTTTTCTTTTGTGGCGCTATGTTGTGTTGAAATATTGAATGTCGGCGCCTTATAATCCTTGGGCAAGTAGTCGGCAGGAACCGTAGTCATATTGCCATCCCGTGCGGCACGGTAGTGTGGTGACAAGATTTCAACCCCGGCCTCGTTGAAATTGTCCTGGATGTGTTGATGAAGCTCAGAATACATCCCCGCTAATTTATGCGATTCGCGCGTGTAGGCATTAATTTGATAAGCGACATAGAAATCATCCAGGCTGGTCTGCAGCACGAAGGGTTTCCGCTCCTCTTCATTCAGGATGCCTTCTGTTTGGAGTGCCGCATTAATCAATAGCGCATGCACTTGTTTCCAGGGAACATCATAACCAATGGTAACGCTTGTGTGCAAAATCAGTCCGAGTTCCTTTGCGGAAATGGTGTAGTTTATGGTGTGCCCCGCCAGGATGGCAGCATTCGGTATCGTGATCGATTCATTCTTAACAGTCCGTATGCGGGTTACCAGCAAAGTCTTTTCGACTACATCGCCCGTAATTTCACCGATTTTTACACGATCACCGGTTTTAAAGGGTCGCATGTAAGTGATCACCAGCCCGGCGACAGCGTTGGATATTGCACTCGACGATCCAAGTGAGAACAGGATTCCCACAAACACAGAGACACCCTGAAAAATCGGGGAATCGGATCCTGGCAGGTAGGGAAAGATGATAATAAAACTAAAAGCGTATAACAGAAATTTAACAATATTCAGCGTGGGCTTTGACCAGTCGGGATAGAATCCCGGCAGCGACAAGGCGCCATTTTCGATTTCACCTGCGATAAAGGTCAGGAACTTTACAACATAGTGCGTAACGGCCCCAATCACGAGGATCGTAAACAAGTTGGGCAAGTAAGCAATCAGCCCGCCAAATACCCGCCGCAGCGGCGTCATGACCCATCCGATAAGCGTTTCCGCAATTCCGCGTGTCCACGGAAAAACGCTGAACAGCAAGGGCAAAGTAATATAAAGTGCAATCCCGATAATCAGCAGGCGCAGCATATTGATGATAAATAAAACCACCTGTAATTCCCGATCACTATCAAGAAATTGATACCCCCTGAATCGAATACCATTCAATATTTGATCCTTTATGCTTGATACTTTGGCATTGAGTTTTCTGAACAGCCTGTTGATAAGGAGTATCAATAAGTATATGCCGACGATGATCAGTACAATCGCGGCAATGCGCAGCACGATATTAATGATGCTGTGCTCCTTGCGTTCGGCCAGGATAGCCTGCTTCATAACGTCGCGGTATTCCAGGGCGAGCTCCTCTGTTTTCTTGCCAAACCACATGGCCTCGAGTTCGTTGACACTTATCACCATCATTTCGCCATAAAAAATTTCAGTGGATGTTTCAGACTGCTGTAGCAACAATGAATCAGGGTTGAACCTGTTATCGTCATAAAGGCGCTGAATCTTATCGCTGATTGCATAGGCGCGGTCTTTGGCGCTGAAGCTGGCAATGGAGGTACGGATCATAAACAGCGTATCGCCAAAAGGTGCAACTGGATATCCAAGAGATTTAGCCCTCAAGGCCTCCAGCTGCTGCAGTTTTTTTATTTTTTTTATGGAGTCTTCCTGCTGGAAAGTTTTTAGCCTTTGCGCCAGCGCTTCGCGTGCTTTATAGTCAGTCGATCCTTGCAACCGCTCAATTTCCTGCATAAGCGCCATTCGCTTTAGGGAATCTTCGCGCTGAATACTATCCATCTGTTTGACAAGTCTCGCAGTTTTGGCCAGGGCCGCCGAGTCCTGTTCTTGTGCATATGCGCAGAGCGGGATAAGGCCTATAAGTAGTACGGCAAATAATCTCATATGGAACAGATTTACTTGGTGCGCCTTGCGGCAGTAAGTTCTTAAATATTATTTCTTTTCGTTCTCCATGACACACCCAGGCTAACAAAATAGTCTTTCACACCACCATTTTCACCATACCCGCCGTAACAATCAAACTGCAGGTCAGGTGTGGCTAAAAATGCAAAGCCGGTATCAAAATTGATTACAAACATATCACCGCCTACACTCCCGTACGTTTCTGCGAAAGCGCCAAATTTTGCATTAAACGGGAACGATAAATTAACCACATAGGTGCCTCTTGGTGTGCTATTATTTCCATTCCATGAAGCCCCCCAGTTGGTAATGAGCGTAAATACTTCGGTAAGCTGCTGGCTCGTAACAATGATGAACCTGGGTGCCAGATCTTTAATTTCATAATCGGCACTTAACATTGGAAGTCTCGCCCTAATTTGAAAACCAATGCTCGGCACGAGTCCTTTCCCGGTATAAATGTTGTAGCGCATACCAACATCAAAAGCATTTAAGCCCTGGAGCGTAGTCTCGTCTCCTCGTTGGTTTACTTTCTCCATCTTGTACTCCAGCAAGACACTTACTTCAAAAGGCTCTGTGAGCCCATACCGCAGCACGGTATTGTTTAGGAAGCCGTACTGCTTTGCGCCGTCGCCGTCATTCCTGGAACCAAAATGATCAAATCCACTTTGTACTTGAAGTATTCCATGGCCTGTTGTAAAGGGACCAATCGCCTGTCCTGGCCTGTCTGTCCGAATAGTCTCGTTAAATTGCGCTGAAACCTTATTACAAAATGTAATCGTTAGAAGGGCGGCAAAATAGACATTTCGCATAGGTGAAGGTAGTTTCATTGGGCTCTCCAAACGTTAAGTCTTATTGTGAATGAAAAATAAGTATTAGTTGGACGCGTTATGTCCTGGGCGAAATCTTTTGTTTTGGTGGTCTGTCAACGGAAGTGCCTTTGACCCCCTATAGAAAACTTTCCTGAGCGATAAAGACCCCTATACCCGATATATACCCCAAGAACGCCAACCACGCAATATGCTTCAGATACCAGCCAAATGAAATATCTTCCAGTCCCATCGCGGCCACACCCGCAGCGGAGCCGATGACCAATAGACTACCCCCTGTTCCGGCACAATACGCCAGCAACAACCAAAAGGAATGATCCATAGGGTATGCGTCCAAAGAATACATGGCCATCGTCGCCGCGACAATGGGAACATTATCAACCACAGCAGAAGCCATTCCAATGATTGTCAAAATGAGCTTTTCACTTTTGAACGTGGTGCCCAGTGTCGATGCCAATTCCGCAAGCTGACCCGTATGTTGCAACACACCAACGGCAAGAAGTATTCCCAGGAAAAACAAGACGCTTGGCACATCCATGCGCTCAAGGGCACGTATAACCGAGAGCTTCTGTTTTTCGGTTTGATCTTTCTTTCGGTGAATGAGTTGCGTCAATATCCAAAGCGCGCCCAGGGCCAGCATCATGCCCATGAATGGCGGCAGATGGGTAGTCGTCTTAAATATGGGTACGAGCAGCAAACTTGTAATTCCGCTTACAAAGACGAGTCGCTGTTCAAACGCCGTTGCGCCCATGGGTGACTTATTTTCCACTTCATCAGGCACCGCCTGCATTTCTACTTTTACCATAAAGGTTGCAATCGTGAGCGGGACAAGAAGACTTACCGCACTTGGCAAGAGTAACATTTCCACAATCGCCGCCGTTGAGATCTGCCCGCCAATCCAAAGCATAGTGGTGGTCACGTCGCCAATCGGAGAAAATGCACCACCCGCATTTGCAGCGATGATGATCATCCCGATAAAGAGCAACCGACTGTGTTTTTCGTTTACCAACTTGATACAAAGTGTCACCATCACTATTGTTGTAGTGAGATTGTCCAACACTGGTGATAATACAAAGGTAAGCAGGCAAATAATCCACAGCAGTTTTCGCCTGTTACGCGTCGTAATATTCCTGTTGATGATTTCAAACCCATCGTGCAAGTCTATCAACTCCACAATCGTCATTGCGCCCATTAGGAAAAACAGAATACCGGATACTTCCCCAAGCTGCTCAAGGAGCTGTTCTGATACAATATGGGTATCTGCATTGAGGATATAGACCGTCCAGCAAAGCACACCGGTAACAAGCGCTGTGGCCGTTTTGTCGATATGAATTGTGTGTTCCAGTGCAATCAGGAGATACCCAACGCAAAAAATAGCGATAATCCAAATTTCCATAATATATGTTTACTCGCCAATAAGATTGTGTGTCACGAAATTTCACAAGAATAAAAAACTCTAACAATAACCCTGCGTTAGAACGGAAGATTCACAACGCTGGCAAATGCCTATATTCAGACCGTAAGCTTTTCATTCTCTCTCTTTTTCTGTAGGAGGTCAAGCTTCGTCTTTAAGTACATGTCAGTAACAGTATCGGCTATAGTCCTTACCCAGTCGCTAACCTGCAATCGCATTTTCGAACCGCTTTTCGACGTAAACAGAAAGGCTAGCGACTTGCCCAACAAAGCTCCGGTAATAAATCCTGTTGTTATTTGTACTGCATTTTTCATAACAGATTTTGGTTAAAGCTGTTTCATCCTGATCCTTTCAGAATATTCCGGTGCAATGATCAGCGGCTATGAAACAGCCAGGTCCAGGTCTCCTATCCATTGCTTCTTACCTACAGCCTCCAATCGGTAAATATCCCTCCGCCTGTCCCTTAGATTAGTTACAGAACCTTTGTGATTAAGTTCTTTCAGCAATTCAAGATCCACATCCACCACAAGCGTCATCTCCGTGTTTGGCGTAGCCTCTGCCTTAACACCATTGGTCGGGAATGAAAAATCAGAAGGCGTGAAAACAGCGGACTGAGCATATTGTATATCCATGTTATTCACCTTTGGCAAATTACCAACACTTCCCGCAATAGCGACAAAGCACTCATTTTCGATTGCCCTTGCCTGTGCGCAAATCCTCACACGCGAGTAAGCATTTTGCGTGTCTGTAAGGAACGGGACAAAAAGAATGTGCATTCCTTCTTCTGCCAGTAACCTCGGTAATTCCGGAAATTCCACGTCGTAGCAAATCAGAATGCCAATTCTTCCACAATCAGTATCATAAGTTCTTAACGTATCTCCTCCAACCAGTCCCCAGGCTTCACGTTCACCTGATGTGATGTGAATTTTTTGAAATTCCTCCGTCGTTCCATTCCGGTGGCAGAGATAACCGATATTGTAAAGTTTTCCATCCCGCAGATCAGGAAAACTTCCCGTAATAATATTGGTGTTGTAAGCAATGGCCAGCTGTGAAAATTTTTCTTTCAACGGCGCTGTATATTTCGCTAAGCCCCGAATGGCTTCAGCTTCTGTCAAATGATTGTACTCAGCCATCAATGGGGCGTGGAAGAATTCAGGGAACAGTATGAAATCTGCCGCGTATCCTGAGGCTGCATCTACGAAAAATTCGACCTGTTCACACAACGACTCAAAATCTTTAAACGGCCTCATTTGCCATTGCACCAGGCCAAGCCGCACATTTGTCTTTTTCTCATTCAATAAATTTTGCTTCGGCTCATAGTAAATATTGATCCACTCTATCAGCGCTGCGTATTCTAATGATTCCGCATCACCGGGCATGTATCCTTTTAGGATTTTACGCACATGAAACCCATTGCTTAATTGAAAAGTGAGCGTAGGATCATACAATTCTTTGTGCTTCACCTTTTCTATATACTCCTTCGGACTAAGATCTTTAGCATGCTCACCATACCGTGGTAGCCGTGCTCCGGCAATAATCGCCCGAAGGTTTAGTTTTTCGCACAAATCTTTACGGGCATCATACATCCTCCTGCCCAACCGCAGCCCGCGATGCTCCGGCCGGATAAATATTTCAATTCCGTATAGAACGTCACCATCCGGATCATGGCTACTGAAAGTGTAATCGCCTGTGGCATCCTTATAGGTATGGTTATCGCCCAGCTGCTTATAGTCAATGATCAGAGAGAGGGCCGCACCAACCAAGGTTCCATCTACCTTTATACACAGCTGACCTTCAGGAAAAATTTTCAATAAATGCACTATCTGATGATCGCGCCAATAGGCTCCCCAGGCTGTATACGACTCCAGCATACTTTCCTTTAAGTCAAGGAAGTCAGACATGGTTAAATGGGCTACTTCTACTTTCATAAATTTTGATTTTCTCTTTGATTAATATTACTTTCTTGGCGCCAATTACATGGATTAAACTTCACGTTGGCGTTGCGGCTGCATTTGGATGTTCTCAATGGGCGCCTGCGGCCGAATGCTAAGCACCGGAAATCGCGCGTGGTTTACGATATCCTGAGTGTACGGACCGAGGAAAAAATCCTTCAAGGACGAATCCAACGTGGCGGTTATTACAATAAGATCTGGCTTTTCAACTTCCGAGACAGCCAATACCTGCCTGGCAACATCTTCTGAGTACAGCACCTTGCTTCTGCAGCTAACCTGGTCTTCATCTATTTTCCTGCTTACGGTGTCCACTAATTCTTTCATTTTGTCAAAGCCTGAAGCGTCATTTTCTTTCACAATTCCAGCAATTAACAAGGATGAGGAATTCTTCCTAACGATGGGTCTAATTACTTCATACTTGTCTAACGCGTTGGGAACCATTCTGATAGGGAATAGAATATTCTTGAAATCAATCCAGGTACGCGTACCCGGAATGGTCATCACCGGACAGGGCGCATTCTTTACTACCCGATACGCATTTGAGCCGATAAAAAATTCTCGCAAGCCCGATGAACCGTGTGTACCCATAACGATAAGGTCCACTTCTTTTTGGTGTGCCCATCCGCATATTTCATCTGCCGGATTTCCACTTTGAACTACATGATTGACCACAAGATCATGTTTGGTGCGTATCCTTTTGGCCAATTCATTCAGACTCTCATTTGCCTTTTTCACAAGTCCTGGAAGAATGTTCGCCACGGTGGCGCCAGCCTCGGGCGGTACCAAACGAAACGTGTTCTCCACTACATGAATAAGCGTTAGTGTTGTGAGTTGCCTTTTGCAAATAGCAACTGCTGTTTCCAGGGCGTTCACCGCGACTTGAGAAAAATCCACAGGAACAAGGACTCTCCTGATCTCATATTTTTCCATGGTTTAAGCTTCTGTTTTATGTAACTATTTACGTGTTCCCTGTCCTGGCTTCAAGTTGCATCGGCAAATTTAGCCAAAAAATGTCATCCGGAATGGTGAAATTCGGTAATGATCTGGTACTTTTTACTTATTTTGTATTCTATGGCTTCACATCAGATTCCTGCCTATACTATTGAGTCGCTGCTGAAAAAGAACGCCGGATCCAGGGATTTTGATTTTATGCTGCTCGAAAATCTAGCAATGCATATTGACCATTTGAAATCACCGCATCGTTACCATTTCTATATGTTCATCTTGGTAACGACAGGTAGCGGTAGCCATGCCATCGACTTTCATGAATATACGCTGGATCCCAGCCGACTGTTCCTCATTGCACCGGGGCAAATTCACAACTGGACAAGACTCAGCGCTGGGAAGGGCCTTGTACTCTTATTCAACGACAATCTGATGGCTTTGTCGAAGGGCAAAAAGTTGATGTCCACGTGGCCATTATTCCAAGGCGATCAGCACAGTCATTTTGACCTGGATGATGATGAAATGAAGGTATGGACAGAAACCTTTTTGCATATTAAGTCCGAGATCGTGAATAAAGATGAATTTACCAGGGACGCTATATTTTACGCCATCAGTTCGCTCTTGGTGCGGGCTTCCCGTCTGGCGCGCAAAAAGCAGCCAAAGCGCTCAGGCATAGGTCATTATTTCCTTTTTTCGTTCCAGGAATTAATTGAAATCTACTTTTTGACGCACAAGACACCGAAAGAATATGCCAAGAAAATGAATATCACCTCGAATTACCTGAACGCATTGTGCAGAAAAAAATCGGGTAAATCTGCTGGTGAACTTATCCGTCAAAGAATCGTATTGGAAGCGAAACGATTGCTGGCCCATACGAAACTATCCATCTCAGAAATTGCCTTCAAACTAAACTTCGAAGACAATTCCTATTTTGGTCGATACTTCAAAAAATATACACATCTAACACCTGGGGAGTTTCGTCAGCAACAGCAAGTCTAGCACTTTTGTCGGCCAACCCCATTACTATTGCTGAAAAAGACCTGGACCGGTTATCATTCAGCTCCATTTTTCTTGAGATAGTAAATTGTTCACCATCCATCCACGAGCAGATTAATGCAGGACTTTATTCCTTCCAGAGGTGAAAAATGTAGATATTTGGGCTTCATTATAATTAGGAATCCATGCGTTATATCGTAGCGTTTATTTTCATTTTGGCCTCCACCTTTTGCGATGCCCAATTACAAGATAGCGCCCGAACACGGCTGAATACAATAAAGGTCAACCTCATGACCAGCTTTATTTATGCCAATTCCGGGGCCATTAGCTTTGAACGCGTAACCAAACCTAACGAGAGCTGGTCAGCCACGATCGGGTATGTACAGTTTCCAAAGTTAGGGAGACTTGGTTCAGGCACAACAGTATCGGATAAGGACAACCGAGGTGGCTATGTTATTGGCGGTGAATACCGTTTCTACCTGAAAAAAGAAAACAAATTCCAGGCGCCGCACGGGGTATTTATCGGGCCGTACACGAATTATTTCTTTTTTAAAAACGATCGAACACTGACATCCGCGGATGGTCTGAGTCAAGCTGTCTTAGATTCCAAAATCACCGTCCTTAACATTGGTTTTCAATTGGGATATCAGTTTGTTATCAAGAATCGATGGACTATAGACTTGATCTTCCTGGGGCCGTCGGTCTCACGTTATAACATAGGCCTTGATTTAACAGGCGATTTCGACGCTGACACTATTTTGGAAAATGAAATCGTTGCCGCATTGGCCGATCGCTTTCCCCTGATTAAAGATTTGATTACCGATCAAAGTGTTAACTTAAACGGAACCACAAGCAAATGGAGTGGTGGTTTTCGTTACCAGGTTAATGTAGGATATCATTTTGGCCGTAGTAAAAAGCGGTAGTAATCTTACATGGTCGCTGGTTTTATTCCTGAGCTTTCTGTGATTGTTCGGACTCCACCCAAATCAAAAATAACTTGTATCCCAACGTGAGGACTACTGGGCCGATAAAAAGGGCGATGAAGCCCCCCGTAATGAACCCGCCGATCGAACCCAGGAAGACCACCAGCATAGGAGCCTGAGCACCCTTCCCCAACAAAATTGGCTTCAAAATATTATCCGAAAGGGTCACCAGAATAGACCACACCAGAAAAAGTGAAGCAGTCAAAACATCGGAAGTTGAATACATGTAAATTGCAACGGGGAGGATAATGGGGGCAACCCCCACTTGCATAACGGCAAGAATAAGACAGAAAAGCGTCCACAAACCGGCCAAAGGAACACCCGCGACTACAAACCCAATTCCTGCAAGCAAGGTTTGGGCAATGGCAACGCCCAGAATTCCTTTTACGACATTTCTTATGGTGATTTTGGAGATATCGGCAAAATCGGCACCTTTCTGGCCAGCCAATCTTACAAAAATCTTTATCAAGATATCTCCGCCTTCCTTTGAGTATCCCAGCAATATGCCGCCAATAATAATTGAGCCAATCAGTTGCAGAATACCAAGGCTTGTTCCGCCGATGAGTTTCAGAAGCCATCCACCGGCGACTTGTATTTGCGGCGCAAACTTAGTCATGGCTTCTGATAGGTTTTCAGAGGCCTCTCGCCACAGATCTGCGACAGGTTTGGCAATAGCTGGCCAGGAATCGACTTCGTCTCCGGGTGGGGGAATAGTCAATTCTCCCGTTTGATAAATCGTAGTTAGATGCTGGATACCCTCCACCAAAGATCCGCCAAGAAATATAGCCGGCAATAAAATCAGCAATGAAAAAGAGACCGTTACTGTTGCGGCTGCCAATTTTCCTCTGCCGCCAAGCTTTTCCCGAAGCATGGAAAATAATGGATAGCTGGCTATGGCTATGATAATGGCCCAGACAATTAGTGAGACAAATGGTGACATGATGAGAAAACACCATCCCACGATAAGGGCGAGCACAGCGACTCGAATAGTGATCTCGATAGCGGTGCCAACAGGACTATGTTGTTTTTGCGGGGAAGATTGGTTATCCATAAGAAATGCAATAAGATATCATTAATAAAGATACTGTTAAATAGTCAACTTAGCCTAAACATTTAGTGACGGCCTCCGATTAAATGAAACCCTCAATTGAAGGCTCCTCTTGTCAGACAAAACAAATATGATCTGTCCCAACCAGTAGAAAAACTATTAAGAAAGGAATTGTTACACGCTCAATTATTTTCATTTGCGCGTTTGCGCACACAAATAAACAGAAATTGAACTTGTTTGCAGCGCTTTTCGATTGGAAAGAAGGCCACGTTGCTGTATTCATAAAACTCGACCAAGAATATGCTGCCGAATTCTGGCCGATTTATGAAAAGTATGAGCAAGAGCGTGCGGCTATAGGCTCAGGACGTATAAACTTAATAGAAAACATACATCGATATGTACGAAAATATGGATGATGCCACTGCGGGAGCTTTGGCGAAAGAAAGTGGCGCCATACAAAAAAAGGAGATTACGCGAGAAATATTACGGTACGGTACAAAAGAGTATTTCTATTGCTGTGGCTTCCCGGTTTTATCAAATTGAAGCTGCCATCAATGTGGGTACACGAATGGAGTTGTACAGCGATATTCCGCTATTGGAAAAAATTAGGATAAAATCCATTTCTCAAAAAGCTGAGAAAGGTTCCCTTTCTTTTCAGCCCGTAATGCTATCAGAAGTCCAATTTTCAAGGCTATTCGTTTGGTGCTGTTTTGACTCCCCCGATAGGTATTCCAAACGCTAAATACAATGCGCGGTTGTACACATTGGGTGCTGTATCATCAATCATTATATCAACAAGTCCGTAATAATACCGGATACCAAGATTCATTCCACGCCCACCCATCAAGCGATAGCCAAGCCCTATCATTAAACCTGCATCCAAAGGATGATAAGCGTCCTTTACATTCAGTTTGTAGGTAAGATCATCTTTGTCTTTTACTTTTTGTGTGAAGACATCAAAAGATTTGGTGAGCAAGCCCACCATAGGCCCCGCCTCAATCGTAAACTTGTTCTTAAATCTATGCTTGATCAGGATGGGTACATCGAAGTAACTTAATCTTCTTTCTATTGTGCCCCCGCTGAAGGCAGCATCCAAATCAGGATTGTTTAACGGATAAACATCCAAATGCTTAGCCCCCATAGTCGATTTTACGATCACACCGGTGTGGACCATCCACGCCGGATTCTTCAGGTTAAGATCAAAATAAAATCCGAGGTTGAATGTGCCATTGGCTTTCGCCTCACTGATGCCGCGCAAATCGACGAAGCTGATCCCTCCATCAAGGCCAAATTCCAGTTTATCGGAATTCAGTTTATCGCCCAACAATAACGATATGAGTATTTGCGAGTATCCCACGCTGCTCCACGCCAGCAGACACAGGATGATCAATGTTCTTTTCATGGCCCAAAATTATCATCCAGTCTTATAATTACCTAAGAAATCCAAAAGAGCTTTCACGAAGCAAGCACCGGAACATCGTGTGAAAATGGTGAGCTGTACTGAAAACGGATTAAAAAACCTATTCCGCATCTTTTACGCACCGAAATCCGGTATGGTTCATGCCAGAATCGTAAGCGGAACCCTGCCGGCCACTAGGCTTGTAGTTGGAACAATACTGACTGCTGCAGGCAAAAGATCCGCCCTTCGAAACATGTTTGATGGCATAAGGATCATCCGGATCATTTGTTGCTGAAGGTCCTTTGGGATTGCTTACGACAACATTGTCAGCCATTTGCGCAACACTATACCAATCTGAGCAAAGCTCCCATACGTTCCCGATGATATCGTAGAGCCCATAGCCATTCGGCGGAAATGATCGTACCGGCGACGTACCCTTAAACCCATCTTCAGCGGTATCATGGTTGGGAAATGCGCCCTGAAAATAATTTGCGAGATATTGCCCTTGCGGATTAAGTTCATCTCCCCAGGAAAAAGTTTTCCCAATCAGTCCACCCCGCGCAGCAAATTCATACTCCGCTTCCGTCGGTAGCCTTTTCCCTGCCCATGTTGCATATGCAACGGCATCTTCATACGCAATTTGAACTACCGGGTGATCATCCTTCCCTGCAAGGGTACTTCCCGGGCCCTCCGGGTGTAGCCAATTGGCACCCACCACCCACTGCCACCACTGGGAATAATCATTTAACAGGACCGGTGCTGTGGGTGGCACAAAAACCATGGAACCGGGCTGCAAAATATCATCGCTGGGTTTTGGAGTTCCTGGTGGAAGCTGCTTTTTGAGTTCTTCCCAATCGAGAGGTCTTTCCGCTACTGTTTTGTATCCAGTTGCATCCACAAACAACCTGAACTGTTCGTTTGTAACTTCGGTTTCATCCATCCAGAAGCCATCTACTTTTACGTTGTGCGCGGCCATCGCATTATTGTCCGGTTGCTCCTCCGTGCTCCCCATCAGGAATTCACCACCAGGTATCCAAACCATTCCGGCTGGCACCCCTGAGCTTGCATTTCTTTTCCCGGTCGTAGAATCCTTCTCAGAAGGTGTACAAGAGGTGCCTGTACCACTGACAATAAGCAGGATAAATAGTCTGAATTTCATGAAGTCTCGTTTTTAAATATCATCCGCTATGCAAGTTAGCTATTCCTGTTAAATGAACCGGGTGAAACATCTCATGGCGTTGCAACTGTTCCGGATTGCAAAAAAGTTGTTTTCCTATGGCTAGCGTCGCTGATTATAGGCAATCAAGGAAGGTTTTTGGGCAAAAGTTCCGGTATTCTTTACCCGCAGGTTTTGCTTGAACCCAAAGACGAACATACTTTCTCCGTATTCATCTGACGGAATAAAGGTGAGCTTCACTTCCAGCGTTCCGAAAATCAGATTCTCATTCCTGGTTCTTAGTCCGGCGCTGAAACCCCAGAACACATCAGCAGGGTTTTCGCATGAAAGGCAATGTACCGGCACCACATCGACTGCCGCAAATGGCGCCATGCGGAATCCAAGCAGCGACAGGGGTGTGAACAAGACCGATTCCAGATGCACGGCCAATCGTTTGCTTGCCTCCAGACTGTCGGTGCGAAATCCCGGAATTTCTGTTTTGTTAATGTCGAGCCAGTTGAGCACAACCTGGTTTGTGATCTGTGTGTACGTTGCCGAAACCAGGCTCCTCATTTTGAAACGATTCATATGCAACAATCGGGTGAAATAGGTTGCCCCGGCCTGTACGACCACGTCTTCCAATCCGCTTTTTCGGACGAATCCGCCGACCTGTAGCAGTAACCGATAAAAGTTTCCTTTCCTGCTGGCCTGGCCATAATTAAACTTCAGGGATGCATACGGCCTTTCAACATCTATCAGCCGCAAATAGCCACCGGTAACGCCAACAGAAAAACCTGCCGGTATGTCTTCAGTACGACCGAACCCGAAGACATAGCGTGTTTTATAAAAATTCTGTTTAAAAACACTAATTTCAGAAAGAACGCCATACCCGCTATTGTATTTTATTTCCTGTCGGGCCTCAGCCTGCTCTGCCGGATCAAGGTAGTATCCGTCAAAATAGCGTATTGCCAGGAAGTGACGCATTCGATTTTCCATTGGTTTGTTAATCCCAATATTGTACCCAATCCAGCTGTCGAAAAGGTTATACTTGTAGTCAAGGAATAAAGAATCCTCTTTCGCATAGACATTTTTTGACCAATTACGGCTTAGTTCAACACCACCGGCCCATCGCGAATAGGGCGAAACAAGCGGGCGGTCAATCCGGGTGTATGCTGCATACTCAATTTCATCACCGATGCTGTATCCTGTGTTGAGTTGTGTATAGCCCAGCTCAACATTTGCAAGGCTTCCGAAAATACTGCTCTTGCGATACAACAAGGAATACCCAAAATGCGGCGTCCTGTCCTGATCCAGCAAGGCTGTAAATTCAATACGCTGACCCCGGCCATCAACGTTGGCATCATAAAGACCAACTTTTGGCGCCGAAGGCAAACTTCCCCCGAAGGTGGCCCCTAAACTAAAAACATCCCGTGTCACGACAGTGACATCTACGGAATCCGTTCCCTCAACAGGCACGACAACGATTCGGCTATCCAAAATAAAATCCCTATCCCTAAGGAACCGCTCGTTATCAGCCAGCCTGTGTGGATTCAGTGGTCTGTTCTTTTCAAAAAAGAGATGTTGGCGTATGGTTTTTTCACGCGTATTAACGTGCAGATTATTAGCAATGGTGCTTACAGTTTTCTCCACCCTTTTTGCGGTGTCATAGATGGATTTTTCAAAGCCTATACGATCGATGTAAATGTTTCGGACGATCCTCCCTGCGAACTGCGCGTACGCTGCGGCACTTCGCTCACCCACAATAGTATCTCCTGGATTCGTTGAAATCAGCTTGATGCCACTGCGAAATGCTTTTTTTGTGACAGATACTTTTTCGACAGAATCTGTTTTTACTTGCGCATAGGTGTCAATGCAGCGTGCCATCAGGCTCATCATTGAAACTGCTATCAATACAGTACGCACTTTAGAGAAGCTTTGATTCAAGCACGCAAAATAACGCTGCGTTGTTACCTATCAAAATCATATTTCAACGAATAACCAAAACGCACCTGGTATAAACTAATCAAAGCTATTTCATTACGAGAGGCGATAAACACATCTCATATTCATACGGGAGTGAAGGTTAACTCACTTCGCCAAAATGAGTATAGCCCATGGATGGCCTGAAGAATTACGAAACGAGTAAGCCGGTTCTTACACGGTTATGTTTAACTTTGGCATTCCTAAAAAGCAAGCTTGGAAAAAACAAAAACAGCAATTTCATTATTCGAAATAACGCACCGGTTTGCTGAACAGTTGGTGCTTTCAGGAATTACTGCTTTCCTGGAAAAAGATCAGATCACAGCCATTCTCGGAAAAAGTGGCAGCGGGAAATCAACCTTGCTGCATATTATCAATGGGCTTGTGCAACCTGACCATGGTAGCATACGGATTTTTGAACAGCCCATCGATTATCGAAAAATGGACTCTCTCCGACTGCAGATTGGGTATGTCGTGCAACAAGTTGGTTTGTTCCCCCACATGAACGTTCAACAGAATATCAGTCTGCTGGGTAAGATCCGTCATCAATCCACGGAAGCCATTCACGCAAGAGTAACCCAGCTGCTCAAAATGGTCCAACTTCCACTTCCCTATCTGAATAAGTATCCGCATGAGCTCTCTGGTGGCGAACAACAACGCGTGGGGATTTGTCGTGCCATGTTTCTTAACCCACCCATCCTCCTGATGGATGAACCATTCGGCTCACTTGACTACGAAACTAAACGCCACATCTATAAGAATCTCTTGACTATACAAAAGACTGAACCACGAACAATTATTATTGTCACCCACGATTGGGATGAAGCGATTACCCTGTCCGATCGCTTTTTATGGATTGAGGGTGCGAAGATTAAGGATCGGGGAAATAAAACCGATTTGGAAAAATTAAAGAAAGCTATCTTTTCTTAGTATGATTCGGACAGTCTGTACACTGATGTTGCTGCTTATGCCCAGTATTTTACCGGCGCAAATGAATACCATTCGTGTGGGCGCTAAACATTTCAACGAGGGATATATACTCAGTGAGATGATCGCCCTGCTACTTGAAGATGGTGGTTTTTCGGTGGAACGTAAATTTAACCTGGGCGGAACTGCCGTGAGCTTTGAAGCGCTGCGCAATAACGCCATCGATGTGTATCCGGAATATACCGGTACGATAGCCAGTGAAATATTAAAGTACGATCAGCGGCTGAAGATTGGGGAGCTCAACGCGAAACTGAAGTTGCTGGATCTTGAAATTTCAGCACCTTATGGTTTCGACAACACCTATGCCTTGTTGATTGATTCGGTACTATCGAAAAAACATGCAATCCGCAAAATATCGGACCTGCAACACCACGCCTACTTAACCCTGGGCCTAAGCTATGAATTCCTAAAAAGAAAAGATGGTTGGGAAAATCTCGCTCAGTTTTACGTGCTACCGCAGCAGCCCACAGCCCTTGAACACGGATTGGCCTATCAGGCGATCCTTGAACATAAAATTGATGTGACGGACGCCTATTCCACCGACGGAGAAATAGAGAAATACCACCTTGTCTTGCTCGATGATGATAAAAACTTCTTTCCCCAATACGAAGCTGTTTCGTTTTATGGGAGGCGGTTGCCCGCTGAAGCAAAGAAATTGTTGCAAAAACTGGAAGGCGCTATTTCACAAGATGACATGCAACGACTAAATGCTTTGGCACTTTTCAATAGCGTTGATCATCGTAAAATTGCTTTTGATTTTCTTGTTCAAAAAGGATTAATCAATAATAAAACCTACACAACAATCGCTGACGCTCGCGCGATCTTGGAAAAAACATGGGTTCATCTTCAATTAACCCTGCTTGCGTTGATCTGCTCAATCCTGGTTGCAGTCCCCCTTGGCATGCTCATCTACCGGTACTCCTACATGTCAAGAGTTGTTTTGTACATAACAGGTATCCTCCAAACTATCCCTTCTATAGCGCTATTGGCCCTGATGATTCCGGTTCTCGGTATCGGTATGCTACCGGCCGTGATTGCACTTTTTCTCTATGCATTGCTTCCCATTTTGCGCAATACCGTCATGGGGCTGGTTTCGGTTGATCCCGTGTTAAAGAATGTCGCGACGGCTATCGGCTTAAGCCCCTGGAACAAACTCAGATTAGTGGAATTCCCTATGGCATTTCCTGCTATTCTTGGCGGCATCCGAACCGCAGCGGTCATTAATATCGGAACGGCCACACTGGCCGCGTTTATTGGCGCCGGCGGGTTAGGCGAATTCATTGTTTCAGGTCTCGCCCTGAACAATACAACGCTGATCCTGCAGGGTGCTATTCCTTCCGCACTGCTGGCCATTCTAATGGAGCTGATCTTTGAGGGTATTCAATGGCTTGCCGTGCCTAAACATATGCAACAAAATTCATCAACCTGAATTCGCCAGCAACACATCGCAGAAATAATGCTTGCAATCGTAAAAAACCTCTACTACCGCTAATCCCGACTTGTCAGCAAGCTGTTGGATCATTTCCAAATCATACTTTTGGGATACCTCCGTGTGAATAACTTCCCACCGATCAAAGTGTACATGTTTTTCCAACGCTTCGAAATAAACGTCCTGGGCCTTAAGACTCACCAAATAACTTTTTGTCATGCCTGACTCCGGGTCGTAGTAAGGATAATGTCTGAATTGATCCAGCTGAAACTGCGCACCCAGCTCACGATTAAGCCGCACCAGTAAATTCATGTTGAAGTCTCGCGTAATGCCGTGTGGATCGTCATATGCGGCTTGAATAAGTCGTGGATCTTTTTTCAAATCAAACCCGATGAGCAGCTGATCGTCCTGCTGCATGGTAGCTGAAATGGATTTTGTAAACGAAACTGCCTCCTCCACCGTGAAGTTTCCAATATTAGCACCCATAAACAGAATAACCTTACGCAGTGCATCCCCAGCAAAAAAATCAAGTGCATCATGATATTTCCGGTGGATCGGATGAATGACCAGGCCTGGCACAGATTTATCTAATCTTTCCACAAGCTGTGACAATACAGACTGCGATACATCTACGGGCGAAAAAGTAAAGGACACCCTCTGATCTGTCAGGTGATGCAAGAGTATTTCAGTTTTGAAGCCATCTCCCGCGCCGAGTTCCACCAGGTTAAACGGCGAACCATCCGCCACCAGATGCTCACGCAGTGCAGTCTTGTGCATTTGCAGTATCTCATACTCACAACCTGTGAGGTAATACTCCGGCATGCGCATAATGGACTGAAATATTTTGTCTCCGGTTTCATCGTAGAAAAGCCAGCTTGGAAGACGTTTAGGCTTTCTAGCGAAGCCTGCTACTACCGCTTGTGCCACTGCTGAGTACTGTAATGCTGCTGTTACCATTTCTATTTACAATTTGTCTTTGCACAACCGAATGCCATTAAACTGCCAACGTAGCTGTGGATGAAAAAAATTCCTGTAGGTTTTCCGTGAATGCCCGGGTGGCGTAACTACCGAACCGCCCCGCAATACCATTTGATTGACCATAAATTTCCCGTTGTACTCGCCAATAGCACCTGCCGGCCTGAAATATCCAGGATAGGGAAGATAAGCGCTGTTGGTGTGCTCCCAACGTTGCCCCCAGGCAAAAGTGTTGCATGATGCCTCCCATTCAAACTCAGTGGGAAGGCGCGCACCATTCCATGCCGCAAAGGCGGCGGCTTCGTAAAAACTGATGTGTGTGACAGGTTCATCAAGCTTCACTTTTTCATACCCCGCAAGCGCGTAACGAAACCATTCTCCGTCTACCGGATGCCAGTACAGAGGTGAATCTATACGATTTTCAACGATCCAGGTCCATGCATCACTGTGCCAATGCAATGGATGTTTATAGCCCCCCGCCTCGATGAACGCAAGATACTCTCCGTTTGTCACCAGGCTTTTGCGAATGGAAAATGGTTCAAGACAGACCTGATGACATCCGTGCTCATTGTCAAATGAAAACCCGTCACCTTTAAAACCAACCGAATAATTTCCACCTCCCATTTCGGCAAAACTATGATCAGCATCAACGGAAGTGGTTTCCTTAAACTCTTCCGCGTAAGCAGGAAAGAGGGGATTGTGACCCAAAATGTATTTGATGTCTGTGTACAGCAATTCCTGGTGCTGTTGCTCGTGATTTATTCCCAATGCAATTAGTTCCGTATATGCCTTGGACTGGGCTTTTAGGAAAGCTACCATGTGTTCATCAACATGTGCCCGGTACGATAAAATTTCATCGACAGTTGGCCGTGACATATTTCCGCGGTGAAGCCGCAAAACACGGTCTCCAACACTATTATAATAACTGTTAAATAAAAAAGAATACCGGGGGTGAAAGCGTTTGTATCCTGGATGGTACTTGGCCAAAACAAATTCCTCCCAAAACCATGTACTGTGTGCCAGGTGCCATTTAGGCGGACTAACGTCCACGATGGGTTGCACCACGTAATCTTCTTTTTGCAATGGCGCACAAATTTCTTCTGAATGCTTTCGTATATTCAGATAGTGATCAATCATTGGCAAAGAAAATTTTAGGCAATTTACCCATTAAATGCAAAGTAGCGTTCACGCCATCCTGAAAAAACCCCTTCGCAATTTTTTCCTGTTGCGCAGATGAGTATGAAAGAAAAGCACTCCCCGGCAATATGAATCCCTTCCAGTCAATTTTATGCCAAACTCCATTCCGTATAACAGGATCGGTACCTGGGTAGGATATCGCTTCACTACTCCAGTGATTGATGTAAAAGTAAGGTTCACTGACATTTGCATCGGCAATGGCAAGTCCCAACCCAATACTCTGCATATCGCCTCCGTCTTCATTGCGCATTATGGGAATATAAAGACCCGTATCAAAATGATGTGGCCAAATCCTGATTTCAGCAGGCCATTCAAAACTTGACTTTATGATGCCCAGCAGATTTTGGGCATTACTCCACCAATTGGCCCATTCCTGCAACGGCTGCTGCGCCGGTTTCTGAAATGCCATACCTGCATCAAGCGGATGGCTCGGGATTGTAAAATGTGAAATAGGCTGAAGCAGATCAGCATCCAAGCCACACGCGTGCAAGAGAATCCGCATAGATGCAATAACTTTTTCTTTGGTCTTTCCGTCAAGCAACAGGTGATGCGATTGATCAGTCGCTTCAAGGATCAATTCAAAATTCACAACATCAAGCGACATCTGTGCTTTCGGATTTTCGATCCATCTCCCTTCTAATCTGTTGAGATCGCTATTCCAATGAAGGTTATTTTGCGAATCATCAGGCTGATGGGGTAAATAACTATTTCCAACCATTGCCACAAACTGTGCCGCATGGTGCAAATGTTCGATAGCGGGATTCAAACTTCCCCGAAACTGACCAAGCGATTTCCAGGATTCCATTCAGTCTATTTAACTACCTGGACACCTTTCCAAAACGCTACTCTGCCTTTTACAGCCTTCGCCATCTCACTGGGGTTAGCATAGTACCAGACGGCATCGACATTTTCTTTTCCATCTACGATGAGGGAGTGATAACTAGCCGTACCCTTCCAATAACAAAATGTCTCAGTACCGCTAGGTTTCAATACTTTTTGCTTTAGCGTTGATTCCGGAAAGTAGTGATTCCCTTCAATGACTACAGTATCATCACTTTCTGCTATAAGTTGTCCGTTCCAAATTGCTTTCATACTATATCATTTAAGTGCTTAAAATTTTTTAGTGGATTTTCCTTGAATTATACCGTCTCCCTAATGTGCACATCCCGTTACACATTGCTATTATGCAGATAATTCTCAATGAAACAGTCTCGACTCTGATATTGTTCAGGCGTTCTCTCTTCCATGAGAACATCTGAATTTCATGGAAAACCCAAATCTTGCATATTTAATTCGCTTAACACTGAATTAGATTTGTCTCGTAGCTGACAACTGCTCATTATTCCCATTCAGCGCATATTATTACATATTTTCAATAATCTATATTTGATTTGACGTGTGACCGTCAGCGCAAAAAAGAACTATATTTATAGTCATATCCTGAAATTTTTCCCATGAAATATTTCTTACGTATTGCTATTATGACCATCGTTCTACCCCTCTCTGCGCAAGACAACAATTTGCCATACTATGAAATACCCGACTATCCGGAAAGCTTCACTGCCGGAAGCGTTGCATCGCGTATGGTTGACGGTCTTGGATTTCGCTTTTACTGGGCTACCGAAGGATTACGCGATGAAGATCTGGCCTTCAGACCCAATCCTGAAGCACGCACAAGCGAAGAAACAATTGCGCACATTTACGGTATGTCAATTACGATCCTTAATTCCACTACTAAAACGGCAAATGTACCCGGACAAAATATCAAACTCCCGTTTTCCGAAATGCGCAAGGCTACACTTGAAAACCTCAGGGCTGCCAGTGAGCGTTTGCGCACAAGTTCAGACGAGGACTTGAAAGAATATAAAATAGTGTTTAAACGTGGAGACACGATGTCGGAATATCCGTTCTGGAATCAAATCAATGGCCCAATTGCAGATTGTTTATGGCATGTCGGGCAGGTTGTCTCGTTCCGCCGATCCGCTGGCAACCCCATCAGCAACAAAGCAAATGTATTGACGGGTAAAGTGAAACAATAGAAACAGCACCAATCTTGTATAACACAACGCTTAAATATCCTAACTGCGATCAGAAAGCTATTGATTGGCAATTACGGTATTGCGCAACGCAATCGCTTTCTCTGCAGCAACGTTGACTTCGGCAACAACATCAATTCC
>Ga0224505_10000326_pt1 | contig 33678 bp, 28 predicted proteins | sample SF_Jan12_sed_USG_FD_169102 | JGI IMG/M metagenome (GOLD analysis project Ga0224505, IMG submission 169102) | Sediment microbial communities from San Francisco Bay, California, United States - SF_Jan12_sed_USGS_4_1 | ecosystem: Environmental > Aquatic > Marine > Sediment | place: USA: California... | reverse complement strand
GCCTCCCATGCTGCCGGTCGTGTCGAGCACGAACACCACGTCGACAACCGGTGCCTGGTTGTGGTCGACATGCCTCGTGACCTGCGTTTGGGCCAGGTTGGTCTTGGCGTCGAGCGTCGGGTACCAGGCGACGGCGCCGAGTGTAATGGCGAACAGGGTTATGCCCAGTAACTTGGTTTTCATGTCGGTCTCCTTTTTTCAGTCCTTGGTTTCAATGAGTAATGAGTTGCTTCAGCGCGGCCTCTGCCGTGCGTCGCGCCCGCTCGAAGTCGGAATCCGGCTCGATATTCCGTGGCGTTTCCTGCAATGACGATGGAATGAAGACCCACAGCGCCTGCAGCAGGAAAAAGCACCAGGTCGCCATGAACACGCTGCCGGTCCGCGACAGGGCCCAGATCGCGCCGAGCACGCTGCAGCCGGTCAGCGCCAGGTCCGCGAGCGCGGGCAGGACGCCGGCGTAGGCGTACAGGGAGCGAACGAGCCAGACGGCACCGGCGTGCGCGAGCAGGTACGCCGGCAGTGGCGGCGAGACCCACAACAGCAGGGCACTGAGCAGCAACCAGAGCGCCAGAGCCGTGATGCGACCGGTGCGTTCGAGGGAGCCGGCGAAAAACGTCAACAAGTAGGTAAGCGCAAGCGCCGGGATGATGAGCCGCGCGACGAGTCCCGCGCCGAGCAGCGGCACCAGCACGGTCGTGATGACCGATGCGGCCAAGCCCAGTGCGGCGGCAATCAGCACGCCGCGGCTGAAAGACGGTCGTTTCATGACGCCCTCCTCGCCTGCGCCTCGCGCAGGAAGGCCACGTCGACCTCGTCCTCGCCGACCGTGAGCTCGCGCGCCATCCAGGCCGCATCGCCCGATTCGGGCGCCGCGCCGGGCGCGCTGCCTGCGAATACCTCGGCTTTCTGCCGAAGGCTCTCAAGCGTCGCGCGGCGTTCCTCGAACAGCCGGTGAGCCTCGGCCAGCGCTTTTTCGTCCGCCGCGTGGCGCGCGGTCAGTCGCTTCAGGAAGCGGTCGGTCTCCAGCTTCTTGCGGACCAGGTTGCGGGCGAGATCGTCCTTGCCGGAGGCGAAACAGAGATCCAGCTCGCCGTCGATCTCGTTCAATCGAACGCGCAGCTCGTCGCGACGTGCCGTCAGCGATTCCAGCTCGCGCGCCGCAGCCCGTATGCGGCGCTCCGCCGCGGACAGTTCCTCGTCCATGTCACGCACCGCCTGCTTCAGGACCTCGGCAGGCTCCTCGATGCGGTCGAGCACCGCGTGTACGTCGGCCCGGAACAGGCGCGACAGCCGGTTGATCAGTGCCATGTTGTGTCTCCTTCCAGTTGTGTCCTCGATGGCTGCCATTCTGGAAAGAGCGCGGCCGACTTGTAAGGCACGCTTCGGTAAAAGTTCGCGCACGGCTTTTACAAAAACTTTACATCGCGTCACTTCCCCTAAGTCACTGAAGTGCTAGGCTTTCGCTCAACATGGACAGGAAGCTCCACATACTGGTCGTCGAGGATGAGGCCGCGATACGCGAAGGCCTCGCCGATGTGCTGGTCTACCACGGCTACGCGGTGGAACTGGCCGACACCGGCACCGAGGGCCTGGCAAAAGCGCTGACCGGCAAGTACGACCTGGTGCTGCTCGACATCATGCTGCCCGGCATCGACGGCTTCCGGATCTGCGACCGTATCCGGGAGCAGGACCGGGAGCAGCCGATCATCATGCTGACGGCGCGAAGCTCGGACGAAGACATCGTCGAGGGCCTGAAGCTGGGCGCGGACGATTACGTCGCCAAGCCCTTTTCGGTCCAGCAGCTGGTGCTCCGCATCGAAGCGGTACTGCGCCGCTCGCGGGCCGGCCTGGAGCGAACGAGGACGATCCTCCTGGAAGGCGTCTCGATCGACACGGAGAATCTCAGCGGCCTGGGGCCCGCCGGCGATCTGACGTTCACCCGCCGCGAGATCGAGATCCTGGCCTACCTCGCAAGCCACCCCGATCGACCCGTTCCACGGGATGAATTACTCGTAAAAGTATGGGGTTATGCGCGAAATCTCGACATAGAGACACGTACGGTCGACATCCACATCGCGAAGCTCCGGCGCAAGATCGAGGCGGACCCGGCCGAGCCGCGCAACCTGGTTACCGTCCGCGGGGCCGGCTACCGGCTGCAGCTGGCCGAGCCATGAGCCGGACGTTCCGCCTCACCGATTACGATCCCGGCCGGCTGCGCCTGCTGCTGGGGCTCGTTTTCCTGCTCCTCGCCCTGCCGACCGCGGCGCTGCTCTGGCAGGCGTGGGGGCAGCTCAAGTGGGAAGCCTGGTACCAGTATCGCGGCCAGGCCGAGGAGCTGACCGGCCGGATCGACCGGCAACTCGCCGCCGCCGTCGCGACCGCCGAAGCCCGGACCTTTGCCGATTTCGCCTTCGCGAAAGCCGCCGGCGACCCGGCCGGCAGGCTGCTCGAGCGCTCACCGCTCGCCGGCTGGCCGGTCGTCGAGGACGTACCCGGCGCAATCGGCTATTTCCAGGTCGGCACCGATGGCGAGTTCTCGACCCCGCTGCTGCCCGGCGACGATGCCGCAGCCGGTGCCTTCGGCATCGCAGCCGGCGAACTGGCTGCCCGACAATCGCTGGTCCGGGAGATCCAGGCCGTGCTGGCCGACAACCGCCTGCTCAGGGATCGCGGGCCGATCCCGGGTACGGACCCCGGATTGCAGCGAGCGGCGGCGGCCGACGACCTGCCCGCAGACGCCGCCGGCCTTGCCGACGCGATCGTCGTCACAGGCGGCCGCAGCGCAGAGGCTGAGGCGACGCCGGCCGCCAGCGTGCCGTCCGCAATCGGCGCCAGCCTGGAAAGCGCCGACGAGATGCCTGCAGAGGAGCAGGCACCGGCGGCGAGTCCGGGCGAGGCTTACAACCAGCAGGCCTTCGACGAATTGAATGCGCCGAAGCGCCAGGCCCTGCCTTCAGCCGCCGAGTCCGAGCCTGCCGCGACGGCGCTGTACGGCAAGCTCGAGGACCTGAAGCTCGACGAGGGACTCCAGAAGCGGAGCGAGTCGCGCGAGCAAAAGGACGCCAGGCCGGCAGAGCTTGCCGGACGCGAGGATGACGATGCGCGCGTGCGACGCAACGAGCGCAGCGTGCTGCCCGCGGCGCCGGCCGCCGTGGTGCCGGCGGAAACCCTGCCGGAGGCAGAATCGGCCGACAAGGTCCGGATCGACACCTTTGCCAGCGAGATCGACCCTTACGAGTTCAGCCTGCTCGACAGCGGCCATCTCGTCCTGTTTCGCACGGTCTGGCGCGACGGCGCACGATATATCCAGGGCATCCTGCTCGACCGCGAGCGCTTTATCGAAGAAACGGCCGCGGCCGCGTTCCGTCCGACGTCGCTCGCCACGATGTCCGACCTGGTTGTCGGTTATCGCTCCAACATCATCGGCGTGTTGCGAGGCCGCGAGGCGCGCAGCTACCCGGCGAGCGCGGGCGACCTGGATGGTTCGCTGCTGTACCGGGGACGCCTGTCGGCGCCATTCGACGGCATCGAACTCGTCTACTCGGTCAAGCGTCTGCCGGCAGGGCCCGGCGCAGGCGTCCTCGGCTGGACTGCGGCGGTGCTCGCCGTCGTATTTCTCCTGGGCTATGCCGCGCTCTACCGCCTCGGCCTCGGCCAGATACGGCTCGCCCGCCAGCAGCAAGACTTCGTGTCCGCAGTGAGTCACGAGCTCAAGACGCCGCTGACCTCGATCCGCATGTACGGTGAGATGCTGAAGGAAGGCTGGGCGGACGAGCAGAAAAAGAAACAGTATTACGAGTACATACACGACGAGTCCGAGCGCCTGACCCGCCTGATTTCCAACGTGCTGCAGCTGGCGCGCATCACGCGCAACGAACCGCAGTTCGCCCCGAAACCGGTCAGCGTCGCGGAGCTGCTGGACACTGTCCGATCGAAGATAGCGAGCCAGGCAGAGCGCGCGGGCTTCGAACTCGACATCAGGGTGGATGCCGATGCCGCCCCGGCAGTGCTCGACATCGACGTCGACTGCTTCGCACAGATCGTCATCAACCTCGTTGACAACGCGATCAAGTTCTCGAGACAGGCAGAAATAAAACGCATCGAGATCGCCGCAGCGAGGCGCGGCCGGGAATCGATCGTCGTCTCGGTTCGGGACCACGGTCCCGGCATCCCGAAGGACCAGATGAAGAAGATATTCCGGCTGTTCTACCGGCCGCGATCGGAACTGACGCGCGAAACCGTCGGCACCGGCATCGGCCTCGCGATCGTGCACCAGCTGGCGCAGGCCATGGGTGGCTCGGTGGACGTCGTCAACCGCGAACCGGGTGCTGAGTTTCGCGTAGGCCTGCCGGCCCGGCTGTAGCAAGAACCAGGCTCAGGGCGGCGAGGTTTCGACCGCCTCCAGGAACGCCGCGTCGCTCGTCGCGCTCACCGCAACGACATACCATTCACCGTCGATCTTCTGCCAGACGGACAGATACTTGCCGACGTCGACGAGGTCGCTCTGCTGGCCGATCACAATGGCGCGGTTGATGCCGATCTCGTAGGCCAGGTCGCCCGAGGCAGCCATCACGACGCGGGTTCCTTCCGCGCTGAACTGCCGGACCTGCGCAAAGAACTGGTCGTAGACTCCGCCCAGAGCGTCCCGCCCGACCATCGCCGGCCCGCCGGCGAAATGCATCACGGCGTCCTCTGCCCAGAACGCAAGCGCCGCATCACGATCCTTGGCCGATTCGGCCGCAACGAGCGCCGCCGAGCGCGCCTCGAGAGCGGCCGTCTCGGCCGCGATATCCACGGCCGCCGTTTTGCAGCCGGTCAGCAGCGCGAAGCTGACCAAAGCCGCCAGGATCCTGCTTGTATTCAACACGTGACTCTCCTGATCGATCCCGACAGGCGGTCAGCCGGCCGCAGAGCCCGATTATAGCCAGCACTGCTTCATTACGACGCTGCGACCAGGCATATTCGGGCCGGACGTCAGACGCGCTGCCCGGGTCCGTTCGCAGAATGACTGAGCGGCCGGCGCACGCCCCGGGCCGCGGCCGACGTCAGGCGCCGAGAAGTTCGTAGGGTCCGCCCTTCTTCAGCGCCCTTTGCCACTCCGGGCGAGAACGCATCCGGTCCAGAAACGCGGCCAGGTTCGGGTAGTCGTCCTTCAGGTTTGTCCGCACCTCGGCTGCCTCGAGCGCGAAACTCATCTGGATGTCGGCTGCCGAGAGTTCGTCGCCGCAGAACCACAGGGTGTCATTGAGTTCCGCTTCCATGAAATCCAGGTTGCGCTTCACGTTCGCGTCGAGGTAGCCGTCCCGCACCTTGGCGACGATTCCTTTCGCGATCGGTTTCGCGAAGAACGGCATCTTCGCCATCTCGATGCGCCGCAGTATCAATGAAACGATCATCAACGGCATGAACGTGCCCTCGGCATAGTGCAGCCAGTAGGTGTACGCCATGCGCGCGGGCGTGCCGGCAGCCGGCAGCAGCCTGCCCGTGTCGTACTTGCCAACCAGGTACTCGATGATCGCACCCGATTCGGCGACCGTGGCGTCGCCGTCGGTGATGACCGGGGCCTTGCCGAGCGGGTGCACGGCGAGCAACTCGGGCGGAGCCAGGCCCGTCACCTTGTCGCGGTCGTAACGCCGGATCTCGTACGGAACCCCGAGTTCCTCGAGCAGCCACAGGATGCGCTGCGAGCGCGAGTTTTGCAGGTGATGCAGGGTCAGCATGGCATGTGTCCGGCCTGGCGGCGTAATCGGATGGGACAGGTTAAACGCTGGCGCCAGGTTCGTACAGCAAGGATCCGCCCCCCCGCCCGCTTCGCCCGGCGGCGCTACGTCGCTGCCCCGACTGGCGGGACAGGCACCGATCGATGGATCCTGCCAGGGCGGGCGGTTACCGCCGGCCTTCGATCGCCAATCCCCGAAGCTCCGATCCGAACGGCAGTGCCGCGTTGCCCTCGCCCTCCAGCACCGGCCCGGGGCAGAGCTTGCAGGTCGCCTTGTTGAAGTTCGCGCAGCCGCCGAGTGCCAGCCCACCCAGTAACGCGACGAGCAGCGCCAGCACGATGCCGCTCCAGCGCTGCGAGGCGGGCGGGTCGGGTTGCGCAAAGCGCACGACGCTCGGAGGCATCGCCGGATCGGCGCGTTTGCACGTTTCGGGATGGCGGATTACTGCCCTCGAGACCGCGAATGTACCGTTGTGCTCAGCCGCTGGCATTTTCGTTCCCTCCCCTTTCTACGAGCCTCAAACGTAGGCCCGGGCATTGGCGAGTGCCTGATGCCGTGTGCAGGATTTCCTGATGGATTGGTGACGACTTCCTGACGAACGCGCGCGGGCAGGAATACCGGGCAATCGGGCAGCATTTCACGCCGGCGCGCCCGCGATCTTGCTATGATCGGCCGCGGGCAAACGGGGTATCTGCATGCGCCGAAACCAGGGTGGGCACAGGCGATGGACTTCCTTCGATTCCTGCACGGGGAATCGCGCTTGAGCCTGTTCGCCGAGCTGAAGCGCCGCAACGTATTCCGTGTAGGCATCGCCTATGCCATCACGAGCTGGGCGCTGCTGCAGGTTACTGACGTCGTCAGCCCGATCCTCGGCCTGCCCGCCTGGGCGCCAGACTCATCTTCGTGATTCTCGCCATCGGCCTGCCGCCGGCGCTGATTTTCGCCTGGGCCTACGAGATGACGCCCGAGGGCCTGAAGCGCGAAAAGGACGTCGACCGCAGTCGGTCCATCACGAGCCAGACAGGCCGGAAGCTCGACCGCATCATCATCAGCGTGCTGTCGGTTGCTGTCGTCCTGCTGCTGATCGACAAGTTCATGCTGAGTCCCGCGATACCGCCCGACACGGCCGAGACCTCGGACAAGTCGATTGCGGTGCTTCCCTTCGTGAACATGAGTTCCGACCCGGAGCAGGAGTTTTTCTCGGACGGAATCACGGAGGAAATACTCAACTCGCTGGCCGCGGTCAAGGAACTGAAGGTTGCGGGTCGCACCTCGTCCTTCGCGTTCAAGGGCAGGAACGAGGACCTGCGCCTTATCGGCGACACCCTCGGCGTCGCACACATCCTCGAAGGCTCCGTGCGCAAGGCCGGGGCGACGGTCAGAATCACCGCACAGCTGATCCAGGTCGATGACGGCTTTCACCTGTGGTCGGAAACCTACGACCGTCAGCTGAACGACGTGTTCGCGATCCAGGACGAGATAGCCACCGAGATCCTGAAGCAGCTGAAGGCGCGCCTCCTCGACGAGGAAATCGCGATCCTGACCGCGGAACGCACGGACCCCGAGGTATATGACCTGTACCTGCTGGCGAAACAGCGCATCTACAGCCGGACCCGCGAAACGATCGAGTCCGCCGCGGAGCTGCTGGACCGCGCCATCGCCAGGGATCCGCTTTACGCTCCGGCGCTGGCGCAGCGCGGCATCGTCTCGCTGCTGCTGTCCGAGGACAGCTACGGCGCGACACCGGACGAGATCGCCGAGGCGGACGCGAAGGCGTACCTGGATCGAGCGCTCGACCTCGACCCGCAATCGGCGGAAGCCTGGGGCGGCCTCGGGCTCTATCACCAGAATCGCCCCTACGAGCACGAGCAGGCGATCGACGCACTGACCCGGGCATTGTCGATCAATCCGAGCTACATGGACGCGAGCAACTGGCTCTACGTGGTGCTGGGCGCTACGGGCGACGTGCGTGGCACGCTCGAGCTGACGCGCGACATGATGACGCGTGATCCCCTGTACCGGCCGGGCTTCGCCAACGGCGTCAATACGCTGAACAATTTCGGCCTGCGCGATGAGGCGCAAGCCGCGATCGATCGGTTCAGGCGCTTCGAGCCGGGCGATCCGCAGGTGGCCCGGGTCGAGGCGATGCACTACCTGTATGCCGGCGAGCCGGCCCGCGCGCTGCCGCTGGCCGAAGCGGCCTACGCGGCGCAACCGTCGAACGTCGTCAACCAGTTCGCGCTGACCGTTGCACTGTTCGGCACCATGCAGGTCGAGCGCGTGCTGGAGTTCGGTACCGATATCTTCCGGGTCGACGCGGCCGACTACCTGGGACAGCCCGCGCTGGCGATCGAAATCGCTCAGGAAGTCGCCCGGAGCGGCTATGTCGAACCGCTGCTGCAGCACCTGAACCGGCAAAAGCAGAGCCGCGACGCCGTGGCCTGGGTCGAGGAGCGCTGGTCCGACCTCGAATCCTTCGCGGCGGACCACCCGGCGGACGACTCGGGCTGGGACACGATGGGACAGCTGGCCTACGCGTACCGGGAAAGCGGCAACCGGGCCAGGTTCGAGCAGGCGGTGGACCTGTATGGCGTCGCCCAGCAGCGGATCGCCGACGCCGGCATCGACAACTGGGTGCAGCAACTGGATCGCGCCCGCTACTTCGTCCTGGCCGGCGATCCCGACAGCGCGCTGGCCGCGCTGGACCGGGCGATCGCGCTCGGCTATCGCGGCTGGTTGCCGATCGCCGGCTTCGAGCCAGCCTTCGCCGAGCTCGTCGGCGATCCCCGCTACGATGAGATCGAGGCGCGCCTGGTCGACGTGACCAATGCGGAGCGGGACAAGCTCGGCCTCGATCCGATCGACGTATCCGGCGCTTTCCCCCCATGACCCGGCGGCGATTTAGGGGACTGGCATTCCATATGCTGAAACGGCATTCCAGATTCTGAAAGATTCGCTGGCCGCAAACCGCCGGCCTCCGCTAGAATCCCCGCCAATTCAGCGACATAACGGGGCGGCTGTCGCGCCCACCGGCTGACCGCCGGCAGTCAGGCCAGAGAGCCGCGAACCCCGCGCGGTCTGCAACAGCGACCCGGGAATTTGCGGCAGGCTGTCGGCTGCCGGAAAACAGGTGCACGGATACACACGGCCGGCCAGTCCGGCATGGGTTCACTACGATTCGAGAGAACGGAATTTCCTATGTCACACGACGACGACAACGACGACATCGTCCTCGCAGAGCTGCCTGACGACGAACTGGTCGAGCAAATGTTCGATGATCTATACGACGGCCTGGCCGAAGAGATCGTCGAGGGAACCAACATCCTGCTCGAGCGCGGCTGGGATCCGAAGCGGGTTCTCGATGATGCGCTCGTGGGCGGAATGAACATCGTGGGCGAGGATTTCCGCGACGGCATACTGTTCGTGCCCGAGGTTCTGCTCGCCGCGAACGCGATGAAGGCCGGCATGGCGGTCCTGCGGCCTTTGCTGGCGGAAACCGGAGCGAAACCGGTCGGCAAGATGGTGATCGGCACCGTCAAGGGCGATATCCACGATATCGGCAAGAACCTCGTCGGCATGATGATGGAAGGTGCCGGATTCGAGGTCGTCGATCTCGGCATCAACACGGATGCCGAAACGTATATCGCGGCGCTGCGCCGGGAACAGCCGGACATCCTCGGCATGTCGGCGCTGCTTACGACGACGATGCCGTACATGAAGGTGGTCATCGACACGCTCAAGTCGGAAGGGATACGCAGCGACTATATCGTCATGGTCGGTGGCGCCCCGCTGAACGAGGAGTTCGGCAAGGCAATCGGCGCGGACGCTTACTGCCGCGACGCGGCGACCGCGGTCACCGTCGCCAAGCAGCTCGTCGCGCAGCGCCGCGCCTCCTGAATACCGGCGGGTCCGGGCGAGCGATATGACATGACGCATTCGATCCTGATCATTGCATGCGGCGCGCTGGCCCGCGAACTGGTCGAGGTCGTGCGTTGTAACAACTGGTCGCACGTGAAGATCCAGTGCCTGCCGGCGGATCTGCACAACACGCCGATCCGGATTCCGAGGGCCGTCGAGGAGGTGATCGAGACCTACCGCGAACAGTATCCGAAAATCTTCGTCGCCTATGGCGACTGCGGTACTGGCGGACAGCTTGACAGCGTACTCGAAAAATATGGCATCGAACGTCTGCCCGGTTCCCACTGCTACGAGTTCCTTGCCGGCACCGAGGTATTCAACGAACTCGCGGGTGAAGAACTCGGCAGCTTCTACCTGACCGATTTCGTCGTGCGCCACTTCGACCGCCTGGTCAAATACGGCCTGGGCATCGAGGCTCACCCTGAGCTGTTGCCGCTCTACTTCCAGCATTACAAGCGCGTCGTTTATCTCGCGCAGGATCCGACGCCCGAGTTGCGCCACATGGCACGCACACAAGCCGAATATCTCGGGCTCGATTTCGTCGAACGAGATACCGGGATGGCGCCGCTCGACAAAGCCGTAAGCGAACAGGTCGTACAGTGGCGAAGCTGATCTGCATTTACTGGCGCGACATCCCCGCACAGGTCGTCGGCCGTTCGGGACGCGACACCTTCAAGCTGGAGCTGCCACCGCGATTCGCGAAAGCTATCGACCGCGCCGCCATGCGCGCCGGCCGCGGCTCCAGCGATGCCTACCTGGCCGACTGGCGCCGGGAGACCGAGCAGGTCAGCGGTGACCTGGAGCAACTCGTTGCCGAACGCGCGGCCCAGCTGGAAGCCCGTTTCCCGGACGAATATCTCGAGTCCGTCGTCAAGGCCGGCGGCCTGATCGAAAATGTCGGCCAGCGCTGAATAGCGCCTGGCCCCTGCCCCAAAAGGAACATCATGACTGACACCGTGATCAGCTCGCGCAGCAAGGAAGTGGTCATAGGCTTCGATCGGCCCTTCGTCGTCATCGGCGAGCGCATCAACCCGACCGGCCGCAAGCTCCTCGCCGAGGAGATGAAGGTCGGCGACTACAGCCGAGTCCAGTCGGACGCCATCGCCCAGATCGAAGCCGGCGCGCAGATCCTCGACGTCAATGCCGGCATACCGCTGGCCGATGAACCGGCGATACTCGCCGAGTGCATCCAGCTGCTGCAGTCGATCACCGACGTGCCGCTGTGCATCGACTCGTCGGTCCTGGAAGCGCTGGAATCCGGGCTTTCCGTTTACCAGGGCAAGGCCCTGCTGAACTCAGTTACCGGCGAAGACGAACGCCTCGAACGCATCCTTCCGCTCGTCAAGAAGTACGGTTGCGCGGTTATCGCCATCTCCAATGACGACACCGGCATTTCGGAGGACATCAACGTGCGCTTCGCCGTGGCGAAGAAGATCGTCGAACGCGCGCGGGATCACGGTATCCCGACCAGCGACATCATCGTCGATCCGCTCGTCATGCCGATCGGCGCAATCAACAGTGCGGGCGTGCAGGTCATGGAACTGGTCCGCCGCCTGCGCAGCGAGCTGAAGGTCAATACTACCTGCGGCGCATCGAACCTGAGCTTCGGCCTGCCGAACCGCAACGGGCTCAACGCCGCTTTCCTGAGCATGGCAATTGCCAGCGGCATGACGTCCGCGATCACGAATCCGCTGCATGCGGAAATGATCCAGTCGGTGCGCGCCGCAAATGTCATCATGGGGCACGATCCCGAGTGCAGCCAGTGGATCCGCAACTACCGCGATCCGTCGGCGCCTGCGCCCGAGCGTACCGGGCGCCGGGCGGGACGTCGACGCCGCGACCGCGACTGAGGCAATGACAGACACGCGCGATCCGCTGATCGTCTTTTCGCCGTCAGGCAAGCGCGGCCGCTTCCCCGCAGGCACGACCGTGTTGCAGGCCGCGAGGAAGCTCGGCGTGGACCTCGACTCGGTCTGCGGCGGCCGCGCAATTTGCGGCCGCTGCCAGGTCTCGGTAACCGAAGGCGAACTGCCGAAGCACGGCATGCGCTCCAGCGCGGCGAACCTGTCCGCGCGTGGCGAGGCGGAGGAAAAGTACGCGACTCGGCGCAAGCTCGCCGCCGGGCGGCGCCTGAGCTGCCAGGCGACACTGTGCGGCGATATCGCTATCGACGTTCCGGCAACGAGCCAGGTGCACCGCCAGCTCGTCCGCAAGCCGTATGAGGCGCACGACATCGAAGTCGATCCGGTTACCCACCCGTACTACGTCGAAGTGGCGCAACCGGACATGCACGACCCGAGCGGCGACCTGGAACGCCTGCGCGACGCGCTGGCGCGCGACTGGCAGCTCACCGGTCTCGCAATCGCGCACCCGGCGCTGCAGTCACTGCAAACGGCATTGAGGGCCGGTCGCTGGACGGCGACCGTGGCTGTACGCGAGCAGCGGGAGATCGTGGCCGTCTGGCCGGGGTTCCGGGGCAAACTCTTCGGCATAGCGATCGACATCGGTTCGACAACGATCGCAGCGCACCTGTGCGACCTCGCGAGCGGCGAAGTAATGACGAGCGCGGGACGCATGAATCCGCAGATTCGCTTCGGCGAAGACCTGATGAGCCGCGTTTCCTACGTGATGATGAATCCCGGCGGGGAGACGGAACTCACGGCAGTGGTCCGCGAGGCGATCAATGAGCTCGTCGCGGAAGTCGCCGATAACAGCGGCATCGAGCCCGAAGATATCGTCGAGCTGACGCTGGTCGGCAACCCGATCATGATGCATCTCGTGCAGGGCCTGAACCCGGTCGAGCTCGGCGTCGCGCCGTTCGCACTGGCTACGGATTCCAGCGTAACGATACCCGCGCGCGAACTCGGCCTCCGCATAAATCCCGGCGGTTACGTCTACGCCCTGCCCTGCATTGCGGGTCACGTCGGTGCGGACACGGCCGGGGTGCTGCTCGCCGAGGCGCCTTACGATCGCGACGAAATCTCGCTGATCGTCGATGTCGGCACGAACGCCGAGATCCTGCTCGGCAATCGCGAGCGCCTGCTGGCTGCATCCTCCCCGACCGGGCCGGCATTCGAGGGCGCGCAGATCAGCGCCGGGCAGCGGGCGGCGCCGGGCGCGATCGAACGCGTGCGGATCGACCCGCAGACGCTCGAGCCGCGCTTCAAGGTCATCGGCTGCGAGCGCTGGTCCGACGAAGCTGAATTTGTCGACGAGCTGCCAGGCTCCGGCGTTACCGGCATCTGCGGCTCGGGCATCATCGAGGCGATCGCCGAACTGTACCTGGCCGGGGTAATCGCCGCGGACGGCACGATCAGCGGCAGCAATGCGGCACGCAGTCCCCGGGTCGTGCCGGACGGGCGGACCTTCAGCTACACACTGCTCGACGGCGAACCGGGCGTACGCATCCAGCAGGGCGATGTCCGCGCGATCCAGCTGGCCAAAGCGGCGCTCTATGCGGGCGCGCGCCTGCTCATGGAAAAGCTCGGCGTCGAATCAGTCGACCGCATCCGGCTGGCCGGCGCCTTCGGCGCACACATCGATGTCAAGTACGCGATGGTGCTCGGCATGATCCCCGACTGCCGCCTTGATCAGGTCTCACCGGCCGGCAACGCGGCAGGCACCGGGGCCCGCATCTGTCTCCTCGATCGCGGGATGCGGCCGTTCGTCGAGGCACGAACTCGTGGCGTCGAAAAAATTGAGACCGCGGTCGAGCCGCGCTTCCAGCACCACTTCGTCGAAGCCATGGCGATTCCCCACGGTTCCGATCCCTTTGCCGAACTGCAGAAGGTCGTTACGCTGCCGAAGCGCGTCGAGCCTTCCGAGAAACCCGTCCGCGGACGCAACCGGCGCCGCCGATGAGCCGACGCACGCACAGGCCCAGGCGTGTTGCTGCCGCGGTTCGGCAGCTGCCCTGGCAGCGCGTACACAACCCCTACCCGCCCGTCGAGGTGCTGAGCGCAGACCAGGTCGAGGCCGTGATCGATGCGGCGCTGACCGTGCTCGAGACGAAGGGCTTTCGTTACCTCGAAGACGAGAGCCGGTCGATGCTGCTGGCGGCCGGGGCCGAGCCGGCAGGACCGGAGCGCATGCTGCGCCTCGACCGCGGCCTCGTCCGGGAACAACTCCGCCATGCGCCGCGCGGATTCCCGCTGCGGGCCCGCAATCCGGGCCGCGATCTCTGGATCGGCGACAACGAAATCGTGTTCGTCTCCGTCGGCGGCCCGGCCTTTTGTAGCGACCTCGACCGTGGCCGCCGCCCCGGAACCTACGCCGAGCACTGCGAGTTTCTGAAACTCGTGCAGAGCCTGAACATCATTCACCAGGAAGGCGGCGGCGGATTCGAGGCAATGGACCTGCCGCCGGAGTCGCGCCACCTGGACCTGTACCTCGCGCAGCTCACGCTGCTGGACAAGAATGCGCAGGCCTATGCGCTCGGCCGCGAGCGCACGCTCGACTGCCTCGAAATGACGGCGATAGCGCTCGGCACGACGCGCGAACAAATGGAGGCCTCGCCGGCAGTCCTCGCAATCATCAACACGAATTCCCCCATGCAACTCGATGTGCCGATGACCGAGGCCATCATCGAGCTGGCGCGACATCGGCAGGTGGCCTGCATCACGCCCTTCACGCTGGCGGGCTCGATGAGCCCGGCGACGCTGGCCGGCACGCTCGCTCAGCAGACTGCGGAAGTGCTCGCCGTCGTTACGCTGTCACAGATCGTACGGCCGGGCGCTCCCGTCATGTACGGGTCCTTCGCGTCCAACGTCGACATGCAAAGTGGCGCGCCGGCGCTCGGTACGCCGGAGTATGCTCGCATGGCGCTGGCGAGTGGCCAGATCGCGCGGCGGCTCGGGCTGCCATTCCGCTCCAGCAATACAACGACCTCGAACTGCGTCGACGCGCAATCGGCCTACGAGAGCCAGATGTCCGTCTGGAGTTCGATACTTGCCCACACCAACCTGCTGAACCATGCGGCCGGCTGGTTGGAAGGCGGATTGACGGCATCGTTCGAGAAACTGGTTGTCGACGCCGAGATGCTGCAGATGATGGTCGAGACGCTGCGGCCGATCGTCCTGAGCGATGACGAGTTCGCGCTCGATGCGATCGCCGAGGTGCCGCCTGGAGGCCACCATTTCGGCACCGCACACACGCTGGCGCGTTATGAAACGGCGTTCTACCAACCGCTGCTGTCTGACCGGCAGAACTTCGAGCGCTGGCAGGAAGGCGGCAGCAAGGACGCCGCCATGCGGGCCAACGAGATCTGGAAGCAGCTGCTGAAAGATTACGAGAAACCAGCCAACGATCCAGCCGTCGAAGAGGCATTATCGAGCTATGTCGAGAAGCGCAAGCGGGCAATTGCAGCAAGACTGCGCTGAGAACAGAGAGAGAGTTTATGCGTCCCAAACTGAAAACACTGAGCGACGAACTCACGCGCCAGATCGTTGACGAAGCGATGCGGCTGATGGCCGAGACCGGGATGGAGATCCGCGGCCCGAACATGAAGGCGCGCCTGCTCGAGCACGGGCTGAAGACCGACAAGAGCGGCAAGCGCGTGCTGTTCCCCCGCGACGTCGTCGAGCGCGCAATCGAAACCGCGCCGTCATCGTTCACCCTGCACGACCGCGACGGGAAGCCCTATACCGAGATCGGCGGCAACAACGTCCACTACGTGCCGGGTTCGAGCGGTCTCAAGATCCTCGACCACCGGAGCGGCGAAACCCGGCTCGCGAATTCGACCGACTTCATCGAGTACGCGCGGATCTGCGACGGGCTCGAGCACATCGCCTACCTCGCGACCGCCTTCTCGACCAACAAGGACATCGAGCCACAGGTCTCGGACGCCTGGCGCCTGTACATGACGCTGACGACGTCCAAGAAGCCGGTCGTCTCCGGCGCCTTCGGCGAGCACGGCGTGACGCGCATGGCCGACATGATGCAGCTGTTCCGCAAGGACCGTGCGGACCTGGTCGCGAAGCCGATGTCGATCTTCACGATCACCGCGACCGGAAACTTCCGCTTCGGGGAGGACTCCTGCCAGAACCTGCTCGACTGCGCCGATGCCGGCATTCCGGTCGAGATCGTCCCGGTCACGCTGATGGGGCTCATCGCACCCGTCACGCTGGTCGGCGCGCTCGTCTTCCATTGCGTCGACGTGCTGACGGGCATCACGATGGCCCAGGTGGTCCGGCCGGGCACGCCGGTCCTGTTCGGCGGCGCACCGGCGACCTTTCACATGAAGGCGGCCAGCTCGCCGATGGCGGCGATCGAGGCGCAGCACCTGAACGTAGCCTACGTCGAGATTGCGAAGTCCCTGGGCCTGCCGACCCAGGCTTACATGGCCCTGTCCGACGGCAAGTTCCTCGACGCGCAGGCCGGCGGCGAGACCTTTTCCAGTGCCCTGCTCGCCGCGATCGCCGGCGTCAACTCGGTGTCCGGGCCCGGCATGCTCGATTTCGTGCTGACCTTCAGCCTGCCGAAGCTCGTGTTCGACAACGAGGTCTGCGGCCAGTCGCTGCATTTCGTGCGGGAGATCCGGGTACTGGACGACCTGCCGGCAACGGGGCTCGTGCGGGACCTGATGGAGCATGACCACCTGATCACCTCCCCGCACACGCTGCAGCACTGGCCGCAGGAGCTCTACCTGACGGACCCGGTCATCGACCGCGAAAACCGCGAGAGCTGGCAGAAGGCGGGCTCGAAGGACCTGCTCACTCGCGCAACCGAGGAGGTTGAGCGCAGACTTGCGGCCTACCGCCCGATCGAGACGGATCCGTCCGCCGACAGGACGATGCGCGAGATGGTCCTGGCGGGCCTGGACAGCCAGACGAAGCTGCCGGAGCTGCCGCCGCCGCAGGAAGGCGCCGTCAAGATGGCCCCGGTCGGCCGCCGCGGGCGCGCCGGGCGCCGCCGCCGCTGACGCGGTGCCGGCCGGGCCGAGCAGTTCGCGCGACCGTTCCCGGCCGACGTCGTACGCGAGATGGAGGCCCACGGCGTGCCCTGCATGCCGGCCGGCTGGCTGAGCTATCCGTATGTCGATCCGAGGCCGTTTCGCCACGTGATGGCCGTGCTGGCACGCGAGCAGGCCGACCGCCCGCCGCCTGTCGACATCCCGTTCGCGTGTCCCCCGCCCGGCGGCCGAGTTCAGTCGGCCCTGCGCCAGTCATCGCCCGGCAGAATTCGGCGCATGTAGCCGTCGAACAGCGGCACGGTGAACGCCGTGTCGCCATGGCTCGGGCTCCAAACCATGCCCTTGCCAATGAGCTGGCTGCGCACCGGTGCCAGCGAACGCACGTCGCGCCGCAGCACGTCCGCGATCGCACCGGAGCGGTGCGGACCGGGACCGAGCTCGGCCATCGCCCGCAGATAGCGCTTCTCGCTCGGCGTCAGCCGGTCGAAGCGCACGCTGAAAAACCCCGCATCCAGCGCCGCGATGGCCGTTGCGGTGGCCAGCTCGACGTCGGCCAGCGTGATCGGCGAGTCGTCGGCGGCGTCCCAGGCATGCTTGCCCCATTCCTGCAGGAAGTACGGGTAACCCTGGGTGGACGCAACGATCGCGTCGACCGCGTCCGGCTCGATTGCGGCCTCCTCCGCCTCGACCGGTTTGACGATCGCGTCCCGTGACGCCGCAGGCGACAGCGGCTCGATGACCGGGAACTCGAACAGCCGCTCGGCATAGGACTTCGCGCGTCCCATGTTGCCGCGCAACTGCGGCAACCCGGCGCCGACCAGCACGACCGGCAGCCTGCGCTGCGCACAGCGATGCAACGCCGTGATCAGGGCGGCGAGCTCCTCCTCCGGCACGTACTGCAGCTCGTCGACGAACAACACCAGCGCGGTCTCGCCCTTGCTCGCCGCCTCGCCGGAAGCTTCGAGGAGCGCCAGCAGGTCGAGTTCGAGATCGCCGTTGTCCGCCAGGCCCGGCTCGGGGTCGAGATCGATGCCTACCTCGAGGTCCTGGTACTTGACCTTGAGCGCCTTCGCGAACCCGGCGAGTCCGCGCAGCGCGCGGCGGGCGAGCTCGGCCGCGCGTTCGTTCCGCGACAGCCTCAGGAGCGCGCGCCGCAATTCGGGCGCCAGGATCGAGGGCAGCGAACGGTTTTCCGGGGCCTCGATGCGCAGCGTCTGCATGTGATTCGTCTCGGCATCCTCGCGCATGCGCTCGAGCAGCACGGTCTTGCCGACCCCGCGCAGGCCGATCATCAGGACGCTCTTGGTCGGTTTGCCGAGGCGGACCCGTTCGAGCGCGATGCGCACCTGCCCGAGCAGTTCGTCGCGGCCGGCGAGCTCGGGCGGCGGCGTGCCCGCCCCCGGCGTGAAAGGATTTCGGACCGGATCCATGGCGGCGATTATAACGAGCTTACTCCGGTTTATGCACTCCGGATAAACATGCGCGCCTGCGTGGCAGCGCAGCGCGAAACGAGCTGTTGACAGTTCAAAACAGAATGACTATTCTGCCTGCCATGGTCAGAACCCGCACATTCGATCCGTCCACCGCGCTCGCCCGCGCGGTCGAGCTGTTTTCGGCCAAGGGCTACTCGGATACGTCGATGGACGACATCGTCCGGGCGACCGGGGTCAGCCGCTACGGGCTGTACGGCACCTTCGGCAACAAGCGGGAGCTGTTCGAGCAGGCACTGGAAAAATACGCGGACGACATGGGTCGGCAGTCCTTCATGCGCCTCCTCGACCCGGACGCGTCGCTCGCCGACATCCGGGCGATTTTCGAGCAGCAGGTGTGCGCGGTCTGCGACAGCAACCGCGAGCGCGGCTGCCTGCTGACCCAGACGGCGATCGAGGTGGCGCCGCACGACCCGGAGATCCGCGGCGTGCTGATGCGCTTCCTGAAACGCATGTCCAAGACCTTCACGATCGGCCTCGAAACGGCGCGGAACCGGGGCGAGGTCCCTGCGGACCTGGACCTGAAGCAGGCGGGCGAGTACCTGCTGTTCAACCTGTTTGCGCTGCTGACACTGGCCCGGGCCGGCTTCCCGCGCGAGACCCTGGACGCCTACGTCGAAACGACGATGGCCACCGTCAGCCGCTGAAAATTTTTTGGAGTTTCCAGAATGAGTATTCTGTATCGACACACGCAAGCCCCTGATTCGGCCCTTTTTTTGGCTGAATCAGAACGCTTGTTCTGTGTTTTTGACCCCGCCGCCGGGAACGAACCCGCGGCCTTTCCCCTGGAGGATGACGCCATGCAACGCCCCAACCCGTACCAGAGCTTCCTGCTCGCCTTTGCCGCCACACTGGGTCTCGGTCTTGCGACCGGAGCCCAGGCCGACTATGCCGCGCCGCCGTATGCGGCCGAGATGCAGTCCTGCCTTGACGAGGTATATGCGCACCTGGACCTGAACGGCGCCGAGCGCGTACGCCATTACGTCGCCAAGACACGCCGCTCGCGCAACGGCTATGCCCTGTACATCGACACCGTCGTATTCGAGGGTGACCGTGAGCAGCAGTACGCCAGCTACTGCCTGGCCCGGGGCAGCGAGGAACCGGTGAAGTTCCAGATCGAGAACAAGCAGATCTGAGCCCACGGCCGGCGGCCGGGCGGCCCTCCCCCCAAGAAGGGATGGCTCCGGTCGCCGGTTCTTCCGGGCGTGACGGGCGTACGCGCGCCTGCTACCGTCGGTCTCCGCATGAATACACCGGATCCGAAACGAAAACTCAGCGCGGCCGATCTCGCGGGGATGTCCGGTCTCGAGTACCTGCAGACGATGATCGCCGGCCTGCACCCGTTCCCGCCGATGTCGGCGACACTCTCGTTTCACCTGAGCGAAGTCTCGCCGGGCCGGGCCACGATCCTCGGCGAACCGAAGCCCGAATACTACAATCCGGGCGGTAGCGTGCACGGCGCCTGGGCCGCGGCGCTGCTCGACTCCTGCATGGGCAGCGCGATCCACACCAGCCTGGGGCCCCGCACCTGGTTCACGACCGTCGAATTCAAAATCAACATGCTCCGGCCGATCAGCACCGAGACCGGCACGGTGACCGGGCACGGCCGGCTCGTAAAACCCGGCCAGCGGATTGCCTTCGCGGACGGTGAACTGAAAGATGCCGAGGGACGCCTGCTTGCCACCGGCACCACCACCTGCCTGATCTTCCCGCCCGCCGACTGAGGCAGCGCGTTGAAACGGCGGGCACCGCGCGGCGGCATACGGGACTCGATAAAGGGGCGCCCGCACGGCGGGCTCCCGCAGCCAGGTGGACCTGCCTGATATCCCTATTTTGTCGCGCCGACCTCGACGATGATATTCCACAGGAAGCGGACCATTTCCTTGAGTGACTCTTCGGAAATCCGTTCGTCGTCTGAATGCGCGCCGAAGCGGCTGTTGATCTCCTCCAGTGTGCGCGCAGGTCCGATGCCGTAGGCCTCGGTGCCCTTGGAACGAATCTGCGCCATGTCGGTGGCGCCGGTCGCCATTACCGGGATCGTCGTCGAGTTCGGATACATGCGCTTCGCGACCCGCTCGATCGTCTGGAACATCTCGTTGTCGATGCCGGACGGCGGGGCTTCCGGACGGTAGATCGGCTCGGGCACGATCTCGATCGCGGGATTGTCGATGACTTTCGCGAGTTCCTGGTAGAACGCCTCGACGTTCTCGTCCGGCAGCATGCGGATATCGAGCACGGCCGAACCTTCCGACGGCACCACGTTCTTGCGAAAACCCGCATCGATGATCGTCGGCACGACGGAGGTGCGCAGCGTCGAGTAGTGGAATGGATCGTTCTCGCGGAACCAGGAATCCACGTCTGCCGCCTGCGCTGGATCTTCTACGCTGCCGTAGCGCCGGGCCGCATCCTCGCCGCTGATCGACGCCATACGCTCGAAGTAGGCACGCGTCGTGTCGTTGAGGCGTACGGGTGTCTGCCAGCGGCCGACTTTAGCCACTGCCTCGGCAATCATGACCACCGCATTGTCCGTGCGCGGCAGCGAGCCGTGCCCGGCCGTTCCCCGCGCGACGAGCGTAGCGCGCCGCGGCTTCTTTTCGGTTGTCTGCACGCCGACCATGCGCACCTCGCCGCCCTCCTCGCGCATGCCGCCGCCCTCGGCGATACAGTACTCGGCTGCGATCTTGTCCCAGTGATGTTCGACCATGTAATTGATGCCGACCTCCGGCGTGCCCTCCTCGCCCGACTCCGCGAGGAAGATGATGTCGCGGTCCAGCTCGACCTCGAGACGCTTCAGCAGCAGCATGACCATGATGCCTGCCGTCACGTTGTCCTTGTCGTCCAGCGTGCCCCGGCCCCAGATGTATCCGTCCTTGCGCACCGCCCCGAACGGGTCCTCCGACCACTTGTCGGCCTGCACGCCGACGACATCGGTGTGGCCCATGATCAGTATCGGCCGTTTCGACCCGTTGCCCCTGATGCGGGCGACCAGGTTCCCGCGATCCGGATCCAGCGCATACATTTCGGACGCGATGCCCTCGCTCGCCAGCACGTCGCGGATATAATTCGCGACCTCGGTCTCGTTCCCGGGCGGGTTCGACGAATCGATCCGGACCAGGTCCACCATGTAACCGATGGCTTCGTCGCCGGCTTCGTCCCAGTCGACGAGATACTCACTCTGCGCCGCCGCAATCGCCGGCAATAGCAGCAGGGCTGCCGAAACGGTGTATTTCATTGTCGATCTCTCCCTGTGGATCGGGCGCCAGCGCCCTGCCCGGAGTGTACGCAAGCGCGGCGGCGCGACAAAGCGAGAACTGGCAGGGTATTGAAAAACGCCCTGCCAGCGCGCGACAAGGCTGTCTCGCCCGCCGTTCAAGCACGCAAGTGCTCGAACCGCGGGGAGCGAGCCCGGACATGCGCCGGACTCGCGACGTTGAAGAAGGTCTGGACGACCTTTTTCAATATCCTGCTAGGAAGCGAGTTTCCGGCCCAGTTCCACGACGACCTCGGCCAGCGCTTCGACGTCCTCGTTGCGAGTACGCCAGTTCGAAAAAGCCGGGCGAAAGATGGTTCGGGCTCCCATCTTCGAGGTGCCGACCAGGAAACGCCCGTCGTCTAAGACGGCCTGGCCGAGCCGTCGATTGAGTTCGTCGAGTTCTGCATCGGCCAGGCCACCCGGGTTGTACCGGAACGAAACGATATTGAGTTTCGGGTCGTTCATCAGTTCGAGCCCCGGCGTCGCTCGCACGACGGCCGCGAAGTGCTGCGCGATGTCGAGGCAGTGCTCGACGATACGCCGATGCCCTTCCCGCCCGTAGGCCTTCAGCGTGGCCCAGACCGCGAAGCTGCGGGCGCGGCGCGAACTTTCGGGACCGATCGCACCGTAGGTCGGCCGCGCATCGTTCTCGTCCGGCAGGTAGTCGGCCGAGTAACGGAACGCACGCGCGAGCAGGCCGTAGTCCCGCACGAAGGCGTAGCCGGAGTCATAGGGAACGTTGAGCCACTTGTGACCGTCCACGGTCGCGGAGTCCGCGCGCGCGGCACCCTCGACGAGCTGCGCCGTGCGTGGTGACACCGCGGCGAACAGCCCGAAAGCGCCGTCAACGTGTACCCAGCAGTTGTGGGCACGCGCAAGATCGATCATGTCCCCGACCGGGTCGAACTCGCCCGCGTTGACTTCGCCGGCATTGACGACGACGAGCGCCGGCTTGCCCTCCAGTCGCTCGAGGCCCTGCCGGAATCCCTCGAGATCGACGCGTCCGAAGTCGTCACGGCAGAACCGCTGCACGCTGCCGCGGCCGATACCCTGCAGCGCGAGCACCTTGAGCGTGCTTGCATGCACGAAGCCGGACGTGAGAACCGGGACCTGCGGCAGCCCGGCCAGCCCCGTCTCGGAAACGTCGAAGCCCTGCTGCTCGCCCCACCATTGCCGCGCGGCGGCGAGGCCGACGAAATTGGCCATCGACGCGCCGGTGACCATGACACCCGACCAGCTTGCCGGGAGACCGAGGAGTTCTTTCAGCCAGTCGAGCGCCTGCCGCTCCATCTCGACACCGACAGGCGACAGGATCCAGGTATAGGTGACCGCATCGTAGGCACTCGCCAGCAGATCGGCGCCAAGCGCCGCCGGCGTGCTGCCACCGATGACGAAGTGATAACAGCGCGGTCCGGCCGTATTGCCGCCGGCCAATTCGTTCAGCCGCTGCAGCTCCTCGAGTGCCGCTGCCGCACCGCAGCCGGTCTCCGGCAGGGACCGATAAAATCCCTCGAGCGCGGCCGCAGCACCGGGCGGCAATGCGATACGCTCGTCCGTGCTGCGTATGACATCGCTCAGCGACCGCTGCAGCTGACCGATCAGCTGCTCCATTTCGAGGCGCAGGTCAGTGCCGGGCTCGTATGTATCCATGGATTCAACTCACTCAACTGTCTTGGGCGAAAGAGCCGGGAGCAATGGCCGGCAATGCCGAAAATAACATGCTCGCCAGGTGCAGTTGCTGTCCCGGAATTCGAGTTCTTCCCTATTAGTCCCAGTAGGGTGCTTTGAGAATGCGCTTCAACAGCTTGCCGGTCGGGTGTCGTGGCAGCTGGTCCATGAAGTCGATGCTCTTCGGACATTTGATATGTGACAAGCGCTCGCGGCACCATGCTATGAGCTCGGCCTCGAGCGACGGCCCGGCCTCGACACCCTGCGTCGGCTGAACAACCGCCTTGACCTGCTCGCCGAGATCTTCGTCCGGTATGCCGAAGACCGCGACGTCCGCAATTTTCGGGTGGGTGATCAGCAAATTCTCCGTCTCCTGCGGGTATACGTTAACCCCGCCGGAAATAATCATGTAGGACTTGCGGTCGGTCAGGTAGAGGTATCCATTTTCGTCCATGTAGCCGACATCGCCCAGCGTGCTCCAGCCCAGCTCGTTATAAGCTTTCTTCGTCTTCTCGGGGTCGTTCAGGTATTCGAAATCGCTGGCGCCGCCGAAGTAGATGACGCCGGTCTCCCCCGGCGGCAACTCGTTGCCGTCCTCGTCCAGCACGTGCGGCTCGCCGTACAAAGCGCGCCCGACCGAGCCCTTGTGCGCCAGCCACTCCTGCGGCGAGATCGCGCAAAACCCGTTGTTCTCACTGCCGGCGTAGTACTCGTAGATTACCGGCCCCCACCACTCGATCATCTGCTCCTTGACCGGCACGGGACACGGAGCGGCGGCGTGAATGGCGACTTTCATGCTCGACACGTCGTAACGCGCGCGCAGCTCATGCGGCAACTTCAGCATGCGGACGAACATCGTCGGAACCCACTGCGAGTGCGTGCAGCGATATCGTTCGATGGCGGCGAGCGCAGCCTCCGGGTCGAAGTGCCGCATGACGACGCACCGGCCGCCACAGGCCAGCATGCCGAGCGTGTAGCGCAGCGGCGCGGCATGATACAGCGGGGCCGGCGACAGGTACACGACGCTCTCATCCACCCCGTACAACGCATAGACTGCGAGGCCGCGCGGGTCGGCCTCACCTACCTTGCGTCCCGACAGGGGTACCTTGACGCCCTTGGGCCGGCCGGTCGTGCCGGACGAATACAGCAGATCCTGCCCGGTCGTTTCATCCGCGATCGGTTCGGCAGGCATTTGCGCGATAGCTGTCTCTATCGGCTCGAAGTTCTCGATGTCGCCGCCGACCGAAAAAAGCGCCACGTCGCCTCCGCAGCGCCCGGCGATATCGCGCGCCTTGCCCGCGTAACGCGCCGAGGCGATGAAGAGCTTCGCGCCGCAGTCGTCGACGATGTAGTGCGTCTCCTCCGCGGTCAGGTAGGTACTCGCGGCCGTGTAATAGAGCCCGCTGCGCAGCGCACCCAGGCAGATCTCGAGCAGCTCGAGCCGGTTCTCGACGCACATGGCAATGCCCGCGCCGATTCCGAGGCCGCGACTGCGGAACAGCCGGGCATAGCGATTCGCGACCGCTTCGAGCTCCCCGTAGGTCCGCTCTTCGCCCGTCTCCACGAGCGTCAGCGCGACCCGGTCGGCCGGCCAGTCACCCAGTCGTCGCGTCGGTGAGTTCGGCATGTCGTCGATGCCCTCCGCCTGCCAAACTACTACAGGAACGTCCGGCGGTCAGCAGCGGCGCTGCCGGCTGCACGCCGGGTCGTGCTAACCTCGGCCGCAGTACCGGGCGGGAGACAGACATGTTCCAGCGATTCGTCGCCATAAACCTGCTGCTTGTAGCCGCAGCCAACCCGCAGACCCTGGAAGACGAAGCGGTCGCCTGGCTCACTGACTACCTGAAGATCGACACCATCAACCCGCCCGGCAACGAGTCGCGCGCGGTCGAGTACATCGGCGCAATACTCGATGCCGAAGGCATCTCCTGGCAGGCGGCCGAAAGTGCACCGGGCAGGGGCAACCTTTGGGCGCGGCTGGAAGGTGGCGACGAGCCGGCGCTGATCCTGTTGCAGCATACGGATGTCGTGCCGGCCGACCCGAATTACTGGACGACCGAACCACTATCCGGCGAGATCCGCGACGGATATATCTGGGGCCGCGGCACGCTGGACATGAAGGGCACGGGCATTTCGCAGCTCGCCACCTTTATTGCGCTGCACCGGGCCGGACTGCCGCTGAACCGGGACGTGGTCCTGATCGCGAGCGCGGACGAGGAAGCCGGCGGCTACTACGGCGCCGGCTGGCTGGTCGAGAACCATCGTGACATCTTCGAAGGTGCCGGCCTTTTGATCAACGAGGGCGGCAGCGGCGAGCTGTCGTCCGCTGGCGAAACGCTATTCTCGGTGGAGGTGACGCAAAAGGTGCCGGTCTGGCTCCGTCTGACCGCGGTCGACACGCCCGGGCATGGCTCGACGCCGCGGGCAACGAGTTCCGTCACGCGCATCGTCGCGGCACTGAACCACCTGCTCGAAAACCCGTTTCCGCCGCGTATCATTCCGGCGGTCGACGCCATGTTCCAGGGCATCGCGCAGTCGGCGAGCGCCGAGTGGTCCGATGCCTATGCCGACATCGCGAGTGCGATCAAGCAGCCGGGGTTCCTCGATCGATTGCAGGCCCACTCCCCGTTCCTGCATGCGCTGACCCGGGACGCCTGCTCGCTGACGCGCTTGCAGGGCTCGAACAAGATCAACGTCGTGCCACCCGAATCCTGGGCCGAGATCGACTGCCGGATCCTGCCGGACCGGCCGGCAGAGGTCTTCGTCGACGAGCTTCGCGCGGCACTCGCACCGATGGGCGTAACCGTCGATGTGATCATGGCATTCACGCCTGCCGTGTCCGACACCAACACCCGCCTGTACCGCGCTATCGAAGCCGTGACTTCGGAGCGCCATCCGGGCTCGCGGGTCATGCCATCGGTGTCGACGGGCTTCACCGATAGCCACTTCACGCGCGACCTTGGCATCGCAAGCTACGGTTTCGACCCGGTCATCGTGCCGGAAGAAGACTCGAACCGGGTGCACGGCAACGACGAGCGCGTCAGCGAGGCCGCGTTTCGTCGCGGCGTCAGCGATCACCTGGCGGTCATCGAAGCCGTCGTTTACGAGTGAGATGACGGTGCCGGGTCCCGCCGCGCGGCCGGCGGCAACCGGCACGCGGCAGCCCGTTTCGGATCGGGCTGCTAGTTGAAATACGTGGCCGGGTCGATGCCGAAAGCGCCGTGTTCGTGGCCCTTCTCGATGAATACTTCCGGGGCGCCGTTGCCGCGCACAGCGGACATGTCCACGATGCGCGGCTGATCGAATGGCTCGCCGTTCTTGCTCATCAGCAGCATGACCTTCGGACGCAGTGGATTGGCGCGATTCTGCTCCAGCACCAGGCCGACCGTGCCATCAGACAGCTCGACGACGCTGCCGGTCGGGAACATGCCGATCATCTGCAGGAACTGCTCGACGACCTCGCCTTGGAATTGCTTGTCGCGCATGTCGTTGAGTTCGCGCGCCGCGTCGTAAGCCGCGAGCGCCGGCAGATAGGGCTTGCGTGTCGTCATCGCATCGTAGGTATCGACGATCGCAGCAATGCGGCCGAATATCGGGATCTTGCTGCCCGAGAGCCGATACGGATAGCCGCTGCCGTCGTAGCGCTCGTGGTGGCAGCTCACCATGTCGACGATGCGCTGCGTATAGGCTCCGGAAGCCATCACGATATCAACACCCGCTTCCACGTGCTTCGGTACCTCGTCGTACTGTTCGAGCGTGATCGCCCCCTCCGCGTTGACGACCTCGTCCGGCAGACGAATGTTGCCGATGTCGAGCAGCAGGCCACCGATGGCGAGTTCTTTCAGCGCGCCGCGATCGAACCCGAGGTGGCGGCCGAACATGATGGCCCATATCGCTGTCGCGACCGGCCGGCTGTATTTCCTGGCGCTACGCTTGCCAGAGAACACGGACCACGCCATCGCGTCGGGGTTGCGCAGGATGCTGTCGATCAGCGGCTGCACGAGCTTTCCGGCGAGTTCCGGCCGGACCGTCCCGGAGTGCCGCGCCCGGTTGAACAGGATTCGTTGCCGCTCGACGGCGCGTTGCCAGGCTTCCCGGGCGCGCGGTGCTTCGCGCCGTACCGTCGAGGTGATCGGGTAGTCGCCGTTCTTGCGCGCCCGGAGGGCGAGGAACCCCCCCAGCCCGAAGCGGATACCGACTCGCGTCAGGAAGCCGATTTGGCCCGCATCCCGAGCCGAGCCGTTCGCCTGCGGAAACGAGCGCTTCGACTGACCCTGCAGCAACGCCCGGATCTGTGCTTCCGTCAGTTGGCCACGATCCACGTCGACAACGACGTAGCTGCAGTGCGCCTGCAGCTGCTCTATCTCGAAGCGATCGCGGATCTCGAAGCCCTGGAACACGAACGGCGTCTCGAGCCACGGGCGGTCGAGCTTCGACACGTACATGCCGACGCTGAGCTTCGTGACGTCTACCGGGATCTTCGCGAGCGACAAGTCATGGTCTCTTTTCCTATAGATTTCCGAATACTATGGCGAATTGCTCGAAATTGGTGCGGCCTGGATCACAATCCCGGCTGCGGGTAGCACAGGGCGCAATCGGCGTCCGGCCCTCCAGCGGGCATCCGTCGCCCAGGACCTGCTGCCGCCCCCTGTCATCCGACATAAACGGCCCCCGGTGGGTTCTACGGATGGCAATAAGTCAAGTGCCGGATTGTCGGAGCCGGCCTCGTTTCCTAATTTGGCACAGTGTTGATGGCGCGGCGTCTCGCCTGCGCTTGCATCCGGTAGAGGGAGCAGCTCCCGTGCATCGACAGGCAGCCTCTGCATACGGTCGGGGACGCTCGCTGTGACCGTCCGATCCCGGTATCCGACGGGTCGGCCCGCTGCGCGGGTCGCCGCGCGACCCGTTGCATTGCTCGCCCTTGTCGCAGTGGCGGCGGCCGCCCAAACGGAAACTCATGAACATGAGCACGAACGCCTCGCCGTCGATACGTCGCTGACGCTCTCCGCCGTCGTAGACGCAACGCTCTCCGCCTATCCTACGGTGGCCGAACTCGCGGCCCGTGCGGCGCAGGCCGAAGCCTGGTCCGAACGCGCCAACAGCTGGACGGCCAATCGACCGGTCCTGTCGTTTCGTTACCAAACCGATCGCTACGACGCCGACGCCGGGCTGGAGGAGTTCGAGACCGGGATCCAGCTCTCGTTGTGGAAATGGGGCGAGCGGGATTCGACCCGGCTCCTGGGCCAGGCCTACGGCGCCGAGACCGCGGCCGCCGCCGCGGCCGTCCGCTGGGAGATCGCCGGCGCCCTGCGGGAGATCATCTGGCAGATGGCCCGCGCGGAACGCGAGCTGTTACTCGTCGAGCAGACAGCGGGGATCGCTACCCGCCTCGGCGCCGCCATTCGGCGTCGTCACGAACTGGGCGACGTCGCGCTGGGTGACGTACTGCTGGCGGAGACTGCGACGCTCGAGGTGGAGACCCTGCTGATCGCAGCCGAGGCTCAACTGGTCGACGCCGAGAGAGCCTACCGGATGCTGACCGGCCTCGAGCGGCGGCCGGAATTCCGGCAGGAAACGCTGAGCGAACGCACCGGGATCCTGGCTGAGCACCCGGCGCTCTCCTTCGCCAGTGCCGAGGTGGACCGGGCCCGCGCCGCACGCGAGCGGGTGCGCAAGTCAGCCGTAACCCATCCGACACTGACCGTCGGTCCGCGCCGGGAGCGCGGCCCCGGCGGTGAACCGTTCGAGGAAAGCGTCGGCGTCGTCCTGACGCTGCCTTTCGGCGGCGGCGCGCACGTCCGGACCAGCGTCACCGAAGCCGGCCGCGACGTGGGGAGCGCGGAGTCGGCCCGTGCCCGGATACTGCGCGAACTCGATCTTGCGCTGCACGAGGCTTCGCACGGCCTGTCCGTCGCCCGCAAGAACCTGGTGACTGCGCGGCAGCGCTCCGACCTCGCCGAGCGCCGTTACGCGATGGGTGAGAGCGCCTACAGGAAGGGTGAACTCGAACTCATAGAGCTGCTCGCCCTCCAGCGCGTCGCCATCGATGCCGAGCGCCAGGTGCTCGACTTCGAAATCGGAACAAGCCGTCAGACGGCCCTCTACAACCAGGCCGCCGGGGAGATGCCATGAACGCGACGACACGCTACGCGGCGCTGGCCGCCTTCTTCATGTCGATAGCGAGCCTTGCCGAGACAGGCGTCGTCATCGACGACGCGGAACTGCTGAATCTCGGCGTCGAGTTCCGCCGGGCCGGGCCCGCCGGCAACATAGGCGCGGTTGCGGCCAGGGGCCGGGTGATCATCCCCCCCTCGTCCGAGCACGTGATCGGCAGCACGCAGCCCGGCCTGATACTCCGCCTGCATTCCGCCGCCGGCGACCCCGTAACGCGCGGACAGGTCCTGGCCGAGATACGCAGCCCTGCTTTCCTGAGCCTGCAGCAGGAGTACCTGGAAGCGGTGCATGACTACGTTCTCGCCGCCGCGCAGCTGGAACGAGACCGGCAACTGGTTGACGAGGGCATCATCGCCGAGCGGCGCTTCGAGGAAACGCGTGCGATCGCCGGTGCCGCCGCGGGACGGCGTGCCGAGCACCGGCAAATCCTGCGGCTCGCCGGCATGAGCGATCCCGACATCGAAGCGCTGGAGAAGGAGCAGCGATTCCGGGATACGCTTTCCATACGTTCCCCGGTCGACGGCGTCGTGCTCGACCTGATGGCGAAAGCCGGAGAGAGCGTGGATGCGGTCGAAGCGCTGTACCGCGTGGCCAACCTGACGGAGCTGTGGATAGAGATCCACGTCCCGCAGGAGCAGATCGGGCTGGTCAGACTCGGCATGATGGTCGCCGTCAGCGACTGCCTGGTCGACCTTCCCGCCCGCGTGACGGCGATCGGCCGGGCAGTCGACGCCAACACGCAGACCGTATCCGTGCGCGCCGAGCTGCGCGGGACAGACCATGGATTGAAACCCGGCCAGCTGGTCGACGTTCGCATCGTCGCCGCAGAACCGTCCGCGGCAGCGGATGACCTGGCAGCGGTGCCGGTTGCAGCGGTCACGCGCAGCGGCGACAAATCGTATGTCTTCGTGCGTACGGCAACCGGCTTCGCGGCTCACGAGGTCGAACAGGTCGGTGACTCCGGAGGCGAATACTACATCCGCGGCCTGCCACGCGAAGCCGAAGTAGCAGTACGTGGCGTTGCGGCACTGAAGGCTCTGTGGCTGGGCACAAGCGACCCGGATAGCTGATGAGCGCGCTGATCCAGTTCGCACTGTCCCAGCGGCTGCTCGTACTTCTCGCAGCATTGCTGCTGACGGGCGCCGGCTACAACGCTTTCAGCAGGCTGCCGATCGACGCGTTCCCGGACGTCTCGCCGACGCAGGTGAAGATCATCGTGAAAGCTCCCGGCATGACGCCGGAAGAAGTGGAAAGCCGGATCACGGCGCCGATCGAGGTCGAACTGCTCGGTATCCCGAACCAGGTCATGCTCCGCTCGATTGCCAAGTACGCCCTGTCCGACATCACGGTCGACTTCGCCGAAGGCACTGATATCTACTGGGCCCGGCAGCAAGTGGCAGAACGCCTTGCCGCCGCGTGGGACGATCTGCCTGCCGACGTCGAGGGCGGCATTGCACCCATGACGACGCCGCTGGGCGAAATGTTCATGTTCACCGTGGAGGGTGATGCCGGCATCATGGAGCGGCGCAGCCTGCTCGATTGGGTGATCCGGCCTGCGCTCCGGACAGTCCCCGGCGTAGCGGACGTCAACGCGCTCGGCGGCTACGTGCGCAGCTTCGAAATCGTGCCGGACCCGATCCGAATGGCGGCCCGCGGCGTCGATGCGCGCATGCTGGAAGATGCGATTGCGGGCAACAATCGAAATGACGGCGCCGGTCGCCTGGCCGAGGGCGAGGAAGCATTACTGGTGCGCTCCCAGGGACGGATCGAAACTCTAGACGACGTTCGGGCCATCGTCGTGGCCGTTCGCGACGGGCGTTCAATTACGGTGGGCGAACTGGCAGACGTTCGGTTCGGCGCGGTGACACGCTACGGAGCCGTGACGCAAAACGGCGATGGCGAAGTCGTGCAGGGCCTCGTACTCGGGCTGCGCGGCGCCAATGCGCGGGAGGTTGTCGCCGGTGTTCGGGCGAAACTCGACGAGATTGCCAGCGCACTGCCGGAAGGCGTGCACATCAGTATTTTCTATGATCGGGGAAAGCTGGTGCAGGAAGCCGTCGGGACCGTGTCGCGTGCCCTTGCGGAAGCCATCGTCCTGGTCATGATCCTGTTGCTGCTGTTCCTGGGTGACATCCGGGCTGCGCTCACCGTCGCGCTCGTGTTACCGCTCGCTGCCCTTGTGACCTTCATCATGATGCGGCAGTTCGGCATGTCGGCGAACCTGATGAGTCTCGGCGGCCTGGCGATCGCCATCGGCATGCTCGTCGATGCCGCGGTCGTCGTGGTCGAAAATATAATCACGCAGCTGAGCGATACGGACCGGGCCAGCCGACTTCCTCGCCTGCACCTGATCTACCGCGCGGTCCGCGAAGTCTCCGTGCCGGTCGCGTCCGGAATCGGCATCATCATTATCGTCTTCCTGCCGCTGATGACCCTGCAGGGCCTGGAGGGAAAGCTGTTTACGCCGGTCGCACTGACGATCGTCTTCGCGCTGTCGGGTTCGCTGGTCCTGTCCCTGACCGTGATACCGGTGCTGTCGTCCTACCTGTTGCGCAAGGTATCGCATACCGAACCCTGGCTGCCGCGCACACTCCGGCAGCTGTACGAGCCCGCGCTGCGCTGGAGCCTCACCCATGCACGCTGGATGATCGGCAGTGCCATTGGCGCGCTGGCGCTGACCGCCGTCGTCTACCTTTTCATAGGCAAGACCTTCATGCCGACGATGGACGAAGGCGACATCATCGTGCAACTGGAGAAGCTGCCTTCGATTACGCTGGAGCAGTCGGTCGACCTGGATATTCGCGTCGAACGGGCAATCCTCGCCGAGGTGCCGGAAGTGACCCGACTGACGGCGCGCGTCGGTTCCGACGAAATCGGCATGGATCCCATGGGCCTCAACGAGACGGACATGTTCATGGTGCTGCGGCCGCGCTCGGACTGGCGAATGCGGTCCAAGGAGGATCTCATGGACGCCATCAGGCAGGTCCTGGACCGATTCCCGGGCCTCGCCTACGGATTCACGCAACCCATCGAGATGCGCGTCTCCGAGATGCTGACGGGCGTTCGCGGCGACGTCGCCGTCAAGCTGTTTGGCCCCGACCTTGATTTGCTGAATGCAAAGGCGGCGGAGATCGCTGCAGTGCTCAGGCGGGTCGCCGGTGCCCAGGACGTCTTCGCCAGTCAGAACGAAGGTGTCCAGTACCTGCAACTGGACATCGATCGCAGCGCGGCGGGACGGCTCGGCCTGAGCGGCGACGAATTGCAGCGCATGTTGCGCGCACAGCTGGAGGGAGTCTCAATCGGAGTCGTGCGCGAGGGCATACGGCGGACTCCCCTCCTGGTTCGGGCCGGCGCCAGCGTGCAATCGTCGCCGGTCACATTCGCCAACCTGCCGGTCGTACTTGCGGACGGCTCCAGTGTCTCCCTGTCAACGATCGCAGACATCAGGCGAGTCGAGGGCGTCGTCACCGTAGGGCGCGAGCGCGGCCAGCGTTTCTCGGTAATACGGAGCAACGTCAGCGGCCGGGACCTCGTCGGTTTCGTCGAAGATGCGCAAGCAGCGGTGACGTCCGACGTGGATCTTCCGCCGGGCTACTACCTCGAGTGGGGTGGACAGTTCGAGAATCAGCAGCGCGCTGCCGCCCGGCTGGCGATCGTCGTCCCGGTATCGATCGGGCTCATCTTCCTGATCCTGTTCTCGACGTTCCGCTCGGTTCGGCAGGCACTGCTGGTGCTTACCAATATTCCCTTCGCCTTGATCGGGGGCGTCCTCGGCCTCTGGCTAACCGGCGAATTCCTGTCGGTGCCTGCATCCGTCGGCTTCATTGCGCTGCTCGGCATCGCGGTACTGAACGGTGTCGTGCTGGTCTCCTATTTCAACCAGCTGCGGGATCGAGGCCTGAGCCTCGAACAGGCGGTGATCGAGGGATCGACGCGACGTCTCCGGCCGGTCCTGATGACCGCCAGCATCGCAGCGTTCGGACTGGTGCCCCTCCTTTTCGCCAGCGGACCCGGATCCGAGATTCAGCGACCGCTGGCGATCGTCATGATCGGCGGGTTGATCACCGCGACGCTGCTGACCCTGATAATCCTGCCCATCCTGTACCGCCGCTACGGCTCCGCCGAGGTTACGTTATGAATGCTCCGGTACCCCGCTCGCTGGTCATACTCAATACGACGCCGAGCCTCGAGGAACTGGTCATCGACTGGCTGCTGGGCCGCGAGGGCGACAAGGGCTTCTCGAGCTTCCCGGTGCACGGCCACAGCGCACGCCACGACGGACTGAGCGCAGCCGAGCAGGTGAGCGGTCGGCGGGGTCGGATCCAGTTCGAAATCCACATGCCGGCCGACCAGGTCGCCGACTTCCTGCAGGAGGCCGCCGGGCGCTTCGGCACGGCGGATGTCCACTGCATCGTGCTGCCGGTCGCCGCGGCCGGGAAGCTCGCCGCACTGGCCCGGCCGGCGTGCTGAACCACCCCGCCCGCCTCCCGGCCGCAGGGAACCGCCATGCGTAGGTCTACGTATATTTGAATATTCGAATATTTC
>Ga0224505_10000325_pt1 | contig 33690 bp, 30 predicted proteins | sample SF_Jan12_sed_USG_FD_169102 | JGI IMG/M metagenome (GOLD analysis project Ga0224505, IMG submission 169102) | Sediment microbial communities from San Francisco Bay, California, United States - SF_Jan12_sed_USGS_4_1 | ecosystem: Environmental > Aquatic > Marine > Sediment | place: USA: California... | reverse complement strand
CCCTCCAGCGCGAGGTCCTTCGTCTTCGGGTGCTCCTTGAGCGCCGGGTAGAAGATCTCCTCCTCGATCAACTCGTGCACCTCGAGCTCGGCCTTCAACGTCGCGAGGCCCTCGGTGCGCGTCTTCACCGCGCGCTCGGTCGTGTCCTCGAGGTCGGACAGCATCGTCTTGACCTCGTCGTGGTCCTGCTTGAGCAGCTTCAACGCGTCCATCGAACCCCCTCGGTGCTCGGCCGGCGCGGGTTGCGCCGGTTTGCACCGAGGGTTCCCACGCGGCCACAGGGTTAAACGTGGTCAGCGCTGGCCGTGCGGTCGTCCCTTGCCCTCCCGCTTCATCGCCTCCCACTCGGCGATCTTCTTCGCGCGCGAAGGGTTCACGCGCAGCGGCTCGTCGTCGCCCTTCGGGAAGTGAGGCGGCCAGGGGGCGTCGCCCAGGCCGCCCTCGGCGTCGGCCGCCGCGAGCTCGAGCAGGGAGTCGAGCGTGCCGACGTGCTCGTCGATGTCGGCGCCCGGATCGCCGAGCTCGCGCAGTCGCTCGGGCACGGTGCGTACCGTGAACCGCTCGGGCTCGACGCCGGCGACCTCGTCCCACCGCAGGGGCGTCGAGACGCGCGCGTCGGGCATCGGCCGGATCGAGTACGCGCTCGCCACCGTGCGATCTCGCGCGTTCTGGTTGTAGTCGAGGAAGACGCCGGTGCGTTCCTCCTTCCACCAGGCGGTCGTCGCGACGCCGGGCATGCGCCGCTCCACCTCGCGCGCGAACGCGAGCGCGGCTCGGCGCGTGTTCGTGAACCCGTTGCCCCGTTGCACCCGGGCGTTCACGTGGATGCCCCGCTTGCCGCTCGTCTTCGGGAAACCGGTGAGCCCGTGCTCGGCGAGCACGTCGCGGGCCATCAGCGTGACCTGCCGCACGTCGTCCCAGGGCACGCCCGGCGTGGGGTCGAGGTCGATTCGCAGCTCGTCGGGATGGTCGACGTCGTCGGCGCGCACCGGCCACGGGTTGCACTCCAGGCAGCCGAGCGTGGCGGCCCACACGAGCGCGGCCTCGTCGTGCATCACCGGCATCGACGCAGTTCGGCCGCTCGGGAACTTCACGGTCGCCGTGCGCACCCAGTCGGGCGCCCCTTTCGGGATGCGCTTCTGATAGAAGGGCTCGGTGTCCTCGCCGGTCACCCCGCCGGGGAACCGGTGCAGGATCGCCGGGCGGTCTCGGCATCCGTTGAGCGCGGCCCCCGCCACCGCCGCCCAGTACTCGACCACCTCCAGCTTCGTGATCGGACCGCCCTCGGCATCGGGGAAGTAGACCTTGTCGGGGCTCGTGACCTTGATGTCGCGGCCCTGCACCGAGATCGTCATGGACGGCGTGGCCATGGGGAGAACCGTATCCTCCCGGCGACCTATAGTCCGAGCCGTGACGTTGTTCGAACCGATCTTCGACGCCCTCGAGCAGGCGGGCGTGCGGTACGTGACCGTGGGCGGTGTCGCCGTCGTCCTCCACGGGCACGCCCGGCTGACCGCCGATCTCGACTTAGCGGTGGATCTCGCGCCTCGGGCGGCGGCCGACGCGATCGACGCGCTGACGGGGATCGGCCTACGCCCGCGGCTCCCGGTGGAAGCCAGCGGTTTCGCCGACCCGGCTGTACGCCGGCGATGGATCACCGATCAGGGCATGACGGTGTTCTCCCTGTGGGACCCCGATGACCCGCTGCGGTCGGTCGACCTCTTCGTCGAGCATCAGATCGAGTTCGAAGGACTCTGGGGCCGATCGCAGGTGCTCGACATCGCCGGCACACCGGTCCGTGTGGCCGCGATCAGCGACCTGATCCATATGAAGCGTGTCGCAGGCAGGCCGGTCGATCTCGATGACATCGCTGCGCTCGAGGCGATCCAGGAGCGGGAGTCCGATCGATGACCGCCAGGAGCGATCCACCACCTCGGGACGGGTGGGAAGCGCACCGCCGGGCCGAGCTCGAGGGTGCCCTGACGGCGACGCCGGCACAGCGCCTGCTCTGGCTCGAGCGAGCCATCGCGCTCGCCTTCGAGACGGGCGCGCTGCCACGGCCCGCCGTCGACGAGGGTTCATCGCGATCCGACTGAGCTGGGCTAGGAGGCGCCGGTGCCGGCGCCGTCGCCCGCCTCCTTGACCGTGCGCAGCACGGTGTCGCCGATGTCGGCGGGGTTGCGCACCACGCGGTGGCCGAGCGCCTCGATCGCGTCGAGTTTGGCCGTCGCGGTGTCGGACTCGCCCGCGATCACCGCGCCCGCGTGTCCCATGCGGCGACCGCGCGGCGCCGAGACGCCGGCGATGAACGCGACGAGCGGCTTGGTCATGTACTGCGAGGCCCACGACGCGGCCTCGACCTCCTGCTGGCCGCCGATCTCACCGATCATCACGATCACGTCGGTCTCGTCGTCGCCTTCGAACGCCTGCAGCACCGTCTTGAAGTCGGTGCCGTTCACCGGGTCTCCGCCGATGCCGACGCAGGTCGACTGGCCGAGACCGAGCGCGGTCATCTGGGAGACGGCCTCGTAGTTGAGGGTTCCGGAGCGAGAGACGACCCCGACGCGCCCCTTGGAATAGATGTGGCTCGGCATGATGCCGACCTTGCACTCCCCGGGCGTGATGATGCCGGGGGAGTTAGGCCCGATGATCTGCGTGGAGCGCCCTGCGAGGTAGCGCTTGGTGCGCACCATGTCCTGCACCGGCACGCCGTCGGCGATGATCACCGCGACGCCGACGCCGGCGTCGACGGCCTCGAGCAGGGAGTCGGTCGCCACCTGCGGCGGCACGAAGATGCCGCTCACGTCGGCGCCGGTCTCCTCGACGGCCTCGGCGACGCTGTTGAAGACCGGCAGCCCGAGGTGGGTCGTGCCGCCCTTGCCGGGGGTGACGCCGCCGACGATCTGTGTGCCGGTGTTCATCGCCTCCTCGGCGTGGAACGTGGCGTGCTGGCCCGTGAACCCCTGGATGATGACCTTCGAGTCGCGGTCGACGAACACGCTCATGCCGGCACCTCTTGCCGCGCCTGGGCGGCTTCGACCGCCTTGGCCGCCGCGTCGTCGAGATCGGCGGCCTGGATCAGCTCGAGGCCGCTCTCGTCGAGGATGCGCCGGCCCTCGTCGACGTTGGTGCCGGCCAGGCGCACGATCACGGGCACGTCGATCTCCTGATCGCGCGTGGCCTGGACCACCCCGGTCGCGATCCAGTCGCATCGGTTGATGCCCGCGAAGATGTTCACGAGGATCGCGCGCACGTTCGGGTCCTTCAGCACGATGCGGAAGGCGTTCGCGATCTTCTCGGGACTCGCGCCGCCGCCGACGTCGAGGAAGTTCGCGGGGCGGCCGCCGTGGTGGGCGATCGCGTCCATGGTGCCCATCGCGAGCCCGGCGCCGTTCACGATGCATCCGACCGAGCCGTCGAGCGCGATGTAGTTCAGGCCGTGGCCGGTCGCCTCGACCTCCTTGGGGTCTTCCTCGTCGAAGTCGCGCAGCTCGACCACGTCGCCCTGGCGGAACAGCGCGTTGTCGTCGAAGCTCATCTTCGCGTCGAGCGCGACCAGCTCGCCGTCCTCGGTCTCGATGAAGGGGTTCACCTCGAGCATCAGGCAATCGAGGTCGCGGAAGAGCCGGTACATGCGCTTGATCAGCCGCGTGAACGAGGTGGTGCGGTTGCCCAAACCGATGGCGGTGGCGACCTTGCGGCATTGGAAGTCGAGGAGTCCCACGCCGGGGTCGACGTACTCCGTGTGGATCGCGTCGCGGTTGGACTCGGCGACCTCTTCGATGTCGACGCCGCCTTCGGCGCTGGCCACGACGACGATGCGCTGCGACTCGCGATCGACCACCAGGGAGAGGTAGAACTCACGCTCGATGCGCGATGCGCGCTCGACGAGCACGCGGCTCACACGCTGGCCGGCGGGCCCGGTCTGGGCCGTGACGAGCGTCGAGCCCAGCATCTGGTCGGCGATCTCGGCGATCCTGGCGGGTGAGTTGCCGATCTTCACGCCGCCGGCCTTGCCGCGGCCGCCGGCGTGGATCTGGGCCTTCACGACCCAGCGTTGTCCGCCGAGCTCTTCGGCGACCCGGCCTGCCGCTCTCGACGTGTAGACGACCTCGCCCCGCGGCGTGGTCACCCGGTACTGCCGCAGCAGCGACTTCGCTTGGTACTCATGGATGTTCATCTGCCTTCTCCTTGGCGCCCGGCGGCGGGTGTACTCGGTCGCGTGCCCTTCAGCGGGCGCGCATCTGTTCAACCTTTCGCATCAGGTTCTCGGCCATGCGGATCGAGGCCGCATCGATGAGGCGGCCGTCGAGCGAGACCGCCCCCTTGCCTTGCTCGGCGCCTTCCTCCATCGCTTGCAGGATGCGCCGGGCCCGATCCACCTCGGCTTCGCCGGGCGTGAAGGCCTCGTTCGCGAGCTCGATCTGCGAGGGGTGGATCGCCCACTTGCCCTCGCACCCGAGGGCGCCGGCGCGCCGTGCGGCGCTTCGGAAGCCCTCTGCATCCTCGTAGTCCCCGAAGGGCCCGTCGATCGGCCGCAGACCCTGCGCGCGGCACGCCGCGACCATGCGCGAGATGCCGAAATGCCACTGGTCTCCCCAGTGGATCTCGCGGGCCCCCGTCTGCGGGCCGGGATCGGTGAGCACGGCGTAGTCGGGGTTCGCGCCGCCGATGTTCGTCGTGCGCGCCTGCACGCTGGCGGCGTAGTCGGCGACGCCGAACACCATGGCCTCCAGGCGGTCGGGCCGGGCCCTCGAGATGGCCTCGACGTCGGCCATGCCCGCCGCGGTCTCGATCAGGATGTGGATGCCGATGCGACCGGGTTCCCAGCCCTTGGCCTGTTCGATCTGGTCGAGCAGCGTCGCCACGAACTCCACGTCGCTGGGCGACCCGACCTTCGGCACGAGCACGGTCTCGAGCATCTCGCCGCGAGCTTCCACCACGTCGACGATGTCTCGGTAGCACCAGTGCGTGTCCAGGCCGTTGACGCGCACGCTCACGGCGCACCGTGACCAATCGGAGGCGCCGAGCGCCTCGATGACGTTCGCACGAGCCTGCTCCTTGTCGTCCGGCGCCACGGCGTCCTCGAGGTCGAGGAACACCACGTCGGCGCCGAGCGTCGGAGCCTTCTGCATCGCCCGCATATTCGTGCCGGGCACCGCGAGCTCGCTGCGATGCAGCCGCGCCCTGTTCATCGTCTGGGCCTGGCCACGGAGCGCCTCAACGAGGAAGCACGGCGTCGAAGGCGCCGAGCACCCGATCGGCGGTCTCGCGGGTCGCGTTCACGCCCATCAGTCCGACGCGCCAGATCGGAGGAGCCTTCGGCCCGAGCCCGCCGCCGACCTCGATGCCGTGCTCACGCAGCATGCGCCCCTGGATCTCCTTGCCGTCGACGCCCTCGGGCACCTTCACGGCCGTGAGCTCCACGAGCTGGTGGTCGGGGTCGGCGAGCAACTCGAAGCCGCGGGATCGGATCTCGTCCTGGAAGTAGCGGCCGGCGTCGGCGTTGCGCGCCCACCGGGCCTCCAGGCCCTCCTCGAGGGCAAGGCGGATGCCCGTGTAGAGCGCGTAGTACTGCAGGATCGGCATCGTGTGGTGGTAGGTGATCGGTCGGTCGATCCAATACTTCGAGAGCTCCTCGAAGTCGTAGTAGTACGGCACGGCGCTCTGGTGGCGCTGCATGGCTGCGACCGCGCGCCCGCTCACCGTGACCGGCGCGATGCCCGGCGGGCAGCCCAGCGCTTTCTGAGAGCACGAGTAGCCGTAGTCGATGCCCCATGCGTCGGCGTCTACCTGCTGACCTCCCAGCGACGTCACGCAGTCCGCGTACAGCAGCGCCTCGGAGTCGCTCGAGCGCATCGCCTCGGCGAGCGCTGCGAGCGGGAAATCCGCCCCGGTCGAGGTCTCCGCGTGCACGACGCTCACGATCTTCGCGTCGGGGTGGGCTGCGAGGGCCTCCATGATGCGATCGACGGTCACGACCTGCCCCAATTCGGCGGTCAGTTCGATCACGTTCGCGCCGACCCGCTGGGCGAACTCGTTGAGGCGCGAACCGAAGAATCCCCAGTGGCAGCTGATCACCGTGTCGCCCGGATCGACGAGGTTCATGAAGCCGGCTTCCATCGCGCTCGTGCCCGACGAGCTGAGTGCGATCGTGAGTCCGCCCTGGGGCCGGCGCCAGAGTGAGCGAAGGCCGGTCACGAGGTCGACCAGGATGTCCCAGAAGTCGGGGTCGAGGTGCCCGTTCATCGGAAGCTGCATCGCCTCGAGCACCGCCGGGTGCACGTTCGACGGGCCCGGGCCGCAGAGCAGCCTCTCGCCCGGAACCAGCGCAGGGATCGTCGCATCGGTCATCGAACATCCTTCCTCTCCCGCGGGCAGCCGTCGTCCTGACTCACTTGAACGCCGGTTCAAGGAAGCGCCGAGTATGGCACAGGGCCTGAGTCGGGCGATAGTCGGGGGCCGACCCGCGGCTCACGTCCTCGCACGCGACCCGGGCACCGCTACCCGGTGTTGCGCAGCCCGGCCGCGACCCCGCTCACCGCCGCCTGCACGAGCCGCTCGGCGCGCCCACGGCCATCGAGGAATCGCAGCTGCAGGAACGACAACGCGTCGACGTACGGGTTGCGCAGCTCGACCGCCCGCTGCAGCTCGGGGCGGCAATCGAGCAGCTGGGGGTGACCCGCCACCTCGAGCACGAGCTCGGTCGTGCGGGCCATCTCCTCGCGGATGGCGGCGGTCAGGTCGTCGCGCTCGCCGCGCGCCAGGTAGAGCTCCGCGATCGCGGGGTCGGCCTTCGCCAGGGAGAGCTCCGCGTTCTCGATCATCGCCGTGAAGAACGGCCAGTCGCGGAACATCGCACGCAGCGACGCGACCCCGCCGCGCGTGGCGGCGACCGCCTCGAGTCCGGCCCCGAGCCCGTACCACCCGGCCAGGTTCACGCGGCTCTGGCTCCACGCGAACACCCACGGGATCGCACGCAGGTCGTCGAGCTCGTTGGCCTGGCCCACGCCGCGCGCGACCGGTCTCGACGCGATCGGCAGCGTCGAGATTTGTGCCAGCGGCGTCACTCGCCGGAAGAACAGCACGAAGCCCTCCGAGCCGACGAGCTCCTCGTAGCGCGCCCGTGAGACCTCGGCCATCAGCGCGAGCTCCCGCTCGAACCGATCGAACGGGTCGAGGGCATCGCCGGTAGCGCTGGCCCGCACGACGGCGCTCGTGAGCTGCTCGAGGTGGCGGCGGGCGAGCACCGCGTCGCCATACCGGGCGAAAGCCATCTCGCCCTGCTCGGTGACGGCGAACCGACCGTGCACCGATCCCGGCGGCTGCCCCAGGATCGCGCGGCTCGCGGGCCCGCCACCCCGGCCGAGCGCGCCACCTCGTCCGTGGAAGATCGTGAGCCTCACGTCGTGTTCGCGCGCCCACGCCGCCATCGCGCGCTGGGCCCGGTACAACTCGAGGTTCGCTGCGAGCACGCCGACTTCCTTCGCGGAATCTGAGTAGCCGACCATCACCAGCAGTTCACGGTGGTGCCGCCGCAGGAGCCGCTTCGTCCCCGGCAGCGCGAGCCACCCGTCGAGGATGGTGGTCGCGGTGGCGAGCTCGTGCCTCGTTTCGAGCAAGGGTACCGGCAGCACGTCGGCCGGACGGCTGGGCGAGGCCAGGCGTGCGAGTGCGAGTACGCCGGAGAGGTCGCTCGCCGATCGCGTGAAGCTCACGATCACCCGCTCGCACGCTTCTCGCCCGAGCCGATCCTGCACGTCGCGGATCGCCCGGAACGTCGCCAGTACCTCGCGGGTGGCAGGGGTCTTTGCTTCGGGAGGCGACAGCTCCTGCACGCGCGCCAGCCGGTCGAGCGCGCGCGCGTTCCCAATCGCCTGCGGAGCCACCTCCCGCAACGCGGCGTCCAGCACGTCGGCGTGCTGGCGCACCTCCATCTCCGCGAGATGGAAGCCGAACGTCTCCGCTTGCCAGCGCAGGTGCTGGAGCTCCCCCCACGCGAGTTTCGAGGCGCCGCCGCCGTCGAGGGATCGCTGCAGCACATCCAGGTCTGCCACGAACTCGGCGGGGTCGTCGTAGGCGCCGCGCGAGCGGGTACGCGTGGCCGCGAGCCGGTGAGCGGCGAGGCCGAGCTTGCGCCGGTGGGGCGCATCGGGCAGCTTGCGAGCGAGCTCGCGAGCCGGACCGGGCAGCGCCCGCTCGTCACGGACGAGCGCCTTGCGCAGCGCCGTCGACGGCGGCACGTCTCGGTCGCTCACCGAAAGCGAGCGAGCGATGCGCCGGGTGGCATTCTCGAGCCCCCGCAACACATGGTCGGTGGCGATCGCCGACGCGGCCTTCGTCGTCTCGGCCGTGACCGAGGGGTTGCCGTCGCGGTCGCCGCCGACCCAGGTGCCCCATCGCAGGAACGCCGGGAACGCGGGCGCGCGAGCTCCGCTTCCCTCGGGGTCGAGGGCGCGGTCGACCTCGCGATAGATGAGCGGCAGGGTCGTGAAGATCGTCTCGTCGAACAGGGCGAGGCTGGCCCGCACCTCGTCGAGCGGCTCGGGGCGGCGATGTCGGACAGGATCGGTCAGCCACAGCCCCGTGATCTCCTCGCGCAGGTGCCGCATCGCCTCCTCGGCCTCGGGCAGGCCGAGCCGGCCGTCGTCGAGGCGCTCGAGCAGGCCGCCGATGCGCCACACGACCTCGACGATCGCCCGACGCTTGGCCTCGGTCGGGTGGGCGGTGAGCACGGGTCGGATGCGCAGGTCGGCGAACGCGTCCGGAGTCGCCTCGCCGCGGAGGGCCGCCACCGACCCCTCCAGCGGGCGCGCAGCACGGGTGCGCGCTCGCAGCACGCGGATGCGCTGGCGTTCCTCCGCCAGGTTCACGAGCTGGAAGTAGCACGTGAATGCACGGATCACCTGTTCGGCGCGCGGCAGGTCCAACGACGCGACGAGCTCGACGACCCGTTGCCGGCGGGCCCGGCTGGGGCGTGTGCGCAGGGCGATGGTGCCCTGCCGCAGCGATTCCACCAGCTCCAGCAGTTCCGGGCCGCCGCTCGCCGCGATGGCCTCGCCGAGCACCGTGGTGAGCAGCCGCACGTCTTGGCGCAGCTCCGTCGGCACGCGGCGCGTCCCTGCTCGAGCCTTCACGGCGCCGGAGCGTGCCGGCACGTGATCAGCCGCCGAACGCGTCGGGGTTCAGCAGCGTCGGCGGCCTGGCGCCGTCGAACGCGGCGAACAGGTTGTCGACCACCACGTCGCCCATCGCGTTGCGCGTGTCGACCGTGGCGCTGCCGAGATGGGGGATCACCACCACGTTCTCGAGCCCGAGCAGGCGGGCTTCCACCTCGGGCTCGCGCTCGAACACGTCGAGGCCCGCGGCGAAGATCTCGCCGGCCTCGAGGGCGTCGGCGAGTGCCTGCTCGTCGACCACCGGGCCGCGCGAGGTGTTCACGACGACGGCCGTCGGCTTCATCGCCCGGAACGCCTCGGCGCCGAACAGGTGCCGCGTCTCGGGCGTGAGGTTCGTGTGTATCGAGATGAAATCGGCCTGCGCGAGCAGGTCGTCGAGGTCGAGCCGCTCGGCGCCGGTCTCGGCCTCGACCTCCGCGGGCAGGTTCACCGCGTCGTTGTATGCGACGCGCATGCCGAAACCCTTCGCGCGCCGGGCCACGGCCTGGCCGATGCGCCCGAACCCGACGATGCCGATCGTCTTGTGGTGCACGTCCTGACCGAGCATCATCAGCGGGCCCCAGATCCATGGCGTGCCGGCACGCAGGAACCGCTCGCCCTCGCCGACCCGCCGCGCGGCTGCCATGAGCAGCGCGAAGGCCGTGTCGGCGGTCGTCTCGGTGAGCACGTCGGGGGTGTTCGTCGCGAGCACGCTCGCGTCGGTGCATGCCGCGACGTCGACGTTGTCGAACCCCACGGCGTGGTTCGCGACGATGCGCAGCTGCGGCCCCGCGGCTGCGAGGAACTCGGCGTCGACCTTCTCGGTCAACATCGTCACAATCGCGTCGCGCCCCGCGACGACGTGCAGCAGCTCGTCGCGTGGGATGCCGAAGTCGTTCTCGTGCACGGTCACGTCGCAGCGTTCCCGCAGGCGAGCCAGGGGGGCGTCCATGATGGGCCGGGTCACTAGCACGTTCGGTCGGTCGGTCATGGCGGTTCCTCCGTGAGGTCGGTCCGCGTCACCCGCGGGAAGCTTCGCAGTATGCCGCCGCCTGCGTCACCCGCGGTAGCCGCCGATCGTGACCCGTGTTGCCGCTAAGCTCGGCGGCCGTGCGTCTTGTGACCCCGATCGAGACCGAGCGACTGCGTCTGCGCCCGTTCCACGACGACGGCCGCGACGTCGACGCGCTGCTCGCGGTGCTCGGCGACGAGCGCTCGATGCGCTTCTACCCGGCGCCATTCGACCGCGATGGCGTCGGTGGGTGGATCGGGCGGCAGCTCGAGCGGTACGAGCGCGACGGGTTCGGTCTGCTCGCCATCGAGGACCGGGCGACCGGCGAGGTGATCGGCGACTGCGGCCCCACCGTGCAGGAAGCCGACGGCGAGTCGTTCGTCGAGCTCGGGTGGCACGTGCTGCGAGCTCGTCAGGGGCAAGGGGTCGCGACCGAGGCCGGCGCAGCCTGCCGTGACGCGGCCTTCGCGTCGCTCGACTCGTGGTTCCTCATCTCGCTGATCCGTCCGGAGAATCGTCCGTCGAGGCGTGTCGCCGAGAAGTTGGGGTTCGAAGTCTGGCGCGGCACGATCAGGGCGGGATGGGGACACCTGATCTACCGGCTCGATCGCCCCGCCTGAGCCCGTCGTCGAGCGAGGCCGCGGCCACCACTGGCTCAGCGCAGTTCGAGCAGGTCCCGCGCCGCCTCTGCGACCGCGAGGCCGATCGCCTCGTGATCGGCGGCCTCGAAATGGATGCCGTCGATCGGACTCGACTCGGCGAACGGCGCCAGGTCGAGCACGGGAACCTGGGCCTCCTCGGCGACCCGTCGGAAGGCGTCGGCGAACCCCCTCGACTCGAGCTCGCCGTGCGGCGAGTCGTATTCCCACACGCCGAGCGGGCCGAACGGCGGCGAGATGAGCACCAGCACCTCTGGCGGCTCGTCGTCGGGGCCGGTGTCGCTCGCCCGCGCCATCTCGGCGAGCGTGATCGCGCCGCGGGCGGCGTCGTGCGCGGTGAGGCCGCCGGGTACGAACAAGTCGTTCGTGCCGAGCCAGATGATCACCAGATCGAGCGGCGCGTGGGTCTTCAGCACGATCGGCAGGTGCGACGAGCCGTTGCGTCCCGGTTCGAAAGGGTCGTCGAAGACCGTCGTGCGGCCGTTCAGCCCTTCCTCGATGACGTGCACCTCGTCGCCCAGCTCGCGCTGCATCACGCCGGGCCAGCGCCGCCATCGCTGAAGCCGGTCCTCGGTGGAGGCCGCGTAGCCCCAGGTATTCGAGTCGCCGTAGCAGCAGATCGCGGTCATGTGCGCGCACCCGGGTGCCCGGTCAGGCGATGTCGATGCGCTCGATCACGACGTCGTCGGTCGGACGGTCCTGTGCGCCGGTCGGCGTCTTCGAGATACGTTCGACCACGTCGTAGCCCTCGGTGACCTCGCCGAAGATCGTGTGGCGGCCGGTGAGCCACTCGGCCGGGGCGACGGTCACGAAGAACTGACATCCGTTCGTGCCGGGCCCGGCGTTGGCCATCGCCAGCAGGCCGACGCGGTCGAACGACGGACCGTCGGGCGGGCACTCGTCGTCGAATGTGTAGCCGGGTCCACCGGTCCCCGTGCCGGTCGGATCGCCACCTTGGATCATGAATCCGTCGATCACGCGGTGGAAGATCGTGCCTGGATAGAGGGCATCGGTCTTCGTCTGGTTGTCGCGAGGGTCGGTCCATTCCCTGCCTCCCGACGCGAGGTCGATGAAGTTCTCGACCGTCTTCGGGGCGTGATCGGCCATCAACTGCACAGTGAACGAGCCCTGGTTCGTGACGAACGTGGCGGTGGACATGGACGTGCGACCTCCTCGTGGAACGACGGGAAGTCCCAAGCTTATCGAGCGGCGATAGTTGCGCACGCAAGTATCTCGCGCATAGCCTTCATGCATGACGGGCGACCCGAAACTCCAGGCCTGGTTCACGTTCCTGCAGGCACACGATGCGGCGACGGAGTCGCTCGACGCCGAGCTCTTCGATCGCACCGGGCTGACCTTTTCCGACTACGAGGTGTTGCTCTTCTTGAGTCGGGCGACCGGCGGCGGCCATCGCGTGGCCGAACTCGCCCACAGCCTGCTGCTGACGGCGAGCGGCACGACCAGGGCTTCGACGGGCTCGAGCGCGACGGGCTGGTCAGGCGAACGCCTGATCCCGACGATGGCCGCGCGGTCCTGGTCTCGCTCACCGCCGCAGGACGAAGGCGGTTCCGCGCCGCGGCTCCCGTGCACCTGGCGGGCCTGAGGGCGCGGTTCCTCGGCGCGATCACGAAAGGCGATGCCGAGGCCCTGCGCGCGGTATCGGTCAAGGTGCTGGGCGCGAGCGGCCGCGAGGAACGGATCCTGTGAACGGGTGCTCAGCGGAGCTCCGCGCCGGAGCGCACGACCCGTCCGAGCCAGCTCCCTGCGATGAGTGAGGTCACGATCGCAAGCATCACGAGCACGGCGTAGAAGCCGCTGTCGACGATGCCGGCATCGAATGCGACCGAGGCGAGGACGATTCCCGGTCCTCCTCGGGCGTTCAGGGCCACGCCGAGGTTGCGAGCGCCGGCCGGTGACTCGCCTGCCCAGCGGGCACCGGCCCACACGCTCGCGTACTTCGCGACGCAGGCCACCGCGAGGAAGAACACGAAGAACAACGGCTCGAACCCGTCGAGCAGGTCGAGCCGAAGGCCGACGATCGCGAAATACACCGGGATGAAGAACGCGAAGGAGAAGCCTCGGATGGTCTCGCGGGCCGCCTCGGCTCCGGTCGTTCCCTCCGCCGAGCCGACGACGATGCCGGCGACGAACGCGCCGAACAGCGGCACCACGTCGAGCGAGACGGCGAGCATCGTGACCGCGAGCATGAACACGATCTGGAACGCGATGGCGCTGCCACGCTTAACCACATTGAACCGGAACCGCAGCGTCGCGCGATAGACCGGCGGCCCGAGCCAGAGTGCGAGGCCGAGGAACCCCAGGGTGGCGACGACGTGATAGCCGATGGCGAGCACCGAGCCGGGCTCGAGTTCGAGGACCGCCGGCAGGCCGACGCTCTCACCCGAGGTTCCGGCAACGAGACCGAGTGCGATCGCCAGCAAGACATAGATGGCGACGTCTTCCACCACTGCGACGGCAAGCACGATGCGCGCGAAGGCTGTCTCGAGGATGCCCAGGTCGAACATGATGCGCGAGATCACCGGGATGCTCGTCACCGCGATCGCGAGCGCGAACACGAGCACGAAGGCGGTCCTGTCTCCGGCCGCCCCGATATGGGCTCCCGCGGGCAGGAGCGCGACGAACCCCAGCCCCACCAGGAACGGCACGATCATGCCGGTGACCGTCACCGCAATCACGGTGCGACGTTCGTCGGCTTGGAACGACGACCGGATCTCCGAACCTGCACTGAACATCAGCAGCAGCAGGCCGAGTTGGTACATCGCGTCGAGCACGAACGGCACGGGCCCGGTGGGTGGGAACACCTGGTCGTGCAGGCCGGGTGCCAGTGCGCCGAGCACGGTCGGGCCGAGGAGCAGGCCACCGACGATCTCGCCGATCACGCGAGGCTGGCCGAAACGCTTCGCGAGGTACCCGACCGAGTGGGCGGTAACGAGCAGCAGCGTGAGCGCGAGCAGGAGCCGCGCGAGTTCCAGGCTGCCGAGCGTCTCCATCCTGTCCTCCCTCGCTCCACCTCGCGTGCGGCCGCCGGTGCTCCCTACGCATCGGCGGCCCGGAGATCCAGGCCGCCGATGGTATCGGAGTGTCGTGCGTCGCTAGGCCATCATCACGCGTCGGTGAACCGGGCGATCATGTACTGGGTCGTCCCGGAGACGTCGGTGAACTGCCCGCCGACCCACAGCTGCGTCGCGTTCGGGTAGATGTCCCATGGTCCGTAGAAGCGGCCCGAGAACGTCGGGGCGAACCCGTCGATCGGAGCCGTGCTGCCGGCTTGGCGGATGCAGCCGTTCAGATCCGAGACGGCGAAGCGCGTGCGGCTGTCCTTGACGTTGCCGGTGACACCCGGGCACTGAACGGGCACGTTCGCGAAGTGACCGCCGAAGTAGATCCGGTCGCCACGCACGGCGACGGTTTGCACGTTCCCGCCGGTCTTCAGCGACCAGAGGATGTCTCCGAAGTTGTCGGACAGATCGAAACCGTAGATCGCGTTCGAACCTCCGTAGCCGACGATCAGCCTGTTCGTCGTGCAATCGCGGTCGAGGTCGAATGCGTTGACACCACTCGTGACCTCGGCGTTGTCGGGCGTCCAGGCCTTGAGTTCGCCCGTCGTCGCGTCGAACATCGCGAGCGTCGCCCGGTCTTGGTTGGTCCCTGTCGAGCCCCTGGCCTTCCGGAAGGCGCCCCCGGCGATGATCGATGACCCGTCGCAGGTCGTGGTCAGCGTGCGGGCCAGGCCTGAGGTGCGCGGCTTCCACACCGTGTCGAGGTTGCCGTTGGAATCGAACGCCGCGAGCTTCTTGCGCACCTGGCCGTTGACGGTCGTGAAGTAGCCGGCAACGTAGATGCGGTCGTTGTGCGCGATCATGCCGCGGACGCGGTCGCTGATGTCGACCCCGATCTGCGGGGCGACGTCGGGGTCCAAGGTGTTGGTCGCGAGGTCGATCGCCGCGAGGTTCAGTCGGGGCTGCCCGTCGACCTCGCTGAACTTGCCGCCGATGAACAGCTTGCCGTCGAGCACGGCGAGGGCGTAAACGAATGACTTCTCGCCAGGAGCGCCCACGGTGTGCTTGAAGGTCTTGACGCCCACACCGGTCGTGGCGTCGATCGCCCCGATGTTGAGCAGGCCGCTCGAGATCGAGCTGCCCGGACCGCAGCTCTGCCCGGGCGGGCACTGGCGAAGAGCCTTGAATTTGCCGCCGAGGTAGACCGTGTTGCCGACCTGTGTGATCGCGTAGACCTGACCGTTCGTCATCCAGGTGCTGTCGGGGGTGTTGTTGAAGGCGGCGTTGGCCGTCGGCGCCACGCCCAGCAGCATCGAGGCTGCGAGTGCGAAGCTGAGTGCCAGCCGGAGCGTGCGTTGGATCATCGCGGGGTACTCCTCCTGTCGGGGGGGCGGGCGCGTACGGGGGACGCGCGACCGGACGAGCGTATCGGCGCGCGGGGGACGGCGGCCATCGGCCGTTCGGTCACTTCGATGTGGCGGTGGCCCTAGCCTCGGCGGCGGCGCCGAACTCGGGCGGACGCCTAGTCGACGTCGTCGCCCTCGGGCATCCCCACCAGCCTGATCTCGCCGCGTTCGACTTCGAACTTCGTGAGCGATCCGCGACCGACCGGGATGCGCCAACGGTCGCCCGGAAGGTCGAGCAGCGTGGCCGCCACCAAGCGGATCATGACCGCATGCGTCACCGCCGCGACGCGCTCCCCGGCGTGGCGTTCGCCCATCAGGCTGATGGCCTCGACCATGCGCTTCTGGGCGTCGGTCAGGCGTTCGCCGTTGGGGCAGATCGCCTCGGTCGGCGCTTCCTTGTATTTCTGGAACGCCTCGGGGTCGAACATCGCCGCCTCTTCCGACGTCATTCCTTCCCATTCGCCGTAGTCGAGGTTCACCAGCCCGTGCAGGATGCGAACGTCGGGGATGCGGCACTCGTCGGTGATCACCTGCGCCGTGTTGATCGTGCGCCGCAGGGGCCCCGCGTAGACAGCGGCCAGGCCCATCGGGCTGAGGGCCCGAGCGGCCTCGACCGCGTCGGCCCACCCCTGGGCATCGAGCGGCACGTCACGGCGGCCGCGATAGCGATTCTGCACGTTCAGGGTGGTCGTGCCGTGGCGGATCAGGAAGAGCTCACAGACGCCGGCCCGGCCGGGTGCATGATGCCGTTCGTCGGACGCGTCCATCGTTTCGGGGGTCGTTGCCATCTGGTGGAACCTCCAGCGTCGTCCGGGGCTTCGTCCGGCACAACGGCCGGAGCGGGGGGGACTGCCCGTCCGCCCGGGCACGGTACGACAGCGCCCGATGAGGGGTCAACACCGGGCGGGACGGGTCGAGACCTTCGCGCGGCACACTGTAGCCGATGGGCTTAGAGCGCAGCCCTACATGTTGCGACTGTGATGAAATGGCTGCGCGCACGGAGCTTCCGCACAGGGGCTCCGGTATCATCACCGCGTTCCCCCTGACGGGGAGCGATGTCGGGTCGACGGTTCGGCGAGGTCGCCGAACCTCGGGATCAGGAGAGCGACGCGTTGTCCGAGACCACCAGCAGGATCCTTGATCTGCGCGACTACTGGCAGATGATCCGGACCCGGATGTGGACGGTGGTCGCGATGGCCACGATCGTCGCCGCGATCGCCGGAGCCTACGTGGCGCTCCGGCCGCCCATGTACTTCTCCCAAGCGAAGGTCATCGTGGACCCTCTGGTCAACCCCGCGATCACCGGGGTGGCGGGCAACCCCACCAGCCTGCAGCCGGACATGGTGATCGAGGGCGAGATCGTGCGTTCGATCGACATCGCGACCGCGGTGCGCGATTCGCTCGGATTGTCGACCTCGCCCGAGCAGCTCGCCAAGACCGTTCGCATCGAGCCGGTCCGTGATGCTGCCGTGATGTTCATCGGCTACCTGGCGAGCGAACCCGAGACCGCGGCGACGATCGCGAACTCGTTCGCCGAGGAGTACCTCGCCGCTCGCCGCGAGCAGATCCTCACTTCGGTCGACGCCGCGATCACGCCGTTGCAGGACCGGATCGAGGAGCTCAGCAGCACGGCCGGAGAGATCGAACGAGACATCCAGGCCGGTGACAACCCCGAAGAGATCGGCAGGCTCCGGGCGACCCTCGAGGGGGTGCAGGCCGAAATCAACGGCCTCGCCACGGACATCGCGGAGATCCGCGGGAATGCGACGTCGAGCCCGGGTGGGCGCATCGTGCAGTTCGCGGCGGCGCCGGTCAAGCCGTCGGGCCCGAGTCTCGCGCTGGCGTCGATCCTCGGGTTCATCGTCGGCTCGTTCATCGGCGCCGGCCTCGCCGTCGTGTTCGGGCTTCGCGCGAACCAGGTGGGAGGGCGCGACGAGTTGGCAGAGTTCCTCGGAGCTCCCGTCATGGGCGTGATCCCCTCGGTCGAGGGCTGGGCCAACCGCGACAAGGCCGAACTCGTTTCACGCGATGAGCCCGGCGGCCCTGCGGCCGAGGCGTACCGTACGCTCGCGACGAACCTTCGCTTCCTGCGTTCCCAGCGCGCGGTCGGTGTCGTCGTCGTGACCAGCGCTCTGCCGAGCGAGGGAAAGAGCGCCACGACCGCCAACCTCGCGGTCGTGCTCGCCGAGACCGGCGTTCGCACTTTGTTGGTGGACGCCGACCTTCGACGGCCACGGGCGGAACGGTTCCTTGGCGTGCCCTTCGGCGCCGGCCTGCACGAGGTCCTCGCGGCGACCAGCACCCTCGACGACGTCGTGCTGAGTACCGAGGTTCCGAACCTGTCGATCATCAGGAGCGGCCCGATGCCCGACGACCCCGTTTCCTTGCTTGCGGGTCCCCATGCCGACTCCGTCTTCCACGACCTGCGGCGGCTGGCCGACATCGTGATCTGTGACGCACCTCCGACCCTGCCGGTGGCCGACGCGTCGATCCTCGCTGAAGCGGCTGACGTCGTGCTCTTCGTGCACGACCCCGCGATCTCGAGTCGCACCGCGCTCGAGGATGCCGTCCGTCAGCTGCGCACCGCCGGCGCCGAGATCGCCGGTGGTGTGTATAACAACGTCACGACCTTGCAGCGCAGCTCGCTCGGCTACGCCAACTACGACCAGTACTACGGCCCCGACGAGCGATCGAAACCGCCGCACAGACCCAAGCCCTCGTCCGAGGTTCGCACCACGCGGCGACCGGCGACAGCTCCGGGTGCCCCGGTGGTGCCAGTCGGCATCGGCAAGGGGTCGCCGGCCACCGCCGAGACTCCCGCCAAGGGCGCCGAGCGATAGGCTGACGAACTCGACCCGTCTACACTGCGTGCGATGAGGTCCGCGGAACGTGTGCGACCCGAGTCGTTCCAGCCGACCGCGACGATCGAGCCACGGTCGACCGATTCCTTCGTGCTGTGGCGGGCCTACCTGGTCATCATGCTCGCCGCGTCGTTCGACGTGTACGACTGGCTGGACCGATCGGTGCAGGGCGGCGCGACTCGGTTCCTGATCATCGCGGTGCCGATCGTGGCGGCCGTGTGGGTGAGGCTGCGCAAGCCCGGGTTCGTGGTGAGGCGTCCGCTTCCATCCGATCTCGTGTTGTTCTCACTGTTCGTCTTCGGCCTCACGGGGTCGATGATCGGGGTCGCGCTCCTCGGCACGGTCGAGACCGGCCGGTCGGTGTTCCTGCCGATGATGCTGGCGTTCCTCTACCTCCTGACGACCGAGGATCCCACCGATCGCGAGGTCGCCAAGACCCTGTCATGGGTATCGCTGATCGCGACCGCCTACACGGCGATGAACGTGCTCGTGAACCTCGAGATCCTGCCCGGCCTGCTGCAGTTCAGGCAGTACAGGAACGCGAGCGTGGCGATGGTCGCCCTCGCCGTCGGAGCTGCTATCGCACTCGGGAACCGCAGACGGCTCGTGCTGGTCCTGGTGATGGCGGCGATCATCTTCACCACGTATCCGTCGGCGACGTCGCTGATGGTGGGAGCTGCCGTCGTGTTGACGCTCTATCTGACCGGTAGGCGGTCGAGCAGCATGCGCACGATCTTCGTCGTCGGTGCGGTGGTGGCGATCGGGGCGTTGTCCTTGGCGAACTTCGAGAAGGGCATCGATGTGGCCGACGACTACTTCGCGGTCGTCGACAAGGCCAACGCCAACAGCGGCCGTCTCGATCTGTGGAACCAGGGGATCTCGCGCTGGCGCGAGGCCCCGATCTTCGGATCGGGCTTCGCTGGTGAAGTGACGGCGGTGCGGGAGCGTGACGGCAGGGTGCTGCCGTTCCACAACGACTTCGTGCTCTTCCTTGCGGCCGGGGGAGCAGTCGGGTTCGGGTTGCTGATCGGGTGGTTCGTGATCGCCGAGGTGACGCTGCTCAGGCGCTACCGCGGATTCGCGCGCGCGGGCCAGTCGACGAGGGCCGGGTTGCTCAGGGCGATCCTCGTGTGCCTCAACGGATTCCTGGTGGCGATGGCCTTCAACCCCGTGCTGCCGGGAGCCTCGCGATCGGCCACGATCTTCGGTCTGTACGGCATCGCGATGTCGATCGGGGAGCCGAAGCCCGTCGACGACGATGACGAATCGACGGAACCGGGTGCACTCAGCGGATCCGCGGCGCCATCCGCTTGAACGCCGACCGCTTCCTCTGCTGCGCGATCGCCCAGTAACTGCCGCGGAACGCGTCGGAGGGCACCGATCGAGGTGAGGAGCCCAGCTCGTCGAGATCGGCAAGCAGCCGATCGAGGTCGTAGCCCATGAGCTGGAGTCGATGCCGACCGATCCAGAGAAGGTATCGGCGACACCAGCGCTTACGGTAGGGGTTCGCCAGGGTCGATCGCCACTTCTCCAGGGGCTCGTCGCTGATCGTCGAATACCGCTGCACTCCGGTCGGATCTCCCATCGATCCATCGATGGTCACGTCGCTGAACCGTGTCAGCAGGCCGGGATCGAACGGCAGCTCGAGGTGTTCGAAGATGCCTGGCCAAGCCGCTTCGGGGTCACCGACCAGATCCTCATACCGCACCGCAGCCGCAGTTTCCCGATGTGCCTCGAAGGCATCGGCGAGCGAGGCGATCCCTCGGAGGTCGCCCTGCCATCGATCGACGTTCCAGCGTCCCTTGGTCCACGTCTCGACGATCGATGCGACCACCGCGAGCGGGTTCCGCCACAAGAAGACGAACTTCGCCTCGGGGAAGATCTCGAACAGATCCTCGACGATGTAGTGGTAGCGGGGCGTCTTGTCGAGGAAGTACGTCGACCCCTCATCCGCCGCTCGCGTGTAGAGGTCGACGGCGAAGTCGTGCATCGCCTGGCGGTAGTCGCGATCGCCCTCGGGCAGCGAGCGCACGAACTCGGAGATGGCGCGCGCCGCGATCGGCTGCGTGTACTCCGCAGCCATGCCTCGTTCACGGGTCGCGTAGACGTGGGGCAGGAGCAGCCACGGTTCGGCGGCCGTCGCGATCTGCGGATGAGCGGCGAGCACCCGCTGAGCGAGGGTCGAGCCCGATCTCGGCAGCGACAGCAGGAAGATGGGTCGCACGCTCACGAGGTTCCCGACTCCATGAGGTCGCGGTAGCGGGCGCCGATGCGCACCGGATCGTATGCGTCTCGGATCCTGGTCACGTCGGCGGAAGTCGGTCGCGCGGCGTCGGCATCGCCCAGCATCTCGCTCAGCCGGTCGGCGATCTCGATCGGGTCGCGTGGGTCGTCGAGGTAGGTGGCCGAGCCCATCGTCACTTCGGGGATCGACGCTTCGCGCGTGGTCAGCACGGGCAGTCCGAACCCGAGGGCTTCGATCGGCGGCATGGCGAACCCTTCGAACAACGACGGGAAAGCGAACACGCTGGCATGACGGTACAGCGCACCCAAGGTGGCGTCGTCGATGTAGCCGGTTTCGACCACGACGTCGCCGAGACCGCCGTCTTCGATCGGTCGGTCGAGCGACTTCGTCCAGGCGACGCCCGAGAGCCGCGCACCGAGCTGCCCTGCGAGCACGAGCTTCACGTCCTGGTGTCCCCCCCGGCGACGCAGTTCGGCGAACGCCAGCACGAGGGTCTCGAGGTTCTTGTGGGGATACTGCGCGGCAACGGCCAACACGAACGGGCATCCATCGATCCCCTCCGGGAGCCGGCCGTCACGCTCGAAACGCTCCCAGGAGATCGGATTGTGGATCGCGACGACGCGGGAGGCCCATCTGCGCCCGTAGCGTTCGAGCAGGTCGCCCCGAACATGCTCGGAGATCGCCACGGTGCGGTCGGCGAACCGGAGCGTAGCCTCGTGCGAGCCTCGCAACCATGCCCGTTTCCGGACGCTGAAGTTGTCCGGCATATGCAGGTACTGCAGGTCGTGGATCACGGTGACGAACGTGGGCCGCCGACGTGTCTTCGGGAACGGGGCGGTGAAGTAGTTCGTGAAGAGCACGGCGTCGTGTTCATCGAGCCGTCCGCGAAGCGTTGCGGTGATCCGAGTGAAGCGGTTCCCCGGCCCATGCAGGGCTCGGAATCGTACCCGTTCCGGCGCGGGCCACGGTCGGTCCGTGTACACGACGAGCTCGTCGTCGGGGGGGCAGGCCGACGCGAGTCCGCCGACCAGGTTCGAGACCATGTGCTCGGCGCCGCCCACGCGCCCCGGGTCGACGAAGCTCGCATCGACGGCGATGCGCAAGCCGCTCACGGCTCGTGCACGAAGCGGATGCGGCCGGTCTTCTTGGCGATCAGCCAGCGAGGGTTGCGCGCGTTCAGCCGCAGGCTCAGCAGCTTGCCGCGGACCCAGCCCATCCGGTCGACGGTTCCGTTCTTCTCCTGCACCCTGCGGCTCTCCTTGGCCATCACCTCAGGCTTGAACGACAACTGGTCGCCGTGCAGTCGGAATCGACCCATCGTGCGGGGCAGGATCAGCGGCTTGGAGGCCCGTCGGCATCGGGCGTACATGTCGTAGTCACCGGTGTTGCGGAACGTCGTGTCGAAGGGGCCGACTTCGTCGAACAGCTCTCGCCGCATCCAGACCGTCTCTTGCGGAACGCAGGACCACCCGAGCCCCAGGTAGGACCGCAAGGTGAAGGGCACCGGCTGCATCCAGGCGAACGCAGCACCCTCCCCGTCGATGAACTCCCGCTTGCCCATCAGCCATCGGGCATCTGCGTGGTCGACGAAGGCCTTCGCTGCCGCAGCGAGTGCCCCCGGGGCGATCTCGTCGTCGGCGTTGATGTAGCCGACGACCTCCCCCTGCACCATCGACAGGCCCCTGTTGATCGCGTCATACATGCCTTGGTCATCCGTGGCGACGACGACCCGTGTGGGGAACGCCTCCGCCACCTTCGTCGTGCCGTCGGTCGAGCCGCCGTCGACCAGCACGTGGTCGATCACGATCTCGTCGGAGGCCTGGCTCCAGATCGAGCGAAGCGTGGCTTCCAGGTATCGCTCGGCATTCAGGGTCGGGGTCACGATGCCGAAGCGCACCGGCCGTCCAACGCGGTCCGCCCGTGGTATCGATGCGTCGGTCGTCGTCTCCATACGGGGAAGCGTATCGGCTGTGCGAGGTCGGGGCTGAACCGCAGGCCGACTCGTCTCGCACGAGGCATCTGAGCTCCCGGCCTACGGCACATGCAGTCCGTCGCCGATCATGGGTCGACGACCCTAGTGGCCTCGGTCCCTCGGGATACGATGCTTCGGGGACTTGCTCCCCGCCTTGACTCTGGTACATTCGCGCTACCTCGCCGATGGTAGAAAGCCCGACGGTGAGGCTTTTTCATGTTCGCAGCAGGGAGGACGGCCTACGGGAGATGAGTGGCGTGGCCGTCGGATCGGCTGTCACGGGATGGGGGGGTTGCCCGATGCGGATGATGGCTCGATTCCTTCTCCTCGCGCCTCTTCCGCGACCACTCCGGCCTCCCTCCGACCTGTTGCTCACCCTCGTTCGCTCCCCCCGTGCCGTGTTCGGAAGCATCACCCGCCGTCCTCGTGCCTTCGTGAGCCGATGCCTGTGTGCCCTTCGACGTCTCTTCGGCCCTCGTGCCACCGATCCCGAGATCCACGCCCTCGCTCGGGCATCGTCGGCCACCACCTCGGCCGCCGGGCGTGGGGGGTACGAATCGGCCGCGCATGAAGCTCGCAGGCGCCGCGGGCCTCGGCGCGTCATCGTGCGCCTGCTCCCGGCCGCCCCCACGTTCGCTCCTCAGACCACGTAGTCGCGAACTCACCGAGGAGACGCCTGGCGCGCTCCTCAAGCCGCCCCAGCCCGCGTGCCGATGGCTCTCGCACGGGCTCGGCCGGTTTCTCGCGACCGTGACCCTGCACGTCCGGAGGAGGTCCCTATGGATCGCACGATCGATCGACGTTCATTCTTGAAGCGGTCTGCCGCCGCGGGAACCGCGGCGGTGGGCCTGTCCGTGTACGGGCTCGGCGACCTCGAGGCTCTCGCCGGCAACGCAGGCTGCCGTTGGGGAGCGCTGATCCAGTCGAGCGACCCCATCGCGGACGTTCGGAAGATGGAGCGACGGATGGGGCGCAAGTTCGCCACGACGCACCACCGTCTTCCCTGGACGAACGATCTCGACAACAAATTCACCCGGTGGAGCGTTCAGACGAACCACAAGCCGATCGTCTCGTGGTTCGCTCGCACCAAGGCGGGCCCCGTGAGTTGGAGGGCCATCGCCGACGGGCGACACGATGGATGGATCACGAGCCAGGCTCGCAGCCTGCGGAGCCTCGGTGGCCAGGGCTACATGTGTTTCCACAAGGAGCCCGAGGATGAGGGCAACCCGAACGACTACAAGGCCGCCTACACGCGGGTGAGGAAGATCTTCAAGAACACCGGCGTGTCGGGATACAAGTGGGTCGTCGTGCTCACGGCCGCCACGTTCCTCAAGGGCGAGGCGGGTCGGTGGTTGCCGAATCAATACGAGGGGATCGGGGTCGACGGGTATAACCGGCACCGGTGCTTCGGCGTCGATTGGCGCTCGTTCAAGAAGATCTTCGCGCCGTCGCGGCAGTTCGCGCGCACACGCGGGGAGAAGCTCTACGTGATCGAGGCCGGCTGCGTCGAGAGGAACCCGGGGGAGAAGGCCAGGTGGCTGCGCGAAGCTCGTTCCACGGTGAAGTCGTGGCCTGAGATCAAGGTGTTCTCCTACAACCACGAGAACACCGACTGCAACTATCTGCTCACGTCGTCGAGGTCGGCCTTCGACGCGTTCAAGGCGATGGGTCGCGACACGTACTTCAAGCTGCGGTAGGCGAACACGTCGGCCGGCTCCGGGACGTGCTCGACGCGTCGGGTAACCTCTGGCCTCGATGCAACGACCCCCCATCCTCGTGACCGGTTCCCATCGATCGGGCACTGGATGGGTGAGCGAGATGCTCGCGGCGACCCCGTCGCCCACGCTGCGCACGATCTGGGAACCTTTCAACCTCCAGGCGCGACGAGGCATCCGCCAGGCGCCGTTCCGGTACTGGTTCACCTACGTGAACGAGGAGAACGCGCCGAGCTTCCGGGAGCCGCTCGCACGCATGCTGGCCTGGAACTACTCCTCCGCCGCCGAGCTGCCCACGCTCCGTTCGCCCAAAGACGCCGGTCGCATGAGCCGCGACCTCTGGGTGACGAGGTCGAACCGGCGCGCCGGGGCCGTGCCGATCAGCAAGGACCCGATCGCGATCTTCTCCGCCGAATGGATGAGCGACACCTTCGGCATGGACACCGTGGTGCTGATCCGGCATCCCGCGGCATTCGCCCACAGCATCGTGAAGCAAGGGTGGTGGCATCCGTTCGAGCACTTCACGGCGCAACCCTCGATGATGCGCGATCTGTTCGCCGCACGTGCCGACGAGATCGAGCGTTTCGCGCGCACGCCGCAACCCTTGCTCGACCAGGCGATCTTGCTGTGGACCCTGATCCACGAGCACATCGCGGTCATGCGGGCCCGCAGGTCCACCTGGCGCTTCATCCGACACGAGGACCTGTCCCGCGATCCGGTCGCCGGATTCGGTGAACTCTATGCCTGGCTGGGACTCACGTGGAGCGATGAGGTCGAGCGCGCGATCGTGCAGAGCTCGAGCCCGGGCAACCCCAGCGTCACCGAGAAGGCATCGAACCGGCGCCGAGACAGCAGAGCTGCGATCACCGCGTGGAAGGGTCGTCTCACGTCCGAGGAGCAGGCGGCGATCAAGGCGCGCACCGACCCTGTGTGGCGCGAGTTCTACTCCGACGAGGACTGGTGAGCTGGAGCTGGACCGGCGCTTCCGTGGAGACGGCGATGCCGGCCCTCAGTCCGACCCCTGGTCGGTCGACGGTTCGTCGGGCCACACCTCGAGACCGTGCACGGCGTTCCGCACGTCCATCGTGATGTTCACCGAGCGGACCATCTGCTCGGCGTCGATGTCGTAGACGGCCACGGTCGCCGGTGACGAACCACCCACGATCAGATGGTCGTCGAGGACCGTGAGGCCGCGGCCGAACGTCGGGCGCGCGAGGTCGCTCGGCAGGTCCGCGTGCTCGAGCGCATCGAGCCGATACGTCGGGAGCGAAACCGACCGCAGCACCTTGCCATCGCGCGACGCGTAGGCGATGCGATCGGTCTTCGTGTGGTTGAAGAGCACGCCGTCGCGGAACGGACGGGTGTTGTGTGTGCCGAACGGTGTGCGCGCGAAGCTCTGGAGACGAGTGCCGTCGATGCGCCACAGCGCGGCGAGCCGAGTGCCACACGCGTAGATCTCACCGTCGCGTACGACGACGTTGTTCACGTGGCTCGTATCGGCAGGACGCGGACCCACCGAACCGGAGGGGTCGTAGCGCCGGAACGAAGGCTTGATGCGCAACTTTAGGGTGCGGCGCAGCTTCCACACGTCTGAGTACCGTAGGCACCACGCGCGCGTGAACGTCTGCGCGGCGAGGTCCATCTCGAGCACCGAGTCGAACCCCGTCGAGGCCATGTAGAGGCGACCGTTCGAGACGGTGATCTCGTGGCAGTGCTTCAGGTAGGGGTTGCGGATCGACCCTCGAAGCTCGAAGTCGCGGTCGTAGACGAAGATCTCGTCGCTCGCCGCCAGGTAGGTCAGCCCGTCGTGGAAGGCGATGCCCCGCAGCCCTCGGTCGCCTCCGCGCCCTTCCCAGTCGATGTTCGCGTCGGCCCAGTCGAGCACCTGCGTCGTGTCGCCCCGCTCGAGGTCGACGAGGTAGACACCGCCGTGGCTCTCGCCCTGGTGGACCGACCGCACGACCGAGCTGCAGACGATGGTCGGCAACCGGATCGCCCCCGCGGGTGACGGCGATTCGCGTTGGATGGCCTCGGTCATCGTGCGGCGTGCCTCTCGTCGCCGGCGTCGGCCGTCAGCCACGCCGGCAGGTTCTCGTACCCGAGTCCTCGGAGCCGCGACGCGAGCGCTCGGTTGCCCGGAGCGAACAGCTCGTCGAGGCGCCGGCGGGTCTCGGGCGCCATGCGGTCGGGCTCGGCCCGGCGGTTGATCGCGTAGTAGGCCTTCCTGAGTGGCCCCTTCAGCTTGCGCCTGTTCCCGAGCAGGTGCTCTCGGTTGGCGAGCAGGGCCAGTCGCTGCAGCGAGGTGCTGCGCACCGGCACCGTCTTGTTCTCCACGCTGTAGTCGATCGTGTCGGCGACCTCGGGGTCGACGCCGAGCCAGTCGCTGAGGTCGCGGACCGTAGCGGCGGACTCCGCGGCCATGCGCTCGAAGAGCACGATGCGGAACCGCTCTCCGAACGCCTCGAGCCAGGGATCGAGGTACTCGTCGTAGAAGCCCCCCTCGATCGTGCGGAAGAGGCGGTTCTCGGGCGTGAAGGGCTCGTGGCGCTCCCGCACCGCGATGCACTCCTCGACGTAGGCCTCGAAGGTCATGTCGTGGGGCAGGTCGGCGAAGCGGGTGCGCATGAATCGGAACGTTGACCAGAGCCGGTCGATCGGGTCCCGGAGGAGCACGATCACCCTGACGTCGGGCAGCGTCTCGCTCATGGCCGCGGCGACCGTGCCGCCACCGTGGAAGTACTGAGGGCTCGCCTCGAGGCGATGGCGCTGACGCCCGCACCCGGAGAAGTGCCCGGCGTACTCGGCGATCGGCGGCAACACGCCGTCGCCCTCGGAGAGGGCGGTGAAGTACCTGATCTCCTTCACGTCGCTCGCGCAGATGTCCGGGTGTTGGGAGAGGTACCAGAACAACGACGTCGTCCCGGCCTTGCCGACCCCTGCGATGACGGCGGTGGGCAGGGGAAGGGTCATGTCGTGGTCGGTCTATCGGTCACGAGGAAGCATCTCCATCCGCTCGGATGCCGGGAGCTCCGAGGATACCGGTGCCGCTCGGCAGCGGCTTCGGCCGAAAGGCGACCCGGATCACCGTCGAACGGCAGGAACTCCTCGACCTTCGGCCCGAGGTGCCGGTGCTAGCATCCGGTCGGTGCGGTTCCCCAGTCCCCGCACGGAGCGTCATGTCCACCACCGAACGCCCAACCGTGATCTTCCTGCATGTGGGCAAGACCGCGGGTGCCACGATGCGCCGGGCGCTGCGCCGCCAGTTCGGGAGGAACGAGGTCGTCGAGGTCAAGGCGCCCACCGTGCAGCCCGGGCGGCTCCGGCGCGATGGGGCCGTCGCGTGGTTCGCCTCTTTGCCCGAGGCTGAGCGGGCTCGGGCCCGTCTGATCATGGGACACATGACGTACGGGCTGCACGAGGCCGTGCCGCGCCCGAGCGAATACGTCACGCTGCTGCGGGAGCCCGTGGCGCTCGTGCGCTCTCAGTACGGCCACGTTCGCCGCCACGAGGGCCACCTGCTGCACCGGGAGGCTCAGGACCATGCCGATCTCGTCTCCTACATCGAGAGCGGCCTGTCCCTCGAGATGGACAACTCCCAGACCCGCGCGTTCGCCGGCGACACCACCACGCCGTTCGGAGCGTGCACCCGGGCCATGCTCGACCGGGCCAAGGCGAATCTCGAAGGGTTCACCGTCGCCGGCCTCACGGAACGGTTCGACGAGTCGATCGTGGCGATGATCCGTGCCTTCGATTGGAAACGGGTCCGATACGTCGTCACGAACGTCGATCCCACCCGGTCGGCCCGGGCCCCGTTGACCGACGCAGAGCTCTCGACGGTGCGTGAGCACAACGCGCTCGACCTGGAGCTCTACGCGTGGGCGTCTGAGCGGTTCCAGCGCCTGGTGGTTGATGTGCCCGGGTTCGCCGACGACGTCGAGTCGTTCCGCGAGAGGAATCGTCGCTATCGGCCGATCGGCCGGCTCGCCACGATGCCGAGGAAGGCCTCGGCCGCGCTGCTTCGGTCCCGCTAGATCGCTCGATCCCACTCGCTCCGTTCAAGTTCCGGCACCTCCGGAGCCGATGCTCCGCCCCAGGGGGAACACGAGTGGGGAGGGGAGCCGCGATGCGACTACGTCTCGCGTTGGCTGTTGTCGTTGCCTCGATCGCAGGTGTGATGTCGGTGCCGGCGTCGGCGGCGGGCCTGGCGGAGCAACCTCCCGACGGACCCAGTTCCGGTCCTGCCGTGTCGGCCGACGGTCGCTGGATCGCGTTCGTCTCCGAGGCATCGAACCTGTTGGGAGGCGAGACGGCCGCCGATCCCAACGGTGTCGCCGACGTGTTCCTGGTCGACACGCTCGCGGCGACGATCAGGCTGGTATCGAGTGCCGGCGCCCCGGCCGACGGCCCGTCGAGCGGGGTCGACATCTCCGGCGACGGTCGCTTCGTCGTGTTCGAGACGACGGCCACGAACCTGCTTCCTTCCGATGCCAACGGCCCCACCAGCGACATCGTGCTGTTCGACGCGGCGTCGGGCAGCCTGAGCCTCGTGTCGCGGCGGGGGGTCACCGGCGTTCAGGGCGATGGCGACAGCTTCGCGCCGACCATCTCGGCCGACGGAACGAGGATCGCCTTCGGATCGGAAGCCTCCAACCTCGTGGGCAACGACACCAACGGGAAGACAGACATCTTCGTGCGCGACCTGGTCGATGGGAAGACGACCCGGGCCTCGACCAACTCCTCCGATCGGCAGGGGAACAACGCAAGCTTCGATGCGGTGATCGCTCCCACGGGCAACCATGTGGCCTGGTCGTCGATCGCGTCGAACCTCGTCTCCGGAGACACGAACGGCGTTCGCGACGTGTTCATGAAGAACCTGACGTCGGGCAAGACGATCCGTGTCTCGGTCACCAACGGTGAGCGGCAGGCCAAGGGAGCCTCGGGCATCGAGGACATCTCCGCCGACGGTCGCTCCGTCGTGTTCAACTCCTTCGCCGCCAACCTCGTGAAGAACGATGGCAACAACAAGGGAGATGTCTTCGTCCGTGACCGCATCGAAGGCACGACGGTGCGGGCCTCCCGGCGGGGCGCCATCGAGGGCAACGGCGACAGCTTCGGAGCCACGATCAGCGATGACGGGGCCTTCGTGGTGTTCCAGACGCGAGCGACCAATCTCGAGACGTCGATCGACGGCAACGGCAGCGTGATCGACCTGTTCGAGTATCGGGTCGAGACGAAGACTCTTGCGCGAGTCAGCGTCGACGTCGACGGAGGGTGGACCGACGGTGTTTCTTACGGAGCGGCGTTCGCCGGTGACGGGTCAGCGATCGCGTTCGCGTCGGCGGCCACGGACCTGGTCGCCGATGACGTCGACGGACTCGATGATGTGTTCGTGCATACATGGACCGATCGAGAGCGTGTCGGGCGTGTGACCGCGAGGTGGAGCCGCGTCCTTCCCGTCGCGTGAGCGCGTCGGCGGCGTCGCTCAGGCGCCGAACGCCTCGTCGAGCTGATCGGCCATGGCCGCCGGGTCGGTGACGGGAAGGCGGCACGCGAAACCCTCGCACACGTAGGCGGTGGCGGCCCCGCCGGCGGCATCGCGCCCGCGCAGGAGGGGCACGGCACGCGTGGCCCTCTCGTCGTCGGGCCGAGCGACGGCCAGCACCAGGTTCGGCCGGAAGCGGCGCACCGTCGCCTCGGCCACGAGAGCCAGGGTGTCGTCGTCGGCTGGGTCACCCACGATCGCGACCTCTCGATGTGGACCCAGCCAACGATCGAGGGCGCAGAGGGCGTGACCGAAGGCTCCGGGAGCACGCTCGAGCGCCTCGCCGACCAGGCGGAGCGCCGACTCGGCATCGGCCTCGAGCTCGGCGTTGCCGGTGATGGCGGCGAGGCGCAACAGCACGTCGGCCGCCACCGAGTTCCCACTGGGCGTGGCGTTGTCGTAGAGCTCCTTCGGCCGCACTAGCAGCGCTTCCGTGCTCGATCCGGTCTGGAAGAAACCTCCGGCCTCGCGGTCGAGGAACGACTGGCGCAGCTCGTCGACCAGCTCCAGCGCACGTTCGAACCAGGCGACCTCGAACGTCGTCTCGTAGAGCGTGAGGCACGCGGACGCCATCAGCGCGTGGTCGTCGGCGAAGCCCGGCCGTCCGGCCACGCCGTTGCGCCAGGATCGGAGAAGTCGCCCCGTGTCATCGCGCAGGTGCGCCAGCACGAAGGAGGCGGCCCGCACCGCCGCGTCCGTATACGCCGTTTCCCCCAGGGCACGGCCGGCTTCGGCGAACGCCGCGATCGCCATGCCGTTCCATGCGGCGAGCACCTTGTCGTCGGTCGCCGGGCGCACCCTCGACGCTCGCGCCTCGAGCAACACCGTCCGCGCGTCCGCGACCTCGGCGGCGAGCTCGTCCGCGCCCAGCCCGAGGGTGGAGGCCAGCTCGTCGATCGGCCGGGGCCGCCACAGCACGTTCGTCGGCCCGTGCTCTCCGGACCAGTTGCCTTCGGGCGTGGCCCCGAAGGCCCGAGCGACGGATTCCCCGACGAGGCCGACCAGCTCGGCCCACGACCACGTGAAGAACTTGCCCTCGACGCCGTCGGAGTCGGCGTCTTGCGACGAGAAGAAGCCGCCTTCGGCATGCTGCATCTCTCGGAGCAGGTATTCCGCGGTTTCGACGGCGACCGTGCGGTATCGCTCATCACCGGTCACCTGCCAGGACCTCGTGTACAGCTGCAGCAGTTGCGCGTTGTCGTAGAGCATCTTCTCGAAGTGGGGCACGTGCCATCGCTCGTCGGTCGAGTAGCGGGCGAATCCGCCGCCGAGGTGGTCGTAGATGCCGCCGTCGGCCATGTGGTCGAGCGTGATGGTGACGATCTCGAGTGCTCCGAGCGAGCCTCGAACGGCGCGTCGCAACAGGAACTCGAGGGTCATCGCCTGCGGGAACTTGGGCGCGCCGCCGAACCCGCCCCAGCGCCCGTCGAACGTCTGACGCAGGGTGGCGACGGCCGCATCGGCGATCGCCTCGTCGAGGGCACGCCCGCCCGTGGGCAACGTCGCCGCGCGTGCGATCGCCTGCGCGACGCGCGTTCCCTGGTCGACGACCTCCTCGCGCCGTTCCCGCCAAGCCTCTGCGATGCCTCGCAGGAGGTCTCTGAACGCAGGAAGGCCGTGGCGTGGCTCGGGGGGGAAGTACGTGCCGGCATGGAAGGGTTCTCCCGCGGGGGTGAGGAACGCCGAGAGGGGCCACCCTCCCTGACCCGTCATCGCTTGGGCGGCATTCATGTAGATGCCGTCGAGATCCGGTCGCTCCTCGCGGTCGACCTTGATCGAGACGAAGTGCTCGTTCATGAGCGCCGCGGTGGCCTCGTCTTCGAACGACTCGCGCTCCATCACGTGGCACCAGTGGCACGCTGCATACCCGATCGACAGGAAGATCGGTTTGTCCTCGTCAGCCGCCTTCTGCAAGGCCTCCTCACCCCACGGGAACCAATCCACTGGGTTGCGTGCGTGCTGGAGGAGGTAGGGGCTGGCCTCGCCGGCCAGCCGGTTCGGCGTCCGAAGCTCTCGACCGGTCGTCACCGAACCAGTGTGTCACCCGGGGGCTCCGGCGGGCGTGCCGACGACCGCGCGAGGTTCAGGGGTTCCCCGCCTCGTGCCGATGGAAGGGTATGCCCAACCGCATCCGCGTCCTCGTGGTGGATCTCGATCCACGGCTGGCGCGCAGCCTGGCCGGCGCTCTCCCGCGACGTGGCCCCGTGTCGGTGAGCGGTCCGGTCGCCGACCAGGCCGTCGCGATCGATGCCCTGACCGAGGGGAGCGCGGATCTCGTGGTGGTGGGCCTCGACCGCGCCGACGGGCGCGGCAACGAGGTGGTCGCAGCGATCACCGAGGCGGTCGGTCTCGGCCGGGTCCTCGCCGCGAGCGAGCAGGGTGGCCCCGATGTCGCCGCCAACGCATTGTCCGCCGGCGCGAGCGGCGTGTTGCCTTCAACACGTGATGCCTCGCTGGTACACGCCTTCCGCCGGGCGCTGGACGGCGAACTGGTGCTGCCGGTCGAGGAGCTTTCCGTGCTGGTCGACCGCATCACTTCGCCGAGCAGGGGCGACGCCGCCGGCCTCAACGCGCTGGGTTCCCTCACGCCGCGAGAACGGGAGATCCTGCAGACGCTCGCAGCCGGCGCCTCGACGGCAGACGTCGCCGAGGCCTTCGGCATCAGTCCGCTCACCGTGCAGAGCCACGTGAAGAACATCCTGGCCAAGCTCGGGGTGCACTCGAAGGTCGAAGCCGTTCGCATCGCCTGGCGTCATGGGCTGGCGACCACCTCACGATCGTCCGCGAGCACCGGTTAGCCTTCCGCGTCATGGACAGCGAGACCGTCTCGGTCGTCATCGCGGCCGGACACGGTGTGGTCGCGGAGGTCGTCCGCCGCGCGTGTCAGGCCGAACCGCGGCTCCACGTGGTGGCCGAGGTACGGGATCCGACGGCGTTGATCGACGCGTGCCGGACGCTCAAGCCCGACGTCATCGTGTTGGACGATCGGCTCGACGATGCCGAGCGCGAGCTCGCCACGCTGCGCGCGCTGCGCGAGGAGGGTGTGGCGGCCGCGGCGGTGGTGCTGACAGATCGCACCGACGGCGCCTCGGTGCTACGGGCCCTGCGGCTGGGCGTGCGGGGGTACGTCCGCAAGTCCGACGGGCTGACCGGGGTGGGCGCCGCGGTCCGCGTGGTCGCCGACGGGGGGCGGGCGATCGCGCCCGACTTCGAGCAGGCGGCCGTCATGGCGCTCGGGCGATTCGCGCAACAGGCCCGAGAGGGCTCCGAGGTGCAGGCCGCCCTCACGCCACGTGAGCACGAGATCCTCGTGTTGGTCAGCCAAGGCCTCACGATGGCGCAGGTCGGCCGCCGCCTCGGCATCTCACCTCGCACGGTCGAGACACACGTGGCGAAGCTGTACCGCAAGCTCGGCGTGCGCACGCGCGTGCAAGCGGTCTCCCGAGCGTCGCAGCTCGGCCTCATCGAACCGTGAACCCTCCCACGGTGGGACGGCCCTCGGGGCCGCATGAAGGCGTGCACCCTCATCCCGCGGCCATCCCGTGCCGATAGGAGACACGTGCCCTCCCACCCGGCGGGTGCGAGAGCCCATCGAGGCACACCCGACGGCAACGGAGGAAGCGTGGATCGCCGACAGACGGCACGACCTGGCGCACGGCGCCGGCTCGGGGTGATCGTCGTCGACCCCCTCCCGGTCGTGCGTGCCGGCATGACGATGCTGATCGACGACCGCCCCGACATGGAGGTGCTCGCCGAGACCGGCACGGCAGAGGAAGGCCTGGAGATCGTGAGCCGGGTGCGACGATCGCGGGTGGTCGTGCTCGTCGGCCTCGGACTCGCAGGGGAGCGAGACTCCTTCTGGCTGATCCGCACGCTGAGGGAGCGCTTCCCGACGCATGCGATCCTCGGGTGCGGCGCGAACGCCGATGCCACCACGATCTCCCGAGCGCTCTTCATGGGCGCTGACGGATTCGTCGACAAGAACATCGACCCGGTGGAGTTCCTGCAGTCGCTCCGCCGGGCAGCGGATCGCGAGATGGTGTTGGCGGGGCCCGCGCCGGGGTCGGTCGGACAGATCGCCGAGGGCATCGAGCGTCGGC
>Ga0224505_10000323_pt1 | contig 33779 bp, 23 predicted proteins | sample SF_Jan12_sed_USG_FD_169102 | JGI IMG/M metagenome (GOLD analysis project Ga0224505, IMG submission 169102) | Sediment microbial communities from San Francisco Bay, California, United States - SF_Jan12_sed_USGS_4_1 | ecosystem: Environmental > Aquatic > Marine > Sediment | place: USA: California... | reverse complement strand
GAGGGGCCCGCCCGATTTGTACCGGTGCGCAGTAGCGACAACCGGATCTTCACCTGCTTTCTGGAGTTTCGCGGCGATACCATAATCGTGCACGACATATTGCACACCAGGGAAAACGGGCATTGGCAGCTGCGGGTCAGCTGCTATCAGAAGCTCCGCCTGGACTACCGTCGAGTCATCACAGCGCTTCGCGACAATGGCATGGAAGTCGACACGTTGCCTGGCGAAAACGGAATGGTCGTAGTCAATGCCAGAAAGCCCTCTTGATCCCGCCACGGAACATTCTGCACTCGAACAATCCAAATTCCGATTTCGCGCATCTAATCCACAGTGCAGGCGGGCCGGGCGGCTGCAGTTTGAAGCAAAAACGCCCGTCAGACAGCATCCCGGAGGCGTCCAGCGAAGGGTCTTAGAGCCTCCGCGGACGGCAGCGGCATGGTTGTCCAATTATAAATTGTTGTTTTTACCGTAGTTATTGGGGTTTTCGTTTCAGGACATCAGTATTGCGTTATGGTTATCTAGTGTTATACTCCACTACAACACCATATTGCCTGTCTTCAGCAAGGTCGAGGCACCTCAGATGAAACTCAATTCGGGCCTGGCGTTACTCGCCTCCCTTTCCATCGCACTAATCAGCGGCTGCGGCACCGGTGAAGCAAGTTTGTCTGACGCGGCCAGCGCGGATTCCATTACGCCTATGCCGGTCGTGGTCGCCGCACCGCGCATTGCGGATGTTTTCGCCACATACGAAACCACCGCGAAGATTGCGGCGGATGCCGAAGCGCCCGTCGTCGCTCGCGCCGAGGGCCAGATAGTCGATATTCTGGTAGAGGAAGGGGACCTGGTATCTGCGGGGCAGATTCTTGCGCGGCTCGACGGAGATCGTGCCCGGCTGCGTATGTTGCAGGCAAAGGCAAATCTGGAAAAAGCGTCTGGCGAATATGAAAGACAACTAAGCCTTCATAATCGCGGGCTGGTCAGCGCAGCGGCATTCGAAAGCCTCAAATACGATGTGGAGTCGCTGAGGGCAGGCTACGATCTGAGCCAGCTGAATTACGAATACACGATAATCCGGGCACCGATCAACGGCGTAATTGCGCTTCGCATTGTCAAGGACGGAACACACATCAATTTCGGCGACGAGCTCTTCAAGATCACTGACACATCGATGCTCGTTGCCTACCTGAAGATCCCCCAGACCGAACTCGCAAAGATCGCGCCGGGGCAGCACGCCGGCGTGCGGGTGGACTCAGTACCGGATGCTGTTTTTGACGCTACGATTGCCCGCATAAGCCCGACTATCGACACACGCAATGGCACTTTTCGCGCGACGGCCTATCTTAAGAACAAGGACCGAAAACTGGCACCTGGCATGTTTGGCAGATTCAGTGTCGCTTACGAAAAGCATGTCGATGCGCTGCTTGTGCCGAAAGATGCCGTCGTAAAAGAAGATAATGAGAACGTTGTTTACATCGTTCAGGACGGTGCTGCAGTAAGAAGGCCAGTCTCACTTGGCATCGAGTCGCTCGGCATGATTGAGATCGTCGGCGGTCTGTCAGACAAAGAGCAGGTCATTGTTGGCGGTCAGACGGGCCTGAAGGACGGTAGCAAGGTACTGGCCGACACGCGGACTGCAAAGGTTTCGGCAGGCTGAATAAAGCACGGGCAAAAAGCTCCGCCACCAAGGCCACTGTGCAAATTGAGGGGAAATACATGATCACTGGGCGTCTACTGCCTGGCATCCTGATGACGATGTTCGTGCTGTCTGCCTGCCAGAGTGGCGAAAATGCGACCACCGAAGACGAGGATAAGGAAGAAGCGCCTGCAATTCCGGTCGAAACAGCCTCGCCGACTCGAAGTGACGTCTATGCGATGTATTCGGGCACTGCGCCAATCGAGGCGTTTGCCGATGCCGTAGTGATCGCCAAAGTTGGTGGCGAGGTTCGCGAGATATTCGTCGAGGAAGGTCACGACGTCAAAGCCGGCCAAATTCTTGCGAAGCTCGATGGCGACAGGCTGCGACTCGAGAAAAGACAAGCTGAGGCAAATCTGCAGAAACTGCAGCGCGACTTCCAGCGAAATGTCGACCTGAACAAAAGAGGCCTTATCAGCGCAGGCGACTTCGAGAAAATTCAGTTCGAAATGGAAGCACTTGAAGCTAGTTACAATCTGGCCAGCCTCGAGTACAGCTATACCGAGATCCGGGCGCCGATAAGCGGCATCGTATCCGAGCGCTTCATCAAAGTCGGCAACACGATTGAGGTCAATGCTCCAACGTTCCAGGTAACCAGTCTCGAGCCGCTCGTTTCCTACCTGCATGTTCCGGAACGTGAATACCGCAGGATCAGCGGCGGGCAACCGGCGACCATCCGTGTCGATGCGACCGCTGGCACCGAGTTCGTCGGGACCGTCGCGCGAATCAGTCCTGTCGTGGATCCTGGCACCGGAACGTTTAAAATTACGATAGAAGTCACTGATGCCACGCGACGGCTCAAGCCCGGAATGTTTGGCCGTATAAGCATAACTTACGACATGCGCGCCAATGCTTTGCAGGTGCCACGAAACGCAATCGTAGATGAATCCGGTAGCGCAACCGTTTTTGTAGTCGAAGAAAACGTTGCGCACCGACGACCGGTTGTAACGGGATACTCTCAGAACGGCCTCGTCGAGATACTCGATGGACTGACTGACGAAGAGAAAGTGGTAACCGTTGGGCAGGCCGGACTGAAGGACGGCGCGAAAGTTTCGGTCATAAGTGCGGCCGATGATGGCGAGAGTGCCGCCACGCTCAACGATTTGCCTGCCGAATAGCCGATCCCGGTCAACAGGAAAACCAAATGCGCCGCCTGATAGAGATTGCAACCGAACGACGGGTCACAATCATGATGTTTACGGTTGCCATTGTACTTTTTGGCACCGTTTCACTTGCCAGGCTCAAGGTCAACCTGTTGCCGGATATCTCCTATCCGACCATAACCATTCGCACGGAGCTGACCGGCGCTGCCCCGATCGAGATTGAAAACCTGTTGACCAAGCCAATCGAAGAAGCGGTTGGCGTGGTGCGAAATGTACGCCTGGTGCGTTCGGTGTCGCGATCAGGCCAATCCGATGTCACGCTTGAATTCCTGTGGGGCACAGACATGGACCTCGCCGGCGTCGATGTTCGCGAGAAAGTCGATATTCTCGAGTTGCCACTCGAAGCAAACAGGCCCCTGTTGCTGAGGTTCGATCCGTCGTCCGAGCCGATACTTCGACTTGGCTTGTTGAACAAGGGCGACAATGCGAGTGCCGTCGCTGCGGAAAACGAGGCGGAGCTGAAAGCGCTTCGTCGACTTGCCGAGGACAGGATAAAGAATGACATCGAAGCCGAAGAAGGCACTGCCGCCGTCAAAGTCAGCGGTGGTCTCGAGGACGAGATTCAAATCCAGGTCGACCAGCAGAAGCTCTCTCAACTTGGAATCAGCATCGAGGCAATATCGCAGAGGATTCGCGCAGAGAACGTCAACCTGTCCGGCGGACGACTTGAGGAAGGCAGTCAGCGATTCCTTGTTCGAACCGTAAACGAGTTTCAGACGGTCGAAGAGTTTGCAGATGCGATAGTTGCAAACGTTGCCGACCGCCCGGTCTACTTGCGAGACGTTGCGACGGTTTCACGCGGATTCAAGGAACGCGAGGCAATTACCCGGGTTAACGGCAAGGAGTCCGTCGAACTCGCCGTATACAAAGAGGGCGACGCGAATACTGTGCAAGTCGCTAAGCGGGTCGAGCGCCGACTTGAAGAGGTCCGAAAAGCGCTTCCGGAAAACCTGGAGCTCGTCAAGATTTACGATCAGTCGAAATTTATCACATCAGCAATTAACGACGTCACCTCGGCGGCAGTTATCGGCGGTATACTGGCAATCGTCGTGCTTTACGGATTCCTGCGCGACGCGCGAGCGACCACGATCATTGCGGTCGCGATTCCGGTTTCGGTCATCGGCACGTTCCTGCTGATGTATAGCAATGAAGTATCTTTGAACATCATGTCTCTCGGAGGTATTGCATTGGCAGTCGGCATGCTTGTCGACAACGCCATCGTGGTACTGGAAAATATCGTGCGCAAGCGCGAAGAAGGACAGGGTGTGCTGGAAGCAGCGAGAAACGGAACCGCGGAAGTCTCAACCGCCGTTATTGCTGCGACGCTGACAACCATCGCGGTGTTTTTTCCGATGGTGTTCATAAGCGGGATAGCTGGTCAGCTTTTTCGTGATCAGGCATTGACTGTTACGTTTGCGCTCGTTTTTTCCCTTATCGTCGCATTAACGTTGATACCAATGCTTGCCGCACTCGGCACCGGTTCCCGCTATCAGGAAACAGGCGAAGAAACTGCACCAAGCAGGTTCACCCGCGTAGTTGCGACAATCATTCGTTCACTCGGATGGCTATTTGGCATGATTCGCTGGGTGTTCTGGGCCCTCTTGTGGGTACCTGGCCGGCTGTTGCAAAGCCTGTACACAGCAGTTGCCCGACGTTACGAGTACCTTCTCAAGTGGGCGCTCGAGCACCGGGCCGCTGTCGTTGTTGGCGCCGCAGCGATTTTTTTCTCTACGATGCTGCTGGTACCCAGACTCGGCACGGAACTCATTCCGCAATTATCGCAGGGCGAGTTCAACCTAGATCTGCGATTGAGCCCGGGCTCGCCGTTGACCGAAACGGATCGGGCAATCCAGGTGGCGCAAGCCGCAGCCGCAGCTATCGATGACGTCGAGCTCAGCTTTTCGGTTGCCGGAACCGGGAATCGGCTCGATGCCAACCCGGTAGACGCGGGTGAAAACACCGGCACACTGAGTATTACGCTCAAGCCGGGATCGGGGCGCGCCCAAGAAGACAGTGTCATGAACAAGATGCGCGAGGGACTGTCGCGCCTCGCTGGTGTGCAGTACGAATTCAACCGGCCGTCATTGATGACCTTTGCCAGTCCCGTGCAAATCGAAGTAGCGGGATTTGATCTGGAAAACCTCGATGCAGTTAACAAGGTGCTGGTCCGCGAACTGAGCAAATCCGGGCGTTTCGCAGACATACGCTCGACTATTGAACTCGGAAATCCTGAAATCCAGATTATCTTCGACCAGGAACGTGCTGCCGCACTCGGATTGTCGGTGCGCGATGTTGCCGACCGCGTAGTTGCCAACGTCCGAGGCGAGCTGGCCACCCGCTATACCTGGCGCGACAGGAAAATCGATGTGCTGGTTCGCAGCGTCGATTCGCGAAATGCCAGCGTCGATGAAATTCGCAAACTCATAGTGAATCCTGCAGCCGCAAGGCCGGTCACACTCGAAAGCGTCGCAGAAATCAAGGTTGCTCGCGGCCCGGCGGAAATCAGGCGCGTTGCACAGGAGCGTGTCGCGATTATCTCCGCCAACCTGAACCACGGTGATCTCGGTGCCGCCATTGTCGAGGTCCAGTCGATAATCGATCGGACGGGCATGCCGTCAGGCATCGTCGCAATGGTTGCCGGGCAGAACGAAGAGATGGAGGAATCATTTCGCTCGATGCAATTCGCTTTGGCACTCGCTATTTTTCTTGTCTACCTGGTTATGGCGTCACAGTTCGAGTCACTCATCCATCCTTTTGTGATCCTGTTTACAATTCCGCTGGCGCTGGTCGGCGCCATTCTCGCACTCTTTATTACCGGCACGACTATCAATGTAGTGGCTTTCATCGGCGTGATCATGCTGGCGGGCATCGTCGTGAATAATGCGATCATACTGGTGGACCTGATAAATCAGTTGCGCTCGAAGGGTGTCGACAAGACCGAGGCTATTCTTGAAGCGGGCCGTGCGCGTCTCCGCCCGATCATGATGACGACGCTAACGACGATCCTCGGACTGCTGCCCATGGCCATCAGCTTCGGCGAAGGCACGGAAGTTCGAACGCCGATGGCAATTACTGTAATAGGCGGCCTGCTCGTATCGACATTGCTTACGCTGGTCGTCATTCCGGTAGTTTATTCACTGCTCGACCGAAAGAAATGGGTAGTTGACGAAGAAGCAGCCACAGTAGTACCTCAACCCGCGCGAGGCTGAATTCCATGAAGCACACCGAAATCGCGTTGCGTCGGCCGGTTACGACCGTCGTCGTATTCGTCGCTCTGGCACTCGTCGGGTTGATCGCTTCGCGGCTGCTGCCGCTGGAGAAGTTCCCTGACATCGAGTTTCCGGGGATATTCATCCAGATTCCGTACGATGGATCTACGCCGGAGGAGATCGAAAGACTCATCACGCGACCGGTCGAGGAGGCACTGGCCACACTGTCTGGCGTTGAGCAGATGTTTTCCTCATCGACCGAAAGCCAGGCACAGGTTTTCCTTCAGTTCGGCTGGGACCAGAGCATGGGGGCCAAAGGCATCGAGGCCCGCGCCAAGGTAGACGGCATACGCCATGAGTTGCCTGCGGATATCCGGCGGATATTTATATTCACCGGATCTCTCGCCGATCAACCGATATTGCAGTTGAGAATTTCCAGTGACCGGGACCTGTCCGACAGTTACGACATGCTGGACCGGCTCTTGAAACGGCGTATAGAGCGAATAGAAGGTGTCTCCAAGGTCGAATTGCACGGGGTTGATCCGAGGGAAATCAGGATCCTGCTCGATTCCGACCGTATCGCCGCGCACGGCGTCGATCTGGAAGACCTTCGCGTACTACTGGAGCGAAGCAACTTCGCCGTCAATGCCGGTCGCATCACCGACAATAACCAGCGATTCAGTGTTCGCCCCAAGGGCGAATTCACCTCGGTTGAGCAGATTCGAAACATCGTTATCGACAATGCCAGCCTGCGGCTTGGCGATATTGCAACGGTCGAGTTACGCAGCCCGGAACGCGAATACGGGCGACACCTGGATCGCAAGTATGCGATCGGAGTTCAGATCAGCAAGTCAACAGGCGCGAACATGGTCGAAGTCACAGATCGGATCATGGCAGAAGTCGACGAAATCGGCAATTTGCCGCAGATGCAGGGCATCAAGATTTTCGATCTCGACAACCAGGGTGAAAATGTTCGGGACTCTCTGGCAGACCTGCTGAGCGCCGGACTGATCGGCGCATTACTCGCTATCCTGGTGCTATACGCGTTCCTGCGGCAGATGACCACCACGCTGATCGTAACTGCCGCTGTGCCATTCTCGTTGACCATTACCCTCGGCGCGCTGTATTTCGCGGGACTGAGCCTCAACATGCTGACAATGATGGGCCTGATGCTCGCAGTCGGCATGCTGGTCGATAATGCGGTGGTAGTCATAGAAAGTATTTTCCGTCATCGGGCGGACAACCCGACGGAACCGTTCAAGGCGACGATGACCGGCGTTCGGGAAGTGGGCATGGCCGTTATCGCTGGCACGGCCACGACAATTATCGTGTTCGTGCCCATCATGTTCGGCACCAAGACCGACATCTCGGTTTTCATGACCCATGTCGCCGTTACTATTATCGTTGCGCTGGCTGCTTCACTGTTCATCGCGCAAACGCTGGTACCGATGCTGGCAGCACGCGTACCTTTGCTGCCGCAGCAAAAAGAGGGAGCAATTCTTGCCCGCCTCACGACACGTTACACCAACGGCCTCAAATGGATACTGCGTCACCCGTGGTGGACCGGACTCGGAATTATTCTGACCTGCGTAATCGGCGTACTCCCGCTGCTACTGCAGCTTGTCAAGTTCGATGCTTTTCCACAGGAGTCCGGGCGTCGCCTCTACATGCCATACAACGTTGAAGGCCAGCATCCATTGGCGCTCGTGGAGAAAACAGTTTACCAGATAGAAGATTATCTGTTCGAAAACAAGGACAAGTTCGACATTCGTTCTGTCTACAGCTACTACGAAAAAGGCCGTGCCGAATCTGTCATCCTGCTGAACGAAGACGATGAAGCAACTTTGTCTACCAAGGAAATCATCAAGCGAATCGAAGACAACATGCCGGTCATCGCCATTGGAAAGCCGAATTTCGAGTTCGACCAGCAGGGCGGTGGTGATGGATTCAGTGTGCAGATTTCAGGTGACTCGACAACCCGATTGAATGAACTGGCTGTAGATATCGTTCGTACCTTGTCAGTCGTTGCAGGCCTCAAAGATGTCCGATCCGATGCGGAGTTGGGCGAACGAGAAGTACAGGTCAGTATCGATCGAAGCCGAGCTGCAGCGGTCGGCTTGACGACCCAGCAAATCGCGGGCTCTATCGCGATCGCCATGCGTGGGCAGAACTTGCGCGAGTTCCGCGGCGAGATGGGCGAAGTCGGCGTACGACTGGCCTTTCGCGAGAATGATCGACAAAGCATCGAGCAACTGGCAGACCTGCCTCTCTATACACCCGAAGGAAGGAGAATCACGCTGGGTACCGTTGCTAATTTCAGTATCGGCTACTCTCCGGATACGATTCGTCGCACGGACCGACAGACGACGGTAGTTCTTACCGCCAACCTGGAAGATGATTTCAGCCTCGAGAAAGTGAAGCCCGAAGTCACGAAGATGATGGACGAGTTCCAACTGCCGCCCGGCTACAGCTGGAAGTTCGGCCGCGGATTCGAGCGGCAGGACGAGACCCAGCAGATGATGGCTACCAATATTGTACTGGGTATTGCCTGTATTTTTCTTGTCATGGCGGCACTGTTCGAGTCATTGCTGCTGCCGTTCTCGATCATTCTCGGATCAATCGCCTTCTCGGTATTCGGTGTATTCCTGTTCTTCGCTGCAACAGGAACGACCTTCTCCTTCATGGCCTCCATTGGCATCATGATTCTTATCGGTGTTGTCGTAAACAACGGCATCGTGCTGATCGATCACGTCAACAACCTGCGCATGGGGGGAATGCCCAGAAACCAGGCGATTGTCGAAGCCGGCCGCGACCGATTACGTCCGATCCTGATGACCGTTGCGACGACCATTGTCGGTCTTGCGCCGCTCGCAATAAGCACGACGCAAGTCGGCGGCGATGGTCCGCCCTATTTCCCGATGGCTCGCGCCATTATCGGCGGACTGGCGTTCTCAACCTTGGTGTCTTTGCTGGTGGTGCCGGCTCTGTATGCCTACTTCGACACGCTCTCGGCATGGGGTCGAAACGTCATGCGGACCGTGCGGGCGAAGGGGCCGCCGGCTCGCGCGACCAAAAGTACGGCCTGATTCTGCAAATCCCTACGCAAGCGATCAGCCAGGTCTGCCAATCGGCGCATCGACACTGTCCGGCGGCACCGTAAACCAGGCCGGACCGTCATCGGTCATGTAAATACAGTCCTCGAGCCGTACACCGAACTCATCGAATATGTAGATACCGGGTTCGTTTGAAAAACACATGCCCGGTGCAAGCTTCGTTGTCTCGCCGTGCACGAAGTTCACATGCTCGTGGCCGTCCATCCCGATACCGTGTCCGGTGCGATGACTGAGTCCTGGCGTCGCGTAGCCCGGCCCGTAACCCAGCGAGACATAGTAGGACCGTACGGCGTCGTCGATTTCGCCTGCTGGCGTACCGAGCTTCGCTGTATCGAATGCAATTTGTTGACCTTTCCTGACCGTATTCCAGACTTCGCGTTGCCGTGGCGAGGGCTCGCCGAAAACGAATGTTCTCGAGATATCCGACTGGTAGCCATGAACGGAACAGCCGCAGTCCATCAACACAATCTGGCCCTCCTCGATTTGTTGTGGTTGATCCGTACCGTGCGGGTAGGCACTGGCCGGGCCGAACAACGCCATGTTCCAGATATTGCTGCCGCCGAGTGACGCCTGTGCGTCATACATGAGGGCATTCACATCGGCCGGAGTCATTCCGGATGCAAGATTGGTGTATACCTGTTGGTAAGCTCGCAAGGTGACTTCGCTGGCTTTTTTCATCAATGCGATTTCGTTTTGCGACTTGTACATCCTGCAACCGCGGGTAACCGGGGTTGCACTTGCAAGGCCGAATTTCGGTGCAGCCCTTTGTAAACCATCGACAACGAAGTAGCGCACCGTTTCCTCAAGTCCGATACGACCGCTATCGGTACCACGATCCTCAAGAACCCCGGCCAGCAGCGCAAAAGGATCCTCATGTTCGTGCCAGGGCCTTACATCGTCGCCGAAAGTCATCGATTCGCGGACGCTGGGCTCCTCGAAATACGGCGTAACAATGGCAATTTCACCCTCGCGGGGGATGACCAGTGCTGTCAATCTTTCGCTTCGCCGCCAACGGATGCCGCTGTAGTACAACATTGCCGATCCCGGCTCGACGATAATCGCGGCGATCTCGTGCACTGACATCAGCGCCTGAGCCTTCGCAATGCGCGCGAGTCGTTCTTCGACGGCAATCGGCGCAGCGTCGTCCGTGATTCTGTCCAGCACCGGTTGTACGTTGCGTTCATTCTCTTCCAGCCGAGCCGGTCCACACGCGGAAGTCAGCATGCCTGCGCCCGCTGCTATCCCGGACATGCGGATGAATTCGCGCTTGCTGATTTTTCTGCCGCCTGATTTGCTGACTGTCATGAAAAGATCCCCCTCGATCGGGGGATCCTATCGACATTCAGTCAGCCGGGCAAAACGCTGCCTAACGAATGACCTTGAGGCGGCGCCTGATGAGAGCGAATCCCAGCGGCAATAACATCAGAAATCCCAGCGCTCCACCGCCACCGTGACTGACCGCGATCGGCACGTCGAAGCCGGGTGCGTCACGATTGAAGTCTTCCAGTGGCAAAAATGCGAGGCCGGAGCTGTCCTCCGGACCGAAACTTGCTACATAGCTTCCGTCCAGTGCATCGAAAAGCTCGACCAGCAGGTCATAGCTGCCCCGCGGATAGCCTGACATCAGCTCAGTTATCAGGATGTACTCATCATCGCCACTGGCGCCAAAGATCGTGAAGTCCTCGGTAACCGCATACTCGTTCCACGGGCCGCCTTCGAGACTCAGGTACACCGCTGCGTACACGTCAGCGGCCGAATAGATCGTATCGGCGTCAATCAACAGGTCAATGCCGTAATAGTGACCGTCTTTGTCGTCGTCGGCAAACAAGACCACATCGGCGTCGTAGATCCAGAAATCAAAGCTCGAATCGCCGGCCTGTGCCAGGCCGGATTGCGCCTTGCCCTGAGAGGACGGTTTCAAGCGCGGACCGGACTTTTCGATGCCCGCGAAAGCGTCGACGGTAGTCACGCCTTTCTCCCGATTCGCACGTCCGCCGCTTTTGATATGCATCGTCTTCGATATTCGCTGTTCCGCGGACGGTGCATCGCCGCCTTCCGGGGCCGCTGATACCGAAACCGTCATCGCCAGTAACACGCTCGCGGACAGCAGAATATTCAACCAGGTCGGCCTGGCAAAACCTGAATGGGTAGACATGTCGATCACCTCTCGCGCACAATGTTGTTGCTTGTCTCCATTAAAGATCAGCGACGATGAATCGAAGCTGAATTTCTTCCTCGATTTCTGAACGGAAACTGAACGAGTTCGCCTGCGCCGGGAATCGGGTGGCGTTCTCAACCACTGCAACAGCCTATGAAAATCCAGCTGCCCGGCGATTCACTTGGCCCAGCCATAGCATTTCTACTTTTCGGTGTTGCCTGCGGGCTCGCACTGGACCTGTGTGCCAAGGCCTTGCTGGCCGACTACTCACTCGAGCAATTCGTATTTCTGCGCAGCATCGTCGGCTTGCTCTTCTTTTTGCTCGTAGCGCGCTGGTATGGCGGTCTGTCGAGTCTGAAGTCGGCACTCTGGCCCTGGCACCTTTTGCGCACGTTTCTCGCAACCGGCTCGATGTTCGGTTTTTTCTACGGATTGATGTACATGCCGCTCGTCAATGCATTGACACTGGCATTCACGGCACCGCTCATCGTTACGGCGCTGTCGGTGCCATTACTCGGCGAGCATGTCGGCTGGCGCCGCTGGCTCGCGGTTATCATCGGTTTTGCCGGAGTACTGATCATCCTCCGGCCGGGCACCGGCCTTTTCAATTTCGCGGCAATCGCCGTACTCGGATCTGCCGTTTGTTATGCCGGTCTGGCAATCACGGCGCGCAAGCTGGCGGCAACCGAAAGCAGCTTCGCGTTGTCGGTTTATGTCCTGATCGGCCCGTTGATGGCATCGACACTGACTATCCACGAAAACTATGCGACACCGGACGCTTCGGGCTGGTTGTTATTCGTGATGGCCGGGCTTTGCTCGGCAGGTGCCTGGATCGGCGTTGTCGGCGGATATCGGAGGGCGCCACCAGCATTGCTGGCGCCGCTGGAATACACCGCACTGATCGGCGCCGCCGCCGCAGGCTACTGGATATGGAACGAGGTACCGGATCGTTGGGTGGTCGCCGGTGCGCTGACCATTATCGGCAGTGGCCTCTTCATCGTACATCGTGAGATCGGCGAGGCACTCGCTACACGGTACTTGCGTGTCTTCACCGTTATCGCAGACGCAATCATTGCCAGGCGCCATGGTCGATACACCGACTAACGAAAGCAGCTAGCGACCCCGCGACGCATTGGCAAGCAACTCGATTCTGGCGGCCATGTCGTTGAGTACTGACGCCGCCAACTCGATCTGTGGATCAACGTCAACGTAATTTCGTTGTTCAATGGCTTCCCGTACGCCCGGAATGGTCTTGACGCCGTATCCCGTATAAAAGCCCGGCGCGTAGATGTGATGTTTGTACCACTCCCTGCCGCTCAGACCTTCGCTCCGGGTCAATATTCGTTCGCTGGTAAAGAGCAGGCGATTTATCTCGTCGTTGACAACGGAATCGTCGTCAACCGCCGCGGCATATGACACGGCCGCCGACTGCAGTCGGCCAAGACTGTTTTGCAGTGGCGCGAAATTGAAAAATGGTACCGGCTCACGCTTCGGCGGCGGTCCCAGCGTATAAGTCGGATCAAGCGCAAGAGCAAAGACTCCTTCTTCGATCTTCGCATTGTTGTCATCCGTTTCCTTGCGCATCTTGTCGGCGAGTTCGGTCAATTCGACAATATATTTCGCAACGTTGTCGGCGAAAGCCTCGAATTCGAACGGCAATCGCCGCGCGTTGGCCAGCCGCAGGGTCGCACGACCGGCAACCTGCGCCAGCGCGACTCCGTACGTCAGGCCCGGATCTACCCACGTCGTGTAGTGCTCGTATGTGTCATACAGTGTGTGGTAGCTGCCGTCGTCGCCCTCGTCGCCGAAACCGATATTGGCTGATGCAATGCCCAGGTGCTGCAGGAACGGCGTGTAGTCCGAGCCGGACCCCAAAGGATAGATCCGCAGATCGCTGCGAGTTGCCGCCTCTTCCTTGTCCTTGTCCTCCGCGGCATTGACCTTCAGCCAGGCACGACGCCGTTCCTTGACCGATACGTCCATTCGCGGATCGCGAACGTCCTCCATGACCTGGTTGAGAAACCGCTCCAGCACGTGGCTGCCACCAATACTGACAAACCCACGACTGTTGCCATCGGTGTTGATGTAGGCCACCGCATGCTCACGCAACTCCGCCGCGTGATGTTCGGCCCACTCGGTCGAGCCGATCAGGCCGGGCTCTTCCGCATCCCAGGCGGCATAAACTATGGTCCGTCGTGGCCTCACGCCCTCGCGCAACAGTTCGCCGACGGCTTTTGCCTCGGCAAGCAGCGCGACCATGCCCGATGACGGATCGGCGGCTCCGTGGTTCCAGCCATCGTGATGGTTACCGCGAATGACCCACTCATCCGGTTTCTCGCTGCCCGCAAGTCTTGCAATGACGTTGTAAGCCGTTACTTCTTTCCAGTCGAACTCGAGTTTCAATCTCACCCGGGCCGGCCCGGGTCCGAAGTGATAGGTGATGGGCAGACCACCGCGCCACTCCTGCGGCACGACAGAACCTCCGAGCGAACGTAGCAACGGCAATGCATCGCGCTGCGAAATCGGCAATACAGGAATTTTCGTAATGGTCTGCGCCTCATCCAATGGCAATCGTTTGGCTGAGATGGTCGCCCCGACACCGGGCGTCAGCACATCCCCCGGATACGTCGGCATATCCATTACGGAACCGCGCTGCACACCACTTTCATGCTTGAAAGGACCGTCGGGATAGACGTCCCCCTTGCCGTAGCCGTCATCAGCGGGATCGGAATAAATGATCGTGGCAATGGCACCCTTCTCACCGGCCAGCTTCGGCTTGATACCGCGCCAGGACTTGCCGTACTTCGCCAGCGCGATTTTTCCGGTGAGTTCGATGCCGTGGCGCTCGAGAATCTCGTAGTCCTCCGGGATGCCATAGTTGACGAACACGAGCTCACCCTCTACCTCACCGTCGGTCGAAAACGCATTGTAAGGCGGGAGCAATTCGTCGCGGACCGCGGTACTTGGATCGGCTTCCAGAGTGTCCTCATCCAATGACGCAGTGAACTGGCCTGGTGCCGTCAATTTCAGCTCACGGGTTTTCGGCGTCGGTAGCAGGATGCGGTACTCGGCAATGTCCACCTGGTACCCCCACTCCCTGAACAACCCTGCGATGAACTGGGCGTTCTCCTGCCCGTACGTGGACCCGACATGGTGAGGCCGTGCAGAAAGGCGCCGCAACCAGGCGTCCATGTCCGCAGCATCGAGTTTCTCATCGTAGCGCGCCTCGATTGCGACTTGCTGCTGCTTTGGCGGCGAGTGCTCTGCGGCATTCGCGTATTCAAGGTTCAATGCAAATAGAACGAGCAACAGAAAACTTACAGCGAATCGCATCGGCCTCTCCGGTTTGTCATGCTTCCTATATTTATTGTGTCGCTATGGCGGCACGCAGCGCGCGCAGCGTTTCCTTGACCTTTGCAGCGTGCTGCGGACCCATTCGAATCAGCAGCTTCTGTCCGCTCGAACGGCTCTCCAGTTGCGAGTCCGCAAACTGGTACAGCACATTCGGTCGCACAAGCACGACGGGCCCGTTGACGACCGGTGTCTCGAGCAAGTGGTCGATTACTTCGATCAGTCGATCATTGAAGTAACCGTCCGGATAGCCGAGATTGACGTACGCTTTTTGAAACAGCGGATAGAACCGTCGGTACACGTCGGCGACCTTGTTTATGTCTGCGGAACTTACCAGCTGTACCAGCAGGTCGTAGCGGGCGTAGTTATCCGGATTCAGCGTGTACTCACCGCTGCCATCCTGACCATCGACCGGGAATGTACCATCCAGCCGACCGACAGGCCGGATCTTTTCCGATACGTGCGCGCGCGGCAGATTGTCGATCGTCGCCACGATGCGTTCGATGAGCTGCGTCCTGACCAGCAGATTGGCGACGGTATCACCATAGAGATTGCTCATTTCGAGGCGGAAGTACTCATCGCTGTCGTCGAGTGGCGGCAATGGACGCAGGCTTTTTTTGTCTACCGGCTCGGCTACATCGGGAATCGGGTAGCGCGGTCCGGTCTGTGGCTCTTGCGCCTGTTCGTCGGTGCCCGGTTGCAGTGATTCGACCGGAACCGGCACCGGCTCGCTGCGGTTACTCCAGTAAAACCACAGGCCCGCGGCCACGACAATCGCCAGAATGGCCGGAAAAAGCCATTGTGATGTCTCTTTATTCATGGGTCTCGCTCTTCGATTTTGCGCAGGAAATCCGGCAGCTTCGACTTGATAACACGGAATTGCGTCATCGTTTCTGCAGCCGACCTGCGCCTGATATCCTGTCTCATCCTTGTTGCCTAATCCAGCGGATTCGGGAGAAAAACCAATGAAGATGACCGGTATTGTCGGATTCCTGGCCCTGAGTCTGGTGGCTGCCTGCACGAGTGATATCGAAACGCCCGAACCCGATATGAATCAGCTCGCCCGGGATTACCTCTTTCTCGAACTGAGCATGGGGCTGCACGATGAAAGCCATGTCGATGCGTACTTCGGCCCGGAGGACATTCGGTCAAAGGCCGAAGAAACGCAGTTATCACTGCAGGATATCGATCTGCGCGCTGCAGAACTGGCCCGGTCGCTGGCGAATGCGAAAGATGATCCGGATCGCATCGAAGGACTGCTTCAGCGTTTGCAGGCGCTGCGAACGCGCATCCGGCTTAACCAGGGAGAAAAGCTGCCATTCGACGAAGAGTCGATGTTGCTGTTCGGGGCCAGTGCACCGGACCACGACGCACAGCATTTCGAATCCATTCTCGCGGAAATCGATGCGCTGCTGCCCGGCGACAATAGCCTGCCCGAACGGGTCGAAGCGTTTCGCTCGAATTTCGAAATCCCGCCGGACAGGCTTGCTGCGGTTTTCGACGCATCGATTGCCGAGTGCCGCAAGAGAACGCTGCAGCACATTCGCCTGCCGGAAAACGAAACCTTTACCCTCGAGTACGTCAATGACAAACCGTGGTCCGGCTACAACTGGTACCAGGGAGACAGCACGAGCCTGATACAGATCAACACCGACCTGCCGACTTACATCAGCCGCGCCGTAGATCTCGGCTGCCACGAAGGGTATCCCGGACATCACACATTCAATGCCTTACTGGAAAAGAACCTGGTGGTCGGCAAGGGCTGGCTGGAGTACAGCCTGTACCCGCTGTTCAGCGGCGAATCGCTGATCGCCGAGGGAAGCGGTAATTACGGCATCGATCTCGCGTTTCCGGGAGACGAAAGGGTCGACTTCGAAAAGTCCGTGCTGTTCCCGCTGGCCGGCCTCGACCCGGCGCAGGCCGATCGCTATTACGAGCTGCTGGCACTTCTTGACCGGTTGAACTATGCCGGTAACGAAGCTGCCCGGGATTACCTTAACGGCACGATTAGCGAGGAACAGGCGGTCCAGTGGCTCATTGACTACGCGCTGTCGTCGCCGGAGCGCGCAAAACAGCGCATTCGCTTTTTCGATACCTATCGTTCCTATGTAATCAATTACAATCTTGGCAAGGACATGGTCCGCGACTACGTGGAGCGCGACACCACCGATCGGGCCGGGCGGTGGCATCGTTTCGAAAAAATGCTGTCTTCGCCGATGCTGCCTGCCGATCTCAAGTAATGCCGAAGCACTGAGTAGGCTCCATCGCAATGCATCAACTGGAAAAATCCGACTTGCAGTTACTGTCGCAGTCGCTGTGTGGCGTTGCCAGGGTTTTCGGTGCGCGGCAATGGTGCCTTGCGACCAGCGGCAACTTCTCGGTGCGAATCGACAAAAACAGTTTGCTTATCACGCAGTCGGGCAAGGACAAGTCCGAACTTGCGCCGGATGACCTGATGCGCTGCGACCTCGACGGAACTCCGGCGGATGCGACGTTGAGGCCGTCTGCGGAAACAGCGTTGCACGCCTGCCTGTACCGGCGCGACGCCGCCATCGGCGCGGTTTTTCATACGCATTCGGTAAGCTCGACACTGCTGTCACGGGCCGCCGGAACCTCCGTCGAATTCAGCGGCTACGAAATGCAAAAGGCGCTCGCCGGTTTCGAAAGCCACGAAAATCGCGTTACGCTGACTGTCTTCGACAATTCCCAGGACCTGCCCGAACTGGCAAAGCGGGTTCAGGCGAGATTGGCAAAAGCTTCCTGCCCTGCACCGGGATTCCTGATTCGCGGTCACGGCTTGTACGCCTGGGGCAAAGATATTGCAGAAGCCCGCCGGCATACGGAAGGACTGGAATTCCTTTTGTCCTGCCTGTGGCAGGCAAGACTTGCGGGATTGCAATGAGCGTTCGCGCGATCGTCATGGACATCGAGGGCACGACGAGTTCAATCGACTTCGTGCACAAAGTGCTTTTCCCGTACGCTGCCCGCGAACTGCCGGACTTCGTGCGCAGCCATAGTTCCGATCGCGAGGTTCTTCAGTTGCTCGACGAGGCGCGCATTGAAGCGGGCGAAGCATCGGCAAACACAGAACGAGTAATCGAAATTCTCGCAAAATGGATCGAACAGGATCGCAAGGCCGGGTCACTCAAGGCACTGCAGGGGCTGGTTTGGGAAAGCGGCTACCGGGACGGCGATTTCACCGGCCACGTCTATCCCGACGTTGCCCCGAACATGAAGAACTGGGTGGAAAATGGCATCGCGCTTTACGTCTATTCCAGTGGTTCGGTTCAGGCACAGAAGCTGCTGTTTGCTCATTCGGCTGCCGGCGATCTGCGACCGTTCATTCGAGGGTATTTCGATACTCGCACCGGCCACAAACGCGATGCCTCGTCGTACAGGCGCATTGCGCAATCGTTGCAGTTGACTCCGAGTCAGATACTTTTTCTTTCAGACACGGCGGCAGAGCTCGACGCCGCCACAGAGGCCGGCATGCAGACCATTCAGCTGGCACGCGACAAGAACGTCGTGCGAGGCGCGCATACGATGGTTGCCGATTTTGACGCTATTTCAGTAGCATCAGTTGATACGGAGTAAGGGGTAATCGGTATGAGTCATCTCACGATTTACGAGGAATCCCGAGCTGACAATCCCATTCTGGAAACCGACAATTTTGAACGGATACGCGATTCACTCGAGGAGGCCGGCATCGTACTGGAGCGGTGGCCCGCCCGGCAGGAACTGCATGACGTGGCCGAAAGCTCACAGATCCTCGCGGCCTATCGCGTCGAAATCGAACGCCTGGTCGCCGAACGAGGTTACCGGTCATACGACGTTGTCAGCATGCACCCGCAGCACCCCGACAAAGATGCATTTCGCCAGAAGTTTCTTGCCGAACACACGCACAGCGAAGATGAGGTGCGTTTCTTCGTTCGCGGCAAGGGCTTGTTTGTCATCCATAAGAACCGGCGTGTTTACTCGATGTTGTGCGAGAAGGACGACCTGATCTCTGTGCCGGCAAATACCCGGCACTGGTTCGACATGGGGCCGAACCCGCGATTTACCGCCATTCGCCTTTTCAATAACCCTGACGGCTGGATTGCAAAATTCACCGGCGACGATATTGCCAAGAGGTTCCCGCTTCTCGAAAACTGAGCGCCAGGTCGCGCGCCAGGCGCGACCAGTTACGAGATTTGCCGGGCAATATTGAATGCGCTCGCGCATGCGAGTGTCCAGCCCAGCATTCCGTGTCCACAGTTCACGTACAGCCCCGGGATTTTCGTCGCTCCTACAATTGGCCGGCTATTGGCCGTCATCGGCCTGAAGCCGCCCCATTCGTGTCGATCGACAGCCGCATAATCCGCGGCGTCAGGGGCAACGATTCTTGCAAGACGCAGCATTCGGTCAATACGGTAGATGTCGTCGGCCTCTTCGAACCCGACGAAATCGGCGAATCCGGCGATGCGTAATTTTTCATCCAGCTTGCTGAAGACTATGCGGTGTTCGATATCGCTGATACTGACCGCAGGGACGCGCTTTCCCGGAGGCAGCGTGACGCTGTAGCCGCGGACTGGCTGAATGGCGTTGTCGGGCACCCCCCCGAAGGCCGGCGCCCAGGCGCCGAGGCAATTCACGACGGCATCCGCGGCGATCTCGCCATCGATCAGGCGCACACCCGCTGCCCGTCCGCCTACTCGAACCAGGTCTGTCGCTTCATGCCCCAAAAGAAACGCGACGCCGTACTGCATTCTGAGGCGGGCCGCGAGTTCCCTCGCAAACATTCTGGCATCGCCGACGTGGTCGTCTCTGGAGTAGACGGCGGCCACGTATCCGCTTCGCATGGCACTTAAACTTGGCTCGACTGCGGTTGCTTCGGAAATCGTCAACAGCCTGACATTGCAGCCGTGGCGATTCTTCAGTGCCACGGATTTTTCCGCCGCGTGTACTTCGGCGGGCTCCCTCAGCAATGCAAGCTTGCCTGCCGCGCGAAACGCAAAATCTATATCGAACTCGCTGACCAGTTGCTGCAGCAATAGCGACGATTGCAGGGCAAGCTGCAGCACCGACACCGTGTTGTCATGAAAGTTCTTGCTGCTGCACTGACGAAGAAAATCGAAACCCCAGCGCAATAGAGCGAAATTCAGCGGCGGGCGAATACGGATCGCGGGATCCCTCCCGGCCATTAATCCCGGTAGCCTGCCCGGCATGCCCGGTCGTGCAAGTGCGTCCGTGAAACTATAGGAGAGTTGCCCGCCATTCCCGTGGCTCGCGCCGGCTGCAACGGAGTCTGCACGGTCGATAACCGTGACGTCGAAACCCTTCTTTGCCAGATAACAGGCTGTTGTGACTCCGACAACACCCGCACCGAGAACGATGACGCGCATAGACTTTGCATTTTGCCCGCGTACAAGCGATGGCGAAGACGGTATCACAAGCAACACTCTGCGGTTGTTTCCTCGCTGATTTGGCTGCGGTATCCTCGGTGTCCGGTCAGAATTCAAACAATCCATATTTGCCCGCAAGTTTCCGCCAGGATATCCAGGCGGAGGCGGTGCAGTCGGGGGAAAACATGAAGTCAGTTGCTGAAAAGCACAAGCAGTTCCTGCGTATGACGGCTCTCCTTGCCTGCGCGCTGCTGGTTGCCGCCTGCGGCGGCAACAAAGACGCAGCGAAAGCGGGCGGATACAGCGAAGGTCCCGGCACCCGCGACGGACAGTGGCAGTATCTTGGCGGCGATTCCGCGCATACGCGGTATTCTCCGGCCGACCAGATCAATGCCGAAAATTTCGAGGAACTCGAGGAAGAGTGGGTCTGGGACGGCGCCAGCTTTGGCGCAGCCAGCGGCCGGTCGACGCCGAGTTACATCAACGGAAAACTGTATACGGTCGCGGGCCCGCGTCGCCATGTGGTCGCCATCGACCCGGCCAGCGGCGAAACCATCTGGTCCTACCGTGAACCGAATACCAGGCGCTGGGAATATTCGATGCGACAGGATTACGGCAAGGGCGTCGCATACCACGAAGTCGACGGCCGCGGCGTCATCTACATCGTGTCACCGGCGTTCTTCCTGACGGCGCTGGACGCGGAAACCGGGCGACCGCTCGAGGGATTCGGCAAGCCGGTTCCCGTCGATGGATTTCCGCAGACCGGCGTCGTCGACCTGCTGGCGGACCTTGGCCACGAGTACGATCCGTACGACGGCATACCCCTTGAAAAGGGTTACATCACTTCGTCTTCGCCGCCGATCGTCGTCAACGGCGTCATCGTCGTCGGCAACTCCGCGGAGCAGGGCTACAACCAGTCACGCATCGAAAATATCCCGGGCGACATCCTGGGATACGACGCGAAAACAGGCAAGTTTCTCTGGAAATTCAATGTATTACCCAAGCCCGGGGAATTCGGCCACGAGACCTGGGAAAACGACGCATGGAAATGGACCGGCGACATTTCTTCCTGGGCACCGCTATCCGCGGATCAGGATCGCGGCCTCGTGTACGTCCCGACCAATGGCGCCACGCTCGATTTCTACGGCGGCTTCCGACCGGGCGACAACCTGTTCAGCACCAGCCTGATCGCACTGGATGTGAAAACCGGAAAACGTGCCTGGCACTACCAGCTGGTGCACCACGACATCTGGAATTACGACACGCCCACCGCACCGGTATTGCTGGACATCACAATGGGCGGCAAGAAAGTGCCGATCGTCGTGCAAACGACCAAGCAGTCTTTTGCTTACACGTTCAATCGCGAAACCGGCGAGCCGATCTGGCCGATCGAGGAGCGCGAAGTGCCGGCATCGCTGGTGCCCGGCGAGAAACTGTCGAAAACCCAACCGTTCCCGACCAGGCCTGCCGCTTACGACCAGCAAGGGCTGACCGAAGACGACCTGATCGATTTCACACCGGAACTGCGGGCCCGCATGCTGGAAATCCTCGAGGAGTACCAGACCGGCCCACTGTTCAATCCGCCGCTGCATCGCGGCAACGACCTCGGCAAGAAAGCCGCGTTGTGGTGTCCCGGCGATATCGGCGGCGTCAACATCGACGGTCCGAACGCCGCCGACCCGACCACGGGTATCCTTTATGTGACGTCGCGCAAACACTGCTCGTACCGGGTGCTGGCGCCGGGTGCCGAGCGCGACGCTGTGATCAAGGAGCCGACCGGTTCCACTATCGCCGACTGGGTCGTCACCCCTCCCTACGGTTCGGTGCAGGGGCCGGACGGTCTCAACATGTTCAAGCCGCCTTACAGCCGCATCACGGCTATTGACATGAACACCGGTGAACACCTGTGGTGGATAGCGGTAGGCGAAACCTCTGACAAAGTCTTGAATCATCCGGCATTGAAGGGCATGGATATCCCGAATACTGGTTACGGACTCGGTGTTGCACCGATGACGGTCACGCCGACGCTACTGATTTACGCGGGCCAGGCCAGTGACGGCACGCCGCATCTTTACGCTATCGACAAGGCAACGGGCGAGCAGCTCGCCAAAGTCGAGGCACCGGCGGTCAGCAGCTACGGCATGATGACTTACGTGCACAGTGGCAAGCAGTACGTGATGCTGCAAACCGGCAGCAAGCTGACGGCGATGGCCTTGTACGACCCGGACGCAGATTCAGCTGCGGTTCACTGATCGGGGTTTAGCATAATCCTCCAGATAACAGGAACCGCAATGAATAGACTCGTCCCTGCAACGCTGGTGCTTGCACTGACCGTTTGCCGTGTCGGCGCGGCCGATGGGCTCACGACAAACGATGCCGTGTACAGCAAAGACCAGGCGAAGATTGGCGAGCAGCTGTACAAGGATCATTGCATGCTGTGTCACGACAAGAAATATTTCCGCCCGGTGTTCAAAGTATGGGAAGGCAAGTCGCTCGGCACGATGAACTCCGTGATGAATACCTCGATGCCGCAGACCAATCCCGGTTCGCTACCGCTGAAGGACTACGTCGCCATTCTCGCGTACATGTTGTCGCTGAACCGCTATCCCGCCGGCGATGGGCCGTTGCCAAACGACCAGGAAGCACTGGACGCCATAGTCATCGCCCCGCGCAACTAGCTCTTAGAGTAAGGCGCCGACGGCCAGCGCAACGGCTGCCTGGGTCGGATCGATGACCGGCACGCCAAGTCGCTGCTGCGCTACGCTCCGGTGTACCGCCATGCCGGCACACCCGAGAATCAGCACTTCCGCCGAACGTTCGTCGACAAGCCTGCGCCCGGCTTCGATTATCTTTGCCATCGTCGACGATCCGTTCGCGGCTTCATCAACACTCAGGTCGAGCGAACGCTCGCCCGCGAGAAGATGTTCCAGCTTCAGTTTCCTGATGTACTTCAGGTGACGCGCAATGGATTTCTCGCCGAGTGCGAGGACACCGAATCGCGCGCCGCGAGCAACCGAGGTCGCCAGCGCGCTTTGCTGAATGCCGAATACGGGCTTGCCCGTGATCGCCCGGCACTCCACAAGCCCGGGATCCGAATAGCAGGCAATGACGTATGCATCGTAGTCGGCATTGCTCCGTACGTGGTCCACGATCAACGGCACGACAGCCTCGATGTCGGCATCGCTCTCTATGCCGAACGGGCCATCGACAATCGTCTGGCAGTCGATTCGAATTCCCGGGTGGAGGTCGAACGGCTGCAATGCCTCCGCCAGGCCGCGCGTTACGCTGGCATTGGAATTGGGATTGATGACCAGTACCCGCGCTTTTTTCATAGGCCGAGGTCGACGCCGAAATTCATTGTCGGGTCGAGCTCGGGCGCGAGCCGCCCCGGCATGCCGGTGCAATCGATAGTGCGTCGTGCAATGAACTGGCCGTCACCCCGCTTCGCTTTGAGCTCGTTGTTTTCGACAATCACGGTGCCGCCGCGAATCACTGTCGTCGGCCAGCCGCGGATTTCCATGCCTTCGTAGGGAGTAAATTCCATGTTGTCGTGCAGGTCCTTTGCACGGGCGATTCGCGTCACACCAGGATCCCAGATAGCAATATCGGCATCCTTACCCTCCGTGATCGAGCCCTTGCGATGATCCAGACCGTAAATCCGCGACACATTGCCCGCGGCCAGCGCGACAAAGTGATTGAGCGTGATTCGCCCGTTCATGTAACCCTCGGAGAACAGCAGCGGCAGGCGCAACTCGATGCCGGGCAGCCCGTTGGCAATCTTGCGGAAATCCGGCCGGGGTCCCGCATGCAGTTTTCCTGTTTCGTCGAAACGGTACGGCGCATGATCGGAGGAGTACACCTGGAATGTCCCGTTCTGCAGGCAGCGCCAGATCTCTTCCCGCGATGCCCTGTCGCGCAGCGGCGGGCTGCAGCAGAATTTCGCGCCGTGCATGTCCGGCAGATCCATCTGGTCCGCGTGCAGGAACATGTATTGCGGGCAGGTTTCGCCGAAGACCTTGTGACCCTGGTATCGCGCCTTGGCAATGATCCGGGCGCCCGCCTCGGTCGAAACGTGCACGATCAGTATGGGCGTGTCGAGGAACCCGGCCAGTTCGATGGCACGGTTGATAGCTTCTGATTCCGCACTGCGCGGATGACTCAGCGCGTGATACTTCGGCGCGGCATGACCGGAATCGACGAGCTTGTTGCTCATCCACTTGATCATCGCGTTGTTCTCGGCATGGATCATCGTCAGCGCGCCATGCTTCTTTGCAACCGCGAAGATATCGAGCATCTGGCTGTCGTCCACGATCAGCTTGTCGTAGGTCATGTAGACCTTGAAAGACGTGATGCCCTGCGCGATTGCCTCGGGTAATTCCTCGTGAAGCACCTTGTCGGTCGGATCGGAAATGATCAGGTGAAAGGAATAATCGATAACCGACTTCGGTTTTGCGCGCCCGTGATAGGTCTCGAGCACCTTTCGCAGCGATTGGCCGCGATGCTGCGCGGCAAAAGGGACGAAGCAGGTATTGCCGCCGAATGCCGCGGAAACACTGCCGGAATAGTAATCGTCGGATGTCATTATGCCGCCCGAAGACTCCTGCTCGATATGACAATGCGCTTCTATGCCACCCGGCAGCACGAGCTTGCCGCTCGCATCGATGACGCGCTTCGCACCGCCGATATCCTTGCCGATCGCTACGATCCTGCCATCGCGAATGCCGACATCCGCCTGGAAGGTTTCCGCCGCATTGGCAACGGTGCCGCCACATACTTTCAGGTCGTAGTTACTCATGGTTTTTCTGGACACCTCAGGAAGCTAACGCACGTACGTTCTTTTCGACGCGGCGTATCAGCCGTGAAAGCTCATCATGATCGGTCGAATTCAGAGTCGCGCCCGGCGCGCGGACTTTGGGGCAGGCAATGACACCGCGGCGGAACAGCGTCTCCTTGCGCAGCGCGAGGCCGAACCCGGGCTGCTGTTCATGCCGCACCAGCGGCAGGTAGGCGTCGAACAGGTCTTCGGCGCGGTCCTGCTCACCGGCCTTGTGCAGTCGAACGACCTCGACCAGCATTTCCGGGTAGGCAAAGCCCGTCATCGCACCGTCCGCTCCGCGCGCAAGTTCCTGCGGCAGGTACAAGCCACCATTGCCAACCAGCACCGACACGCGTCGCACGCCATTGTCCACCGCCTTCCGCACCAGCGAAAGTTTGTTCAGACCCGGCCACTCCTCGTGTTTCAGCATCACAAGCTGCGGATAGTCCGCTACCAGGCGATTGAACGCAGGAACCGAAATTTCCGAGCCGGTTACGAATGGATAATCCTGGTAGCAAACCGGAATCTCTGTCCCCAACGCCGCAAACACCTGGCGGAAATAGCCGTAGAGTTTTTCCTCGGTTCCAAGGCCGCTGACCGGTGCAACCATCACTCCTGCCGCCCCGGCGTCCATGCTCTGTTTCGCCAGGCTCGCAAGATTATCGAGACCGGCACTGGATACACCCACTATGACCTGTACGCGATTGTCGACCCGCTTCAGCACTCGCTTCAGAAACGCTGCTGACTCGTCCGAAGTCAACTTCTGTGCCTCTCCCATCATGCCGAGAATGGTGACGCCACTGACGCCCTTCTCTATGTAGAACTCGACCAGCCGATCTGCACTCTGCAGATCGAGGGTGCCGTTTTCCGAAAACGGAGTTGCCGAGATAATAAAAACGCCCTCGGCTGATTCGTCCAGGAGCCTGACAGTCATCGGCTAACAATCTCCATATTTTCTTTCGCGACCCTTATGTACTGACGGCTCTTGTCGATGACGGCAGCCGCATATTTTTTCTCGCCGGTCATATAGTCCTTCATGAGGGTAATGAAGACGCCGCTGAGCAACAGCAGCGCAACGAGATTCGGCAGCGCACTGGCCGCGACCGAAATGTTCGCAAGCGCCCATAGCTTATCGACATTGCTGATGCCGGCAAACACGACCCCCGGAATGAAATAAAGCCACTTGACGTAACGGAACACATTCTCACCCATCAGGCTGACAATCGCGGTTTCAAAGTAGATAAAGAATCCGATCTGGGTCGACAGGCAGAAAGTCAGGATCGCAACCGAAATAAAAGCATTGGCAGCCGCTGGCGAGAAATGCGTGGCAAATGCCTGCAGCAGCATCTCGATTCCGGAGCTGCCATTCGCCAGCACCCCGGACGACAGTATGACCAGGGCTGTTACTGTGCAAATGACGATCGTATCGACAAATACCTCGGCGGCTCCCCACATACCCTGACGAAACGGATGCTCGGTTTCCGCATTGGCATGCACCATCGGTGCAGTTCCGAGACCTGCCTCATTCGACAGCATTCCCCGCGCCATGCCCATCTGGATTGCTTTCATAACGGCTGCACCGGCGAAACCACCCAAGGCCGGCGCAGGCGACAGCGCATAGCGAAAGATATCGGCCACTGCCTGCGGGATAGTGCCGACATTTGCGACCAGGATGATGAGGCTGCCGCCTATGTACAGCAGTGTCATTAACGGCACCATGGCTTCGCTGAAACGGCCAATGCGCCGCACGCCGCCGATGGCAACGGTCGCCGTAACGACAGCCATCAAACCGGTTACCAGATACGGGCTGATGCCGTAGCTGGCGTGAAAAGCGCGACCAACCGTATGCGCCTGCAACAGGGAGGAACTGAAAAAGCAGTTAATTGCGACGCCGATGCTGAACAGAGTGGCAAGTGATCGCCAGCCGAGCGCTTTGCTGATGTAGTACATCGGGCCGCCATGAATGCGCCCGTCTGCGTCGACTTCGCGGTAATGAATTGCAATCGTCACCTCCGCAGCTTTTGTGATCATGCCGAAGAATGCCAGTACCCACATCCAGAAGATCGCGCCTGGCCCGCCAATAGACAACGCTGTTGCAACTCCGGCCATGTTGCCCATGCCCACCGTGCCGGCGAGTGACGTCGTCGTCGCCTGGAAAGGCGACATTCGTTTCCTGTCTTTATCACCGCTTCGGTCGAATACCTGCCCGAAAGTGCATCGCATGATGCAAAAGAAACCGCTGACCTGAAAAAAGCGTGTGCGAACAGTGAGGTACACCGACACAAACGCGATGAAGATCATGGTCCAGGGACCCCACATCAGGTCACTGATGGTGCTAATCAGGCTGAGAAAGGATTCGTACATTTGTTCCCCGATGAGTTGTTATTCTGCAGCCGAAGGCCCGCGAGGCAGCACGCAGTATACGAGCGCGCAGCATCCGATTGCACGGGATGGCGCAGCTCGGACGCATCGCTTTCAGATGAATCGGTTTCCAGCCTAACGACGCTGCGGTATCCTGACGGCGCGTGACGTAACGCGTGTAAGCCCTGCGCCATTCGGCCGCTGCAAGGCACCGGAACCAATCAGGGCAACGACAACCTGGGGGAAATCAATGACGCAGTTCCGTGCCCTGCCGGTGTGGATCCGGCCCGTGTACTTTTTGTGTTCGCTTGTGGCTGTCGCGGCGATGCTGATTTTGGCATTCGCAACTCCGTCGCTGGCTGCGGAAAAAGGCACGGAGGATGGACAATGGCATTACCTGGGCGGTGATGCCGCGCATACCCGCTCTACGCCTGCCGATCTTATCGACGCCGACAATTTCGAAGACCTCGAGGAAGCCTGGGTCTGGGACGGCGCGAGCTTCAATGCACAAAGCGGCCGAAGCACACCGTCCTACATCGATGGACGCCTGTACACCGTTGCCGGCCCGCGACGTTACGTCGTCGCACTAGACCCGGCGAACGGAGAACTCATCTGGTCGTACGGTGAACCCAAGACCGGTCGCTACGCCTATTCGATGCGCAAGGATTACGGCAAGGGCGTGGCCTTTGCAAAAATCGACGGCAAGCTGGTCATTTACATCTCATCACCGGCGTTTTTCCTGACTGCGCTCGATGCCGCAACCGGACTGCCGCTCGAAGGCTTCGGCAAGCCGGTTCCGGTCGACGGATTTCCAAAGACCGGCGTTGTCGACATGCTTCCGGACCTCGTTTCGGACCTGGACATCGAAAGCGATCCGTACAATGGCATTCCGCTGGAAAAAGGCTATATCACGACGTCGTCACCACCAATTGTCGTCAACGGCGTGATTATCGTCGGCAACTCGCACGAACAAGGCTACTACCAGTCACGAATAGAAAACGTACCCGGCGACATCCTCGCCTACGACGCAAGAACCGGAGCGTTCCTGTGGAAGTTTCACGTCATTCCGCGACCGGGTGAGTTCGGTCACGACACCTGGGAAAGCGACGCGTGGAAGTGGACCGGCGACGTATCGTCCTGGGCGCCGATGTCCGCCGATCTCGAGCGCGATCTGGTTTACATCCCGACCAACGGCGTGACGATCGATTATTACGGCGGCTTTCATCCGGGCGACAACCTGTACGGAACCAGCCTGATCGCGTTGAACGCAAAAACCGGCAAGCGCGCCTGGCACTATCAGCTGGTCCACCACGACATCTGGAATTACGATACGCCGACGGCCCCGGTCCTGCTGGACGTGAAGATGGACGGCAAGACCGTACCCATCGTCGTGCAAACCACGAAGCAGAATTTTGCCTACACCTTCAATCGCGAAACCGGCGAACCGATCTGGCCTATTGAAGAAAAGGAAGTCCCGGCCTCCGACATCCCGGGTGAGAAACTCTCAAAGACGCAGCCCTGGCCGACCAAACCGAAAGCTTATGGCATGCAGGGACTCACGCACGACGACCTGATCGACTTCACGCCCGAATTACGCAAGGCGGCAATTGAAAACCTGAAGGACTTCAAAATCGGACCGCTGTTCAATCCACCTTTGCATCGCGACAACGACCAGGGTTACAAGGCTGCACTGTGGTGTCCCGGTGACGGTGGCGGTACCAACATCGACGGGCCGAACGTCGCCGACCCCGAAAGCGGAATTCTTTACGTTTCGACGCTGGCGGACTGCTCGTCCCGGATCATCGCGAGCGGAGAGGAGCGCGATAAGGACATTCCGCACCCGACAGGCAAGACATTTTCCCGTTACGCGTCGTTGAGACCGGACGGCGCGCGCGGTCCCGATGACCTTCCTCTCTTCAAACCACCGTACAGCCACATCACGGCGATTGACATGAACACCGGCGAACACCTGTGGCAAATCCCGGTCGGCGACACCCCGGATTCGGTGCTCAAGCATCCGAAGCTAAAGGGCATCAAGATTCCCGATACGGGTACCGGCGCGAACGCTCCTATGGTGCTAACCGCCTCCTTGTTGATTTACGCCAGCAGTGCCAGTGACGGCACGCCGATGTTGTTTGCCGTCGACAAAAAGACCGGTGAGCGCGTGGGTGCTGTGGAATTACCGGAGTCTGCTCACTACGGCATGATGAGTTACGTGCACGACGGCAAGCAGTATGTCCTCGTACAGACCGGTCGCACACTGACGGCGATGGCGCTTTACGAGTAGCTGGAACCATGGCGTGCTTTGTTGGCGATTGCTTCGTCGCTTCGCTCCTCGCAATGACGTTGTCGGTCCGACATCCCGATTCGGCTGTGAACCGACCACGCCGCACTCGCAATGACGATTCCTGTCGTCATTGCGAGGAGCGAAGCGACGAAGCGATCTTCCGAACAATCCGTGGCGCACATTTGAGGTAAGCTAGCGCCTCTATGAGCGATCCCTTCGAAGAAAGTGCACTGCGGTACCACCGGGAGCCGCCCGCGGGCAAGCTTGCGATTATCCCGACGAAGCCGCTTGCCAACCAGTTTGACCTGGCCCAGGCTTACTCGCCCGGCGTCGCTCATCCCTGTAACCGGATCGCTGCCAATCCGGCCGATGCGGCGTTGTACACCGCGCGCGCCAACCTCGTCGCTGTAATAACCAACGGCAGCGCCGTCCTCGGGCTTGGCGCCATCGGTCCACTGGCCGCGAAACCGGTCATGGAGGGCAAAGCGGTATTATTCAAGAAGTTCGCCGGTATCGATGTTTTCGATATCGAGATCGCGGAAGACGATCCGGACATGCTGGTTGAAGTCATCGCGCGACTGGAACCAACCTTCGGCGCTATCAATCTCGAGGACATAAAGTCACCCGAGTGTTTCGAGGTCGAACGACAACTTGTCGATCGCCTGGGGATCCCGGTATTCCACGATGACCAGCACGGTACGGCTATCGTGGCCGGCGCGGCAATCAAGAACGGCCTGCGGGTCGTCGGCAAATCGATCAAGGATGTAAAGCTGGTCGGCACCGGGGCCGGGGCGGCGAGCCTCGCCTGCCTGGACCTGCTTGTCGAACTCGGACTGCAGAAGAAGAACATCATTCTGGTCGACCGCGAAGGCGTCGTTTACGACGGCCGCAAAAAAGACATGAACAAGTACAAATCGCGCTACGCGGCGAAGACAAAGCTTCGGACGCTGAGCGAGGCTATCGAAGGTGCCGACATTTTCCTCGGCCTGTCAGGACCCAACGTGCTGACCGCGGAGATGGTTTTGAAAATGGGCGACCGACCGATGATCCTGGCGCTGGCGAATCCGACTCCCGAAATCCAGCCGGAGATTGCGAAGGAGGCACGCCCGGATGCGCTGATCGCAACCGGTCGTTCCGACTACCCCAACCAGGTCAATAACGTGCTCTGCTTCCCGTTCATTTTCCGGGGCGCGCTGGATGTCGGTGCAACAAAGATAAATGCCGAAATGAAGATTGCCTGCGTGGATGCTATCGCCAACCTGGCGATGCGCGAATCGACGGATGAGGTCGCAAACGCCTACCAGAACGAGACGCTGAAGTTCGGCCCGGAATACCTGATTCCGAAACCCTTCGACAACCGCCTGATGCCCGAGGTCTCGTTCGCGGTCGCCAAAGCCGCCATGCAATCCGGCGTCGCAACGCGCCCGATCGAGGATCTCGACAAGTACAAGCTGAGCCTCGCTCGCTTCAGCATGCGCTCGTCGATGTTCATGCAGCCGATAATCGAAGTGGCCGGGCGCGATCGCGAGCGGCTGGTTTATGCCGAAGGCGAGAATCCGGTAGTTTTGCGAGCCGTACAAACGGTATGCGACGAGCGCATTGCGATACCTATCGTATTGGGGCGCGCGGAAGTCGTCGCCATGCGCATTGCCGAGCTGGGACTTCGCATCAAGGCCGGCGAGGATTTCGAATTGACTGATCCGCAGAACGACAGGCGTTACCGCGAGTACTGGCAGTTCTACCACGAGCGGGTCAGCCGCAAGGGCGTCTCCGTGTCATCCGCACGCGAAGTCATTCGGACCAGCACCACCGCAATAGCCGCCTGCATGGTTGCAAAGGGCGAGGCCGAGGCGATGATCTGCGGCTCGGTCGGGCGTTTCGACAATCACCTGCAACACATCATTGAAATTATCGGCCTGGAATCCAGCAGCAAGCGCGTCTCGTCGATGAGCGTACTGATTTTGCCGTCGGGACCGCTCTTCATCTCGGACACGCATATCGGCGTCAACCCGACTGCCGAGCAGATTGTCGAAACGACGCTAGCCTGTGCGGCACGTGTCAGCGGTTTCGGCATCAAGCCCAAGGTTGCCTTGTTATCGCACTCGAACTTCGGATCTTCCCGCGCGGCCAGCGCCAGGAAAATGCGCGATGCGCTCGCAATGGTGCGCGAGACCGCGCCGGAATTGGAGATCGATGGCGAGATGCATGCCAGCGCTGCGATGAATCAGTCCATTCGCGATTCCCTGGTGCCCGATTCGAGCCTAAGCGGCCGTGCCAACCTGCTGATCATGCCGGATCTCGACACCGCCAATATTTCGATGGAGCTGATTCGCTCGCTCAACGATGCATTGCTGATCGGCCCGGTACTGTCAGGAACAGCTCATCCGGCACATATCATCACGCCTTCGCTGACCATGCGCGGCATATTCAATATGAGTGCCATTGCGGTCGCAGACGTCTGGCGCAGCAAGAACAGTGGCTCGCAGAAGTCACTGAAGGTCTGAGGTCGCCGGGTACCTGCGCCACGCTCATTCCGGTGGACCGGATGCATTCCGCTTGATTGCCTCGAGCCGCTCGTCGACAAATGCCCGAAACGTCGGGCGCCAATCAGGCTCATTGTCCTCGAGCCATTCCCGCGCACCCCGGTTAGTCAATATCTCGTCGACGATGTGCGCGGGGCCCGCGAATTCATCCGGAGCATGTTTCAGTGCAAGCTGGCGAATATAGGCGCCCTGAGTGGCAGCAAAGATGTTCCGGAGCAGCAAGCCGAACCTGAACTGCTCAATTGCCTCAAGCCCTTTGTAGCTCTTGTAGCCACGGGACAAAAGCTCCGCAAGTTCCGGATGCAGGACAAGCAGCTCGCGAATGCGATTGGCCGAATCTATATTGCGTTCGAAGGCTGCCAACTGATTCGCTTCGACGTTCAGGGACGACTGCTGCGTATTCTGCCGGATTTGAACGGCCAGGTAGATCAACGACACGAAGATACCTATTACACCAGTCAATTCGGCTATGGCGCCGACGGCTTCCCAGTTCATGACGTCCCCTTTAGATATTTTGGTCACGAGGAGCCGAATCCACGAAAAATGGGAGGCGGCTCAGTGCATCATACAGGTACCATTGCGTAAGACAGTCTGTGCATTGAAGCGGAGTAACACCATGAGCAAGCGTGACCAGGGCTGGCTGGACGAGCTGCCGGAGGCATTCAAGATTTATCGCGCCGGTCGCGATGTCGACGAGGTCGAGTGCATCGTGCCGGACCTGGCCGGCATGTCGCGCGGCAAAGCGATGCCTGCACGCAAGTTCAACCCGCAGCACGAAACCTATTTACCCGTCTCAATCTTTTATCAGACGATCACCGGAAAAGACGTCGAAATGGACATCGATAACCAGTGGGCGGAAGGCGACCTGGTGCTGAAGGCGGACATGTCCACCGCCAAGGCAGTGCCATGGGCAAAAGAGCCAACGGTACAGGTCATTCACGACCTGTATACGCGCGATGGCAAGCCGGTAAGAATCGCGCCGCGGCAGGTATTGAAGCAGGTCGTCGAGTTGTATTCGCAACAAGGCTGGAAGCCCGTAGTTGCGCCCGAACTCGAGTTTTACCTGATCAAGCCGAACCTCGATCCTAACGAACCGATCCAGTCGCCGGTCGGCCGAACCGGCCGGCGAGGCAGCGGCAATCAGTCCTACTCCATGTCAGCGGTGGATGACTACGGGCCGGTTATCGATACTATTTATCGCTTCGCGCAGGATGCCGGATTGGCTATCGATACTGTCATCCAGGAAGACGGCGCGGGCCAGGTGGAAATCAACCTGACTCATGGCGACCCGGTGCTTCTGGCGGACCAGGTTTTCTATTTCAAACGCATTATTCGTGAAGCAGCGCTTAACCACGGCATGTTTGCAACCTTCATGGCCAAGCCGATGCGCGATCAGCCCGGCTCTGCGATGCACGTGCACCAGAGCATTGTGGACATCGCGACCAGCAAGAATATCTTCAGTGACAAGAAAGGGAATGTCAGTGAACGTTTTCTGAATTTTATCGGTGGCTGCCAGAAATATCTGCCGCAAGCCTTGCCGCTGATGGCTCCATACGTGAACAGCTATAGACGCTTCGAGACAGACTCCAACTCCAGTGCACCCACCAATTTTGCGTGGGGCTATGACAACCGGGCCACCGGATTGCGTGTACCGAATTCGGCAGCGCAAAATCGCCGCCTGGAAAACCGCGTGGTCGGCGTGGA
>Ga0224505_10000322_pt1 | contig 33800 bp, 31 predicted proteins | sample SF_Jan12_sed_USG_FD_169102 | JGI IMG/M metagenome (GOLD analysis project Ga0224505, IMG submission 169102) | Sediment microbial communities from San Francisco Bay, California, United States - SF_Jan12_sed_USGS_4_1 | ecosystem: Environmental > Aquatic > Marine > Sediment | place: USA: California... | reverse complement strand
ACGGTCGGCTCGGTCTCGGTAGAACTCGCGTCGGTCTCGTAGTCGGTCGAGCGCCCGATTCTTATGCCGGGCACCACGTCGAGCCCGACGCCCTGGTCCATGCCGTGCATGTCCGTCATCTCGCCGAAGGTTGCGGGGTTCTGCGTGTGATTCGACGAGACCCAGCCGATGTACTCGGACCGACGGCCGATGTAACGGGCGAAATTCAGGCCCCAGGTGTCGTTCTTCGGATCGAAGGACAAGGTCTTGAACGGTATCTCGATCTCCGCCGTCCAGCCGTATTCCGTACGCCGGGTCGCGCCGTGCCAGATGCCGCGCCAGTTCCAGTTCTCATTGGTCACGTTCGCGAACAGCGCCTGGTTGCGAACGCCATTGGCTGACAAGTCGAATGCGTATCCGTTCCGCCCGCTGTTGAACGGATCGATCATTACCGTCACGGTGTCGTCACCGAACGAGAAGTCGCCTTGCCGCAGCACCTGTGCGCTGATCTTATCGGGCTCGCGGTCCCAGAACTGCCCGGCGATATAGAGCGCGTCTTTCGTATAGACGATGTATATGCGCGATTTTTCCGACGGCTGGCTGTACTCGTCCGGATCGACCTGGTGAAAGTCTTCGACGACGGTGCCGAAGGCCCAGGCATCGTCGTCCAGGGATCCGTCGATGACCGGAGCCATGTCGACCCGAAAGGCGTCGACGACCTTGTTGCGGGAGTCGACCAGCTCAGCGCCCGCCGGTCCGCACAGGATCAGGCAGACGTTCGCGGCCAGGCAGCAGGTCGACTCGCTCCGGATCAATGACGGCCCTAGGTTGCAGCTACCCCCAGCGGCTCAGGGTAGGCTGCCGAAGTGCCGCAGTCAAAGCAGAGTTACCGTCGCCGGCGATCCATCCGGCCGGCCGCGAGTACGACCGGCCGTTTAAGCGGAATCAGTCCAGGGTACTACGACGCCATACCCACGCGCATCGAGCCGCCGCGCAGTCGGCGCCGGAGTAGTCCCCGACGACATCGCCCCGCGCGTTTACGCCGAGCGCACGCTGGACCGCCGCCGCAGGGTAGTCGAGCGTCGTGAATGCTCCGTCGCCATCGCGATGAAAGCCATGGGAGACGCTGGCCGTATCGCGATACAGGCCCACGATCTCGCCGCTGGCGTTGACACCGCGGAGGTTCGTCGATGCGCCATCCGGATGGTCCAGCATCGAATACGCCCCGTGCCGGTCTCGCACCCAGCCATGCAACACGCCGCCCGAATTGTAATAGCCGACAGTGTCGCCGGCATCGCTGATCGCCCAGGCGACCGCTACGGAGGCACCTCCTCCGGCTACCGGCGGCGTGATGTCGATGCATTCACCGTCCCTGTAAAGGAACGCACGGCCGGGAGCCTGCAGCGGCACGCCGGACAACTTGTACTCGCCTGCGACCTCGCCCGATGCGTTGACGCCGAACGCGAATGTGTGGACGGCGCCCAGCGTCGGCTCACAGTCGATGGTCGTCCAGTTACCGTCGCTCAAGACGAAGCCCAAGATCGGGTCTGCCGACGTAACCCTGTAGTCCCCCGCGATGGCGCCGGTCGATCCGATGCCCCAGGCGTTGGTCGCGACAGCCCCGGGATGATCGATCGATGCATATTGCCCATGCCGATCGAGCAGGAATCCATGCAGTACCGAGGTCGGCCCTGCGCCCTGGCGGTACTGGCCGACGATATCACCGCGGGAATTGATGCCGGTGGCAGAGGTCACCGTCGCATTGGCTGCCGGATAGACGATGGACTCGAACTCCCGCTCGGCGGCGAACACGCCGGCCGTCGCCATTAGCAGGAGGCCAAACGCCGGCAACGACGCTGCGGTCGCTGCAGCTTGCCAGTTGGAAAACAGCTTATGTTCAATTGTTGTCCTAGTTATTCGTAGAAACATTCGGATTCCTCCCGTGACCGCCGCAGAAGCGCAGCGTGGGAAAATGTTCGGCCGGATCGGTGCCGACCGACATCATCGGGGGCTCACGAATTCATCCTCTGTCCGCGCAGCGAAGCGCCAGGCGCTTGCACTACGTGCCGACTCGTACAGCTTGTCGGATCTCGTGATCGTTTCGGTCGAGTCGACCATCCAAGTGTCGACAGCAGCGCGAAATGCCGGCGTCAAGGCACCATGTCGATCCGCCCCGGCACTTCCGCAAGTCGGTGGGCCAGCAGGCGGTTGCCATTTCGGCCGTGCACGGACTGCGTCGATCGCGGCCTTACTTGGTCCGGAATGCCCCGTCCACCAGCTCCGGCGTGAAATACTCTGCGACAACGTGGTGATCCAATGCGGCCGCGTGCCGATACAACGCCGCAGCATAGATACCCTGCAGTGCCGCATGAACCAGTACCAGGAGGATGATGCCGGCCAGCGACGACCAGAAAACCGTGGCGATGGCGAACGAGTCCGCACCGCCGAAGGTGGGCTCGGCACGGCCGGCTAACAGCACTATCCCGGACACTGCGAAGAACAGCGCGAGTGGCGTGTAAAGCAGGTTCAAGACCAGCCCGATGCCTGCGTTGCCGATCAGGTTCTCGCCCCAGGTCGCCCTTAGCATCGTGGCGCTCTGTTTTACCGCATCGACAGGACCGACATCTCGATGGACGAGAACCGGCACGACCAGGAACGTAGTGACCGCCCAGGCAGCACCGACGATGCGGACGACCAACCTGTTGACGAACGGCAGGCGCTCTTCGAACATTCGCAACAGCACGCCGACCGTGGCCGATATCGCCGCGTATCCCAGGACGGCCCAAAAGCGGCGCGCGGCCTCGCGCAGGCCGTGGCCGGTGCTCGGCTCAGCGCCGTCCAGGATCTGCGAAGTCGAGACCACCAGTGCCACATTGAAGAAGATGACGACCGTGTACAGCGCGAGATAGAAAAGAAACATCGCTACGTAGCGTAGGGACGCGAGATCCAGGCCCGGGAGACGGGCCTGGGGCAGGACTTCTCCCAGCATCGTGACGCCGGTCAGGCCGACAACGAGCGGCAGCCCCGCCAGCATCGACAGCAGGGGAAATACCAGCAGACGCTTGTGGACGCGAAGTACTCGCGCGCTGGCTTTGACGAGTGCCCAGCTGCGCGAAAACCTGCCTGTTACAGCCCCTTCGTGCGACTCGAAAACCGGTCCTGACAATTTCCGGCGCCCGCCCCGAGTACGCTCGCGCTATGCCGAACCTGCCGTCGGCACGATGTTCGCGTTGAGCCGGAACAGGTTCGTCGGGTCATACTTGTTCTTGAGCTCGACGAGCCGGTCGTAATGTCCGAGATAGTTCCGATTGACCTTTGCCTGGCTCTCGTCCATGACGTCGTTCGTATAGAAGCCGTAAGTGTAGGGCTCGACCGTCGCGAAATAGTCGCGCAGCCACTTGACGTGCGGCGCCGGATCGACGCCCATGGCCCAGTCCATCAGGAACAGCGTATCGTGACGCACATGGCGGTGCGCAAACGCCGTCGCATCATCAGGAACACGTCCGATCGCCCCTCCGGCATGCTGCCAGACGACAAACATACCGCGCTCCGGATGCTCCTCCCAGCCGTCGATGATCGCGTCGATCATTCCCTCGGAAATCTCCGACGCAAACCCCGACTTCATCCAGGATCCTCGTGCGCGCGGATCGCTGACATCGGCCGACTTCTGGATTGCCGTGTAATCGACAGGGCCGACCGTGTCCACGACCGGTGTACCGGCCTTGCGGATCGGATCGATGAATTTGTCGGCAAGCGCCTTGTCTCCGCTGTAACAGACATGGAACCACACGCCGCTGAACTGCCCCGGGATGCTGACGAGGCCACCATCGAGATACAGTTCGTCCGGTGCGCCAGCAGCGTACTCGGCGTAGAAGCGCAGAAGCTGTGGCGCTTCGCTTATCGGGAACATGATGTCCCCGCCGATGACCTGGCGATCCATCGGATGCAGCTGGAATTCGAAGCTGGTCGCGATTCCGAAGTTGCCGCCACCGCCGCGTACGCCCCAATAGAGGTCCGGGTTTTCGTCCGGGCTCGCGCGAACGAACCTGCCGTCCGCCGTGATGAGCTCTACGCCGCGCACGTTGTCCAGCGCGAGTCCGAAGCGGCGCGCGAGGCGACCGAAACCGCCGCCGAGGGTCAGCCCCCCGACGCCCGTATGCGACACCGTTCCCGCCGTGGTGACGAGGCCGAAGGCCATCGTGTCGTGGTCCATGTCGCCGAGCAGGCTGCCGCCGGAGACCTGTGCGATACGTCGATCGGGATCGACGCGCACGCTGCGCAACAGGCTGAGGTCGATCATCATGCCGCCATCGCAGGTGGATTTGCCGGACGGGCTGTGCCCGCCGCATTTCACCGCGACCAGCAGATTCGAGTCGCGCGCGAAGTCGACTGCGTTCTTCACGTCGGCAACCCCCTTCGGCTGAACGATCAGGGCCGGATGCTTGTCGATCGATGGATTGAGAATGCGACGCGCCTCCTCGTAGGCGGCATGGCCGGGAAGCAGCAGGTTACCGCGCAGGCTGTCGGCCAGCTCCTGCACAGCGGCCCGCTGCAGGATGACTTCGGCACCTTCGCCGGAGATTGCATTGACCTCGGCCTCGACCGTGTCCGACGCAGCCAGGAGCGCCGCGTAGAGTCGCTGGTTGGCCAGGGCCGCCGCAACAGCCGCTGCAATACCCGAACTGACGAATTTTCGACGATTCACTGCCCGCTCCCCTGATGCCGTGATTTGTAGCCCCGCGGGGCCTTTTTTTTGGGTAAAGCTTAGTTCACACGCTGCCGCGCCGCCACTACAGCGCCGACGGAACGAAACGGATCACTGACGGCACGATCGAACGGGTCGAAGCACTTCGCAGCAGCGGCAACCAGCGGCCGGCGGCGCTTTACCGCCTCCCGCGCAGCCGGAACGCCTGGAATGCCAGCGTCCCGGGCACGAGCACGCCAAGCCAGGACAACTGCAGCGGCACCGGGTAATCGCTCACCTCGATAGCCACTCCCAGCAATATGCGCAGCAGGTGGGCGCCTGCGACGATAGCGAACAGCCCACCGGATACAAGGCAGTATTGTCTCATCGTCATTGTTGTCTCCCCGGGGCGACGCGACCATTGCCGGTCGGCGCTCAGTCTTCCTGCATCAGTTCCCGAATCTGCTTCATCGACGCCTCGTGCGCAAAGTCCATACCGACCTGCCCGAGCTCGGCCGTCGCGCCAGTCGGGTCGCCGGTGACGCCATCGACGTCCATGCCTTTCCCGGGGCTCATCCGGTCGCTGCGCACGTGCTCGGGTGCAACGGCAAGCAGCAGTGCCGTGTCGGTCAGGCCGGCATGCGTTCCCAGGACCTCGTCGGTCTCGCCCCGTTTGCGCAGCCAGTCCTCGAAGTCGGTGATCGTGTACCAGTCCGATATGTAGAGCACCCGCGTTTTCCCTTCCACCCACTCTTCGTTGAGCGCCTCGGCAACCTCCTGCATCGGACGCTGGTTCGGGCCGCTGTCGCCGATGAACAGGATGTGCGTGAACCCGTGCACGCGCAGGCTCCTGGCCGTGTACTCCAGGACGGATTTGAACACTTCCGGAGGAATCGAGATCGTGCCGGCAAAGCGCATGTGCCCTGTCGGCGGGTCTATGCTGCCTTCCGGTACGTAGACCATCACCGGGGCTACCAGCGTATTGCCCAGCGCCCTGGCAATCCGCTCGGCGCCGGCGTTCATGCGGTACTTGTGCTTGCCCAGTATCATGTGCGGCCCGTTCTGCTCGGTGCCCGCCGTCGGAACGATGACGGTCGTCGTGCCGTTGTCGATCAGATCCCGCACTTCGGTCCAGGTCAGGTCCTCGAGGAACACGGTGTCGGGCGCCTGCGCCAGGGTGGCAATAGGCACCAATAAGAGTGACATCAGCGACGATCGCATTTCGGTCTCCTGTTAGCGTTACCCGTTTCGCGACACCTGGCCGACCGTGGCGGGCCGCAACGCGCCCGGTCGAGTATATTTGACGAGCGATACTATATACCCGGCCCTGCCGACGGGAGCGCCCGATTGGTCTATGCGTACGCTATCGTCCTTACGCTGCTGAACCTGGTGTTCTGGGCCGGCATCCTGTTCGGGCTGCCCGGGGCGTGGCTGATGGTGTTACTGGCCACGCTGGTCGAGTGGTGGCAACCCGATGAATTCCTGTTTTCCTGGCCCGTTATCTACGTCTCGCTGGCGCTGGCCGTACTGGGCGAGGTGCTGGAATTCTCTTTCGGCGCCGCCGGCGCCCGCCAGGCGGGAGGCTCGAAACGGGCAGCCGGCCTCGCGATCCTCGGCGGTATCGTCGGCGCAATCTTCGGTACGCTGCTGCCCCTGCCGATAGTCGGCACGCTACTAGGGGCGAGCGTCGGCGCATTCGCGGGCTCGATGCTGGGAGACCTGTGGGCAGGGCGCCCGGCAGAGCTCAGCGTCGAATCCGGCCGCGGCGCTGCCATCGGACGGCTGTGGGGCACGGTCGCCAAGATGGCGGTCGGCGGGGCGGTGGTACTGCTCCTGGGAATTGCCGCCTTCGTCTGACGGCCGCCTCCGGCGTCCTGCGGCACCCCGGCCCTTGTCGCCTATGGCGGCGATTCGGGCTCCTGCCTGCGCCCCGGCCTGAATGCGCCGTACACGGCCCGCTCGAAGCGCCCGTAGAGCTGCAGCACCTCCGTATCGTAGAACGGCAGTACCTGTGTCAGCAGCACGCCGCACAGATCCCGGCTGCGATCGATCCAGAAATAGGTGTTGTACAGGCCGCCCCAGGTAAGCGTGCCGGCCGAATGGCCGCCGGGGCGGTCCTTCCCAAAAATCAGGAAACCCAGTCCGAAACGGTTATCGGCATCCGGCACCAGGCCGAAATCGTTACTCAGTTCAGGCACGGCCGTCCGCTCGGGCCCGCTCGCCACGATCCTGCCGATGTGGTTCCGCCCCATCGTTTCGACTGTCGCCGACTCGAGTATGCGGTGCCCGTCGAGTTCTCCACCGCGCAGCAAGGCGCGCATGAAGCGAACGTAGTCGCCCACGGTCGACATCAGTCCGCCGCCGCCGCTCAGGAACGTGTTGCCGGCGCGCGAACCGGGCGTCGGCTGCAACCGACCATCCGGCCGTCGCGCATAGACGGTCGCGATCCGCGGCCGCCGATCCTCGGGTGCGCGGAAAAACGTGTCGCGCATCTCCAGCGGATCGAATATGTGCTTCCTGAAATACTCGTCCAGCGGCAGGCCACTGACCTGCTCGACCAGGACGCCGAGCACATCGGTGCTGATGCTGTAACGCCAGCTCGTACCCGGATCGAAGGCCAGGGGTGCCATAAGAAAACCGGCGCCGCCCTGCAAACGGCTCGGCACGTAACCGAGCCTGGCATAGCGGACCGCATTCGAGTCCCATATCTCGTTGACGTAGCCGGCGGTATGCGTGAGGAGCTGGCGCACCGTGACGGGTGACGCGGGTGGCCGCAGCACCGGCTTGTCGCGCGCATCGAACCCTTCCAGCACCTGGACATCGGCAAAGCGCGGCAGGTAGTCGGCGACCAGGCCGTCGAGTTCGATCCTGCCCTGCTCGACCTGCTGCATGGCAGCAACCGACGTGATCGGCTTGGTCATCGAGGCGATCAGCCCGATGCTGTCGACCGCCATGGGCGTCTTCGACTCGACGTTGCTGTAGCCGGACGCCCCCGCGTACAGCACACGATTCGAGTCAGCCGCGGCGCCGACAGCGCCGGGGATGCGGCCGCTGTCCGTGCCCGATCGCAGCGCCGCGTCGACCGCCTCGATCCCGGGCGGCCGCGTGTCGCTTTTCGATGTGTCGGAACTTGTTGCAGTCATGCGTCAATTTGCCAGGCGTGCATTCGTCGAAGGGGCTCGAACTCGTGCCGGAAGATGTGTGTGCAGCGGACAGTATAAGCCGCCGGTCTCGTGACCGGCCGCCCATGAGCGTTCGTGAGAGAGAAAGGAATCGACCCGTAACGACTTTTCTCCGGGCCGGCCGGCAGGCCGTGCCGTATCGCATGCAATGGCCGAGACCGGTCGAGGCGTTGCGCCAGTGGCGTCGCCCGGACAGGGGCCGGGATTGCGGCCAGCCGGAATGCTTGTCTCACCCGGCAGCACGGCGCAAGATGGCCTCGCCCTCGTTTCGAGCCTGAAGGAGTCGATATGCGCCGTCGGATGTTCGTGGCCCTGGTCACGCCGTTGATCCTCGTGAATGGACTGGCTCCCGCAGCGCTCGCGGACGAGTCACGCCAGTACTTCGACGCGGCGACTGCCGCGGATTCCGAGGCTTTGCCATATAGCGGCGCCGTGCTGGCAGGCGACACGCTTTACCTGGCCGGCCGGATTGGCCTGGAGGCGGACGACTCGGTCCCGGAAACGGCCGCCGAGGAAGCGAAACTCGTGCTCGACGACATGAAGGCCGCGCTGGAGAAGGCCGGCATGACGATGGACGACCTCGTTTTCGTGCAGGTCTTCTGCTCCGACGTCGCGCACTACGCCGAATTCAACCGCGTCTACCGGACTTATTTCACCGGGGAGTTCCCGGCGCGAGCCTTCCTGGGTGCCGGCACACTGCTGTTCGACGCGCGCTTCGAGGTGCAGGGGATCGCGGTCAGGCGTTAGAGCGTTGCCGGCCGGCTGGCTGGCCATAGCCGGTTGTAAGCGCGACAGTTCGTCGACGCTCGTACTTTCTCGCTACAATCGCGCCCCATGCTGCAATTTACGAACTTCGCCCTGCGCCGGGGCGCGAAACTCCTGCTCGATGCGGTCAGCCTGCAGATACACCCGGGCCAGAAGGTCGGCATTACCGGCGCAAACGGCACCGGCAAGTCCAGCCTCTTCGCCGCCATCCTCGGCGAGGTGGAGGGCGACGCCGGCGAGCTCAGCCTGCCGAAGGACTGGGTCATCTCGCACGTCGCGCAGCAGACGCCGCAGGACACCAGGCCGTCGATCGAGTACGTCCTGGACGGTGACGGAGAACTGCGCGAGCTCGAAAGGCAGATCGCAGCCGCGGAGCACGAGCACGCCGGCGAACTGCTTGCGAACCTCCACGGACGCTACGAGGTCATCGGCGGATACGCAGCCCGCAGCCGGGCCGGACAGCTCCTGCACGGCCTCGGCTTTGCGGCCGGTGACGAGCAGAGATCCGTAAACGAGTTCTCCGGCGGCTGGCGAATGCGGCTGAACCTGGCGCGGGCGCTCATGTGCCGCTCCGACCTGTTGTTGCTCGACGAACCGACGAACCACCTCGACCTGGACGCCGTGATCTGGCTCGAGAGCTGGCTCTGCGCCTACCCCGGCACCCTGCTGCTCATCTCGCACGACCGGGACTTTCTCGACAGCGTCGTCGGCCACATCGTCAATATCGAGAGCGAACGCGCGACGCTTTACACCGGCAATTACTCCGCCTTCGAACGCATGCGCGCCGAGAAGCTCGCCCTGCAGCAGGCCCAGTTCGAGAAGCAGCAGCGCGAGGTAGCGCACATGCGCTCCTTCGTCGATCGATTCCGCTACAAGGCCTCGAAGGCGCGCCAGGCACAGAGCCGGCTGAAGGCGCTCGAACGCATGGAGCTGATCGCCCCGGCACACGTGGATTCGCCGTTCCGGTTTCGCTTGCTGGCGCCGGAAAAATTGCCCCGTCCGTTACTGCGCCTCGACGACGTATCGGTCGGCTACGGCGCCACGACCGTGTTGGGCCAGGTGCGGCTGAGCATCTCACCCGGCGACAGGATCGGCCTCCTCGGCCCGAACGGCGCCGGCAAGTCGACATTGATCAAGCTGCTGGCCGGCCAGCTCGAGCCGAAATCGGGCGAGCTCACGGCGGCCCGGGACCTGCAGGTCGGCTATTTCGCGCAGCACCAGGTGGAGCAGCTGCACCCGGAGCACTCGCCGCTGGAGCACCTGGCGCAGCTCGATCCGCGGGCGCGCGAATCCGAACTCCGCAACTGGCTCGGCGGCTTCGGTTTTCCGGGCGATACGGTCTTCATGAAGACGGCTCCGTTCTCCGGGGGCGAGAAGTCCCGTCTCGCGCTCGCGCTGCTCGTCTACCAGCGCCCCAACCTGCTGCTGCTGGACGAGCCGACGAACCACCTCGACCTGGAGATGCGCCAGGCGCTGGCCGTCGCGTTGCAGGATTTCGCCGGCGCGATGGTCATCGTGTCGCACGACCGTCACCTGCTACGCGTGTCCACGGATCAGCTGCTGCTCGTGCACGGAGGACGGGTCGCCGAGTTCGACGGCGGGCTGGACGACTACCCCGCCTGGCTGGCGGACCAGAGCCGGGGCCGGCGCCGCACGCCCGGCTCCCGCGAGAACGCCGACGCCGGCGATCGCAAGGCCCGCAAGCGGCGCGAAGCCGAGTTAAGGCAATTGGTGGCGCCGCTCCGGCAGCGTATACAGAAATACGAACGGGAAATGGAATCCCTGCAGGCGGCGCGGTCAAGGCTGGAGGAGCGGCTGGCGGACAGCTCGTTGTACGAGACCGGCGATGGCGACGTCCTCCGCAGGCTCCTTGCCGAGCAGGCGGATACCGAGGCGCAACTCGGCGAGGCCGAAAGTCGTTGGCTGGAGGCCTGCGAGGCGCTGGAGCGGCACCAGGGCGCATGACCGGACCGGCACACGAAGTCCTTCGCAAGGTATTCGGTTACCGCGAGTTTCGAGGCGAGCAGCAGGCGGTAATCGACGCCGTGGTCGGCGGGCGCGACGTGCTCGTCGTCATGCCGACCGGCGGCGGCAAGTCGCTCTGTTACCAGGTGCCGGCATTGCTGCGCGAGGGTACGGGGCTCGTAATCTCTCCGCTCATCGCCCTGATGCAGGACCAGGTAAACGCCCTGCGCGAGTCGGGCGTGGAGGCGGATTTCCTGAATTCCAGCCAGACTTCCGAGGAGCAGCGCGATGTCGTCGCGCGCCTCAGGTCGGGCGATTTGCAGTTGCTGTACGTCGCGCCCGAGCGTCTCTCCGGCGAATACACGCGCTCGTTGCTTGGCGAGGCAAAGTTGTCGGTGATTGCAATCGACGAGGCGCACTGCGTTTCGCAATGGGGCCATGATTTTCGCCAGGACTACCTGGCTCTCGACGAACTCGGCAGGCTGTTTCCTGGCGTACCGCGCCTGGCGCTTACGGCGACAGCCACGGAGAGAACCCGGAAGGAAATCGTCGACCGCCTGGCATTGACTGAGCCGGGCATTTTCGTCGCGCCCTTTGACCGGCCCAATATCCGTTACCTGGTACAGCCGAAGACGGACCCCAGGCGGCAACTGCTCGCATTCCTGGAGGCGCATCGCGGCCACGCCGGCATCGTGTACTGCCTGTCGAGGAACAAGACCGAGAGCACGGCCGAGTGGCTGCAGGCGGAAGGATACAAAGCGCTTCCTTACCACGCCGGTCTCGACTCCTCGCTGCGCCGCGAACACCAGCGCCGATTCCAGGCCGAGGATGGTATCGTCGTCGTCGCAACCATCGCGTTCGGCATGGGCATCGACAAACCCGACGTGCGCTTCGTGGCGCATCTCGACCTGCCGAAGAGCATGGAAGCCTATTACCAGGAAACGGGCCGCGCCGGGCGCGATGGCGAGCCGGCGGATGCATGGATGGTCTACGGTCTGCAGGATGTCGTCCGCCTGCGCCAGATGCTCGATCAGTCCGACGCGAATGAAGACCACAAGCGACACGAGCGAGTCAAGCTCGACGCGCTGCTCGGCTGGTGCGAAACGACCGGCTGCAGGCGGCGACCGCTGCTCGGGTACTTCGGCGATTCCCTGGAGGCGGACTGTGGCAATTGCGACGGCTGCCTGACGCCGGCCGGCAGCTGGGATGGCACCGAGGCGGCCCGGAAGATGTTGTCGGCCGTTTACCGTACGGGCCAGCGCTTCGGCGCAGCGCATGTCATCGATGTCCTGTTGGGCAAGTCGACGGACAAGGTGCAGCAGCACCGGCACACGGAGTTGAGCGTCTTCGGTATCGGCGCCGACCTCGAAAGCCGGACCTGGCGCTCTATCCTGCGCCAACTCGTCGTGATGGGTTACCTGCGTTCAGACCCCGAACGATACGGGGCGCTCGTGCTGACCGACAGGAGTCGCGGCCTGCTCCGCGGAGAGACAACGGTGGCATTCCGCCAGGAGCCGAAACGTCCGGTCAAGGTCGCCAGGACGGCGGGCGGCTCCGAGGCGATCGCCGATGCGGATCGGGACCTGTGGGATGCACTCCGCGCCTGCCGCCAGGTGCTGGCCGCGGAGCACGGTGTGCCGCCCTACGTCATATTTCACGACCGGACGCTGAAGCAAATGTTGAATCTGCGTCCGCGGTCGAGAGCCGAACTGCTGGAGATCAGCGGCATCGGGCAGACCAAGCTGGAGCGCTACGGGGACCGGTTCCTGGATGTATTGCACGACGCCGGGAGCGACCGGAGCCCCGCGCCCCGCTGAGCGGCAAGAACGCGAGCCTGCCGCGAGCGGAGGCTTTCGCCGCCGCTCGCGAGGCAGACAAGCGCAGCGACCTCAGCGTATCTGCGCGGCTCGCCGGCTGGTTGCCACGTACACGCGCGCATCGTCGCATTCGTCGATGTCGCCGAAGGTTTCTTCCGACGCCGCACGGCCGCCGCCGTTCGCGAAGCGCTCCCAGTCGGCACCGAGTTCGGCGTAGCTGGCGTAAGCATTCACGACCTTGTAGTCGAATTCGGCGTTGCCTCCCCCGAACTGCGGGAACCAGTGATAGGTGCCGGCCGTCGAGCCGGACCGGGTCATGTGCTCGGCCCACTCCACCTCGGCCGCCTGGATATCCTCGTAACGATGGCCTTCGTTCAGCTTGCAGTCCATGATCGTGATGATGCCGGTCGCGGGCGTCCCGGTGTCTGCAGGGCGCTTGTACATCGCCGATGCCATGCCGAGATGCGCGACGCAGTCGAGGACTTCGGCGAAATCGTCTCGAAGCTCGGCACCCTCGGCCAGCCACTGGTCGGTGGCGGCGCCCAGCGCGTTACCGTCCGTGTAGACACCGAGCCAGGCGACGTCGAAGGTATTGTCACCACCGTAATGATATGGCGCGAGAGTCCAGGCCGCGTAGTTCGTGCTGTTACGTTCGTCCATGTACAGGTTCCAGTTGGCGATTACCTTGTTCAGATCCGACGGTCCCTTCCTGCCGACGAAATTGCAGATATAAAGGTGTACCGGAACGACCTTGCCCATGCTGTCTTCGGTTACCTGGGCATACGAAGGGCCGCCCGCAAGGACAACGGTGCCGAGCGCCGCAGCTGCGACAAATATGCGCTTCATCGATTGATTTCCCTGTGTCTGTTCTGAATTCGACGCCGCCCCCGCGGCGTCTATACCAGTCAGTATAGAAGAAGATCGCTCCCGGAGCGGCTCTTTCCGCCGATTCGCCGTGCGCGACGGCGTACCGTGCCCGGCGCCTACGGATTGACCGCCTCGAGCACCAGCTCCTGTATGCCGGACGGCCGAGTCGGCGCAAGCAGCAGGCTGCCGCTCACCCGCCCGTGTTCGCAGCGCCAGGCGAACGTGCCCGACAATGCGCCGGTCGCTGCGATCGGCACCGACGTGTCGCAGTCGCCGGCCTGCTCCCGCACCGCCCGGATGTCACGAGCACGCAGCGCGGCATCACGATCCATCAGGAAATTCATGGCCAGCAGGTCTGCCGCGACGTTGACGTCCGCGGCCGCGTAAATTGCGCCGGCCGCGCGGTATCCCACCGCCAGTGCGTCGCTGACGGGCACGGCGTGTCCCATGCCGAGCAGCCCGGCCCGCTCGAGCAGCAACGCCGCTTGCCAGACCGGGACCGTCGGCGCCTTGTACGTGCGGTTCGCGAACGCGAATATGCCGATGCCGCGATCGGGCAGCAACAGCATGTGGGAACCGTAGCCGGGGTATCCGCCGCTGTGGCTCAGCGTAAAACCCAGGTCCGAATCGATACGTACTTGCAGGCCCATGCCATAGTTCAGCGCCTGCAGGCTGCCCTCGGTTCCATTCGGCGCATAGCGACGGCCGATGCGGGGAAAGTTGGAACCCTGGGCGAGTTCACGAACCGTCGCACGGCGGACCGGCCCCGCGTCCTCACCGTCTCGGGGCGGCCAGGCCGAAAGCAGGAAGGCGACCCACTTCGCATAGTCGTTCGCGCTGGTCTGCATTCCTCCCATCGCGCCGAAGGCCCCGTGGGCCAACGGCGGTTCCGGTCGAAGCTCGTTCTCCTCCCAGCGATAGCCGAGTGCGCGGCGTTCCTGCGGTGACTTGCCGATATCGAAACCCGACGACGCCATGCCCAGCGGCCGTAGCAGCCTTGCCTCGATCGTGTCCGCGTACGGCGTTCCGGAAACGTTGGTGATGATCCGGCCGAGCAGTGCATAGCCCAGGTTGGAATACTCGTACGCCATGCCAGGCGCGCGCGTGAAGTTCACGCCATGCTCGAGCAGCGCCGTGAACTCGTCCTCGGGCAGGGAGGTCTGGCGATCGCCCCAGGGATCGTCGGTGACGAGCCCGCCGACGTGATTCAGCAGATCGCGCACGCGGATCGGGGCCGAGTCGGCTGTCGGGTACTGCCATTTCCGAAGTTCCGGCACGTAGTCTGCCGCCGGCGCGTCGAGACGCAGGCCGCCTTCGTCCCGCAGCCCAAGCACCGTGAGCGCCGTGAAGGCCTTGGTCATCGATGCGATCCGGAACAGGGAATCCGGGGTCACCGGTCGCTGTTCGCCCAGATCCTGCACGCCGTAAGTGCGGACGTGCACCAGGCGGCCATCGGCCACGACGCCATATACCAGTCCCGGGATATGCGCAGCGAGATGAAAGTCCTCGAACAGCCGGTCCGTACCGGCGTAATCATCCGCGGACGCCTCTGCGGCCGGGTGACCGGCGGCGGCCGCGACGCCGAGGGTGAGCAACACCGAAATGAAAGCCGCCAGGCAGCGCCATATAATCGAGCTCGCTCGCGTCGTGGTCCTCATTAACGTCTCCAGAAATCCTAAAGCTTTGCGCGAACTCCAGCGCCGGTCACCTGCCTGAGGCGGCTCTCGCGCCAGATGATCAGCACGTTCGATGCAATGACGACTCCGCCGCCGGCCAGCACGACGCTCGTCGGCCATTCGTTCCAGATCAGCACTCCGAACAGGGTCGCCCAGACGATCCCAGTGTAATTGAAAACAGTTACGAGAGCGGCTGGCGCATGCCGGTACGCCGTGGATAGGAGCCACTGGGCCAGCGCGCCGCACAGCCCCACGCCGACCAGCAACGGAGCCTCGTCCGGCGCCGGCCAGACCGCGACAAAGGGCATCGGCAATGCGGTCACCAGGACGCCGATCACGAGGAAGTAGAACACGATGGTTTCCGGGCTCTCGTGCTTGCCGAGATGGCGCAGGACGATGCCGAGAGTCGCGTGCATCAGGGCCGCGGCAAGCGCGACGCTCAGCCCGAGCGCGTTCACGGTTCCGGACGGGCCCGTCATGATCACCACGCCAATGAAGCCGACTACGATAGCGGCCCAGCGATACGGTCCGACGTGCTCCTGCAGTATGAGCACGCCGAGCACCGGCATGAACAGCGAAGCAGTAAACAGCAGCACCGTGGTTTCCGCCATTGGCATCAGCGCGAACGCTGCGAAGGTCGTCATCAGTGACATGGCTCCGAGGACTGCACGAAACACGATCGCCTTCGGTTGGCTGCGGATCACCAGCATCTCCCTTTTTCCCATGGCGAAAGCCATGAACAGGAAGGGCATGCAGGCGATCAGGTTGCGGTAGAACGCGATCTCGATGACGGAGTGCCGGACACTGAGCAGCTTCGCGAAAACGTTCATGACGGTGAACACGAAAAACGCGCCCAGTGCCGCAAGCATGCCGAGCACGACGTGTTCCTGGTGGGGCGTGGTTTTGTCGTCGGTTGGCAAGTGCCGTCTGCTTATGTGATTTGTCCGGGCCGCCGCCGGGCGGGAGCCTGCCTGGACCTGGCCCAGGTCCGACTTGCACGAATGATTACATAACATCGAACGGCTGTCTGTTACGTCGCTAGTGCGGCTCGTGCCGGCTCGCCACTCAGTAATTGTACTTATATCCGGCAAAGGCAGCGGGCGTAGGCTTACTCGACGAGTTGGCACCGGGGACCCGGTGTGAGGTTTGGCGGAACCGGGCCTCAGGCGCCAGATCGCTGCCCACGAACAAAGCGGGCGGTACGGATTAGCGCTTTCGGAGGTCCCGACATGCACAAGAACAAGAGGCGCGGTCGTTCGAAACCGCGCAGCAAAGCAGCCATCGTCACACTGGCCATCGCTTCCGGCGTCGCGATTGCACTCTTCGTCGGCGCTGCGACGCTGGCCGCACCTGGTGGCAGCAAAGGCAAGCCCGGCGGCGGTTCAGGGGGCGGCGGCACGCAGGTTCTCCCACAAAGCCTCGGAACGTCGGCGAGCTGCGCCACCAGCGGCGCATCCGGTATCAATAACGATGTCGGCTACGGCCTTTACGTGACGGCACAGGGAAATTCCTGCGGCAGTGCCGGCGAGGCGGCCGCCTTGCGCTGGACGTTGGCCACGGGCATGGAGGATCTCGGCACGCTGCCCGGGTCCAGCGGCGCCAGTGCCGGGGACGTAGCCGACGACGGGACGGTGGTCGGCTTTGCTTCCGGTCCCGTTGCAATGCCCATCGTCATATATCCTGGCAGCGCCGTCCCCGTGGCCATGCCCATAACGACTGGCATGACGTGGGGAAGCGCCGATGGCCTGAGTGCGAACGGGCAATTCGCTGTCGGCGTCATTGGCAGCGACGAGGTCACTCGCCCGGCCCGATGGATCCGTGACAGCCAGGGCTGGAGCGCTACTGTCCTGAACGTCACCGATGTCTATGCGCCGATAGCCCCTGCCATCAGCAACGACGGTACGGCGCTGGTCAATCGCGCAACACGAATCACATCGTCCGAAGCTCTTGTCGGCCATGCCGGTTTCTGGACCAATGGCACGACGGCCTGGACTGCGCTGCCCGGTTACGACACCCTTGCATTCGACATCAATTCGGCCGGGGACTGGATCGTCGGCGAGCGCTGGGAACCCTGCGCGTCAGGCTGTACCCAGTACTCGATTCCGGTCTACTGGGTGAAGAACGGACCCGGCTGGACCGGTCCCTTCGATCTTCCGGCGCTCGACACCGCCAACAGCACCGCCCACGCAATCGCGGAAAGAGGTGGTCGAAAGGTCATCGTAGGCCAGGGTTCCAGGTCCAAGGATGGCATACGGCGCGCCGTGTACTGGCTGGAGCAGCCGGACGGATCCTTCCAGCTGAACCGGCTGGCTGCTCTGGATGGCCGCGGCAGGGCCGCGGCGACGGCAGTCGACGTCAACAGCGCCGGCCAGGTGGTAGGCACATCGGACGCCAGCGGTCTGATGTCGTACGCCGTTATGTGGACGCTCCCTTAACCGGGAGACATCAGGAAAAAAAGGGCCGCCTCCAGGCGGCCCTTTTTTTAACAACGAACGATCCGGCCTTGGCAGGATGTTTTTCAACACCCCGCTAGGGACAGGGCGGCAGCAAACCGAACAGCGAGAAGAACGTGCCGAACGCGTTGTCGGCGTAACAATTGCTCGGCTCCAGCGACAGCATCGTCAGGTCCGCCGCGGCGAATCCGAAGGGATTGGCCGGGTCGACGTCGGTGCCGTTATTGACCAGCGTATTGCCGCGAATCGTATTCTCGCTGGCAGACTGGTCTGCCACGAACTCCGGCGTGATCGTCGGGTCGAGACCGCCGAAACAGTCGTACGGCGTTCCCAGCACGGTCAGGCAGTAGTCGGCGATCGCAACGCCGGTGAAGCCGTTGTTCTCGATCCGGTTGTTCGCGATCGTCGACTGGTCGACGCCGAGATACAGCACGCCGGTGCCGGAAGGCACGAGCGACAGGATCGAGCCGGGCCTCGCCGTGTTCGGCTTGTTGTTGTCGTGGATCCAGTTGTCGCGCAGGTCGATCCGTTTGGCTCCCGGACGATCGTCGAAGATATCGGGCAGCAGCAGGATTGCGGCGCCGACGGTATTGCCGGCCGCCTCGTTGTGTACGAGCGTAATGTCGTCGCTGTTCGACACTTCGAAGCCGTTGACGTTGCCCTCGACGTAGTTGTTGCGCACCACGACGTTCTCGGACGTCTCCACCCAGATGCCGCTGTCGAGCGACGAGCCGATTGCCTTGCTATGGCTGATCAGGCCGTTCTTCGACAGCGTCGGGAAGATGCCGTAGTTGCGGTTGTCGATCGACTCGACGTCGACGATCCGGAACCCGTTGACGTTTTCGGTGAACAGGCCATTGTTCCGGAATCCCCTGATCGTGATTCCGCGAATCTCGATGCCGTGCATCATCGGCTCACGCATCTTGAGCCCCATCGGGACCCCTTCCTTGACCGGGAAAGGCGGACCGAGATCCGTGTGACAGCCCATGCAGTCCGTGCGATCTTCGGGCACGACGACTATGCCGTTGCGCTGGGCGCCGGCGTTCTCGAGCACAACGCGTTTCTTCTTCGTCGTCTGGCCGATCAGGCGCAGCCCGTTCTTGGTGATCGTCAGGGCGTTGGTCGGGTTCTGCAGCTCGCGATAGGTGCCGGCGAGGATGTAGATCCGCGTACCGGGCGACGCCCGGTCGATGGCCGTCTGGATCGAGTCGCCCGGCCTGACGACGATCGTGTTGCGCACCAGTTGTCCCGGCGGCAGGTCGGCATCGTCGTCCGGAGGCAGCGGCGGCTCGGGCGGCGGCGGCTCGGTGCCGTCCGGGTCCAGCTGCCCCATGCCGTCCGGCGGCAGGTTGCCGGGCTCTATTCCGGTACGGGAGTAATGATTGTTGAACGGTCCCTCGGTCCAGCCGGGCTGCGTGCCGAGGCCGATCTCGCTGACGTTGTCGTAAAAACTGCCGTCGTTATCCGAATTATCGATCTCGACGCAGAAGAACGCCTCGGCATTGGATACGACCGTATTACCATTCAGGTCGCAGCCCGGGTCGGCCAGCGCGTCGCGAATGTCCCAGCCATAGCCATTCCACGGACTGCCGCCGTTCGGCTCGACGTGGCACAGCTGGCAGTTGGAATTGGCGCCGGAGTCCGACGTCGGTCCGTAGCGATCAAGCCAGGCCTCGAGTGTCTGCGGAAATGCCTGTGCCCCTGCAGCGCAAAGGAACATGGCGCAAGCTGCGAATGCGACGAGAACGGTGCGGCCCGCCGCTATTGACGAAAATTTCATATGGCCCCCAACCGGATTATTGTTAAATGTGGTGCTCGCCCCTCACCGGAGGATAAGACGGCCGCGATGTATTTCCAACTTTCCGCCATCCGATCACGCGCCGGCAGGTTGCCGCCGCGGCGTCGACCGGCGTTGTGCTAATGTCGCGCCGATGAGCCGCGACCTCGACCGCTACCATCGCCAGATGCTGTTGCCCGGTTTCGGGCCGGAGGGTCAACGCAGGCTGCTCGATTCGACGGCGCTGATACTCGGCTGCGGCGCGCTCGGCAGCGTCGCTGCCGACATGCTGGCGCGCGCCGGCGTAGGCCACCTGGTCATCGTCGATCGGGACATCGTGGAACTGACGAACCTGCAGCGACAGGTCCTGTTCGACGAGCGCGACGTCGATGAGGGCCTGCCGAAGGCCGCGGCGGCGAAGCGGAAAATCGCCGCCATCAATTCGCAGGTTCGTGTCACCGCGATCGTCGAGGACATCAATCACACCAATATCGAGCATCTGGCCGTTGCCGCCGACATTCTCGTCGACGGGCTCGACAACTTCGAAACCCGTTATCTCGCGAACGATCTCGCCGTGAAGAGCGGCGTGCCCTATGTCTATGGCGCGGCGGTAGGAACCACCGGCATGTCCTTCCCGATCCTGCCGCACACCGGCGGCCGCACCGCCTGGGAATCGCCGACAAACTTTGCGACACCCTGCTTTCGCTGCCTGTTCGAGGAGGCGCCGCCACCCGGCACCTCGCCGACCTGCGACACGGTCGGCGTGGTCGGGCCCGCTATCGGCATCGTCGCAAATTTCCAGGTCGCGGAGGCGCTGAAGATTCTCACCGGGCAGTATGCCCGGGTCAGTCGCAGGCTCCTCAGCCTGGATCTCTGGTCCAACGAGCTGCTCCAGCTCAAGGTCGACGGCGCGTACGAGAAGGGCGACTGTCCGTGCTGCCGGCAACGGCGCTTCGACTACCTCGACGGCGCGGCCGGGTCGAGCGCGGCCGTACTCTGCGGCCGCAACGCCGTGCAGCTGCGGCACAAGGAGCGTCCGGATCGCGTCGATCTGCGGTCGCTCGCGCGGCGGCTGCGCGCGCATGGCGCGGTGCAGGTCAACGAGTTCCTGCTTCGCGCGCATATAACCGACGGGGATAAGCCTTACGAGATCACGCTTTTCCCGGACGGGCGCGCCATCATCAAGGGCACAAACGAGGCGATCGTCGCCCGCGGCATTTACGCGAAATACGTGGGGTCGTAGGATAAGCGCGACGCGTTACATGGGTGGCGCCCGTGATCCGGCGGCGACGGGACGCGCGCGTCGGCAAGGGACCAACAGCAACAACAAACCTGTCAGCCGCACGATCTCCGGGGGGAGCAGCCGTGACCACGATCCGCATACTCGTCGGGACCCGCAAGGGCGCCTTCATACTCACGTCCGACGGCAAGCGCCGCAAATGGAAAGTCGACGGGCCGCATTTCGCCGGCTGGGAGATCTTTCATATGAAAGGCTCGCCGGTCGATCCGGACCGTATCTATGCCTCGCAGACCTCGAGCTGGTTCGGGCAGATCATCCAGCGCTCGGATGACGGCGGCAGGACCTGGACGCAACCTGGCTCGGACGACAGCGCCGCCAAGGCCGCGGCCCAGGGCATTCCGCAGGGCAAGAGCAACATGTTCGTCTACGACACGTCGAAGAAAACGGGCAAGCCGCTCAGCACGCACCAGTGGTACGACGGCACCCAGCATCCCTGGGAGTTCGCGCGCGTCTGGCACCTCGAACCATCACTCGACGACCCGGACACCTGCTACGCCGGCGTGGAGGACGCCGCATTGTTCAAGACGACCGATGGCGGCGCTACCTGGCATGAGCTGGCCGGTCTGCGCGGACACGAGACGGGCCCGAACTGGGCCCCCGGCGCCGGCGGCATGTGCCTGCACACGATCGTGCTCGACCCGGTAAACGAGAACCGGATCTATTGCGCGATCTCCGCGGCCGGCGCGTTTCGCTCGGACGACGCCGGCAAGACCTGGACGCCGATCAACAAGGGCCTGCACTCGGAGTACATTCCGAACCCGACTGCCGAGGTCGGACATTGCGTGCATCACATCGAGATTCACCCGTCCAACCCGAACATCCTGTTCATGCAGAAGCACTGGGACGTCATGCGTAGTGACGACGGCGGCGATACCTGGCGAGAGGTCAGCGGCAACCTGCCGACGGACTTCGGCTTCCCGATAGCGGTACACGCGCATGAGCCGGAAACGATCTACGTCGTGCCGATCAAGAGCGACTCCCTGCACTATCCGCCCGATGGCAAGCTGCGTGTCTTTCGCAGCCGCTCCGGCGGCGAAGAGTGGGAGGCGCTGACCAGGGGGCTGCCGCAGGAACATTGTTACGTCAACGTGCTGCGTGACGCGATGGCCGTGGACCGGGCGGACCCGGGCGGCGTCTACTTCGGCACGACCGGCGGGCAGGTCTATGCGTCGAATGACGGCGGCGACAGCTGGGAAGCGGTCGTCCGCGACCTGCCGGCGGTTTTGTCGGTCGAGACCCAGACGATCGCATGATTCGGGTTGTGCTGCCGTTTCACTTGCAGACGCTCGCGAACTGCGAGAAGGAGATAACGCTCGAGGTCGAAGGCGCGGTTACGCAGCGCTCGATCCTCGATGCGCTCGAAGCAGGTTACCCGATGCTCAGGGGAACTGTCCGCGAGCACGTTTCGCTGAAGCGGCGACCGAGAGTTCGATTCTTCGCAGACGGCGAGGACGTGACCCATGATTCGCCCGACGCGGAATTACCGGAATCGATCGCGACCGGCGCACAGCCGTTCATGATCGTGGGAGCGGTGGCGGGCGGCTAGCACGGCGCATCCCCGACCAGGCGAGCCGACGATGTAAGTCGATAGTGAGCGACCGCAGCGCCCGGTATTGAACCTCGCACGCAATGCGGTGACACTGCCGGTTCCGCCCGGGCAGCCGAGGACTCGACGATGCCGAATTTCGACAAGCTGTTTTCCGTACAGGGCAAGGTCGCGCTGGTAACCGGCGGCTCCCGTGGCATCGGCGAGATGATCGCCGCCGGCCTGGTGGCGAACGGCGCCAGGGTCTACATCAGCTCGCGCAAGGCCGGGGCCTGCGACGCGACCGCCGCGCGCCTCAGCCGGGAATACGGCGGCGAATGCGTCTCGCTGCCGGCTGACGTGTCGGGACTCGAGGGCATCGAGGCGCTGGTTGGCAAACTTTCGGCCCGTGAAGACCGTCTCGACATCCTGGTGAACAACGCGGGTGTCGCCTGGGGAGCCCCTCTCGACGAGTTTCCCGAACACGGCTGGGACAAGGTCATGGATGTCAACGTCAAGGCCGTTTTTTTCCTGACCCAGAAGCTCTTGCCCCTGCTGCGCGCCTCGGGCACGGCCGAGGACCCGGCCAGGGTCATCAACATCGGTTCGATCGATGGCCTTAAGACGCCCTTGTTCGATACCTACTCTTATCCCGTTTCCAAGGCTGCACTGCATCACATGACGCGTTGCCTGGCCGCACGGCTCGCGAAGGAACATATCATTCTCAATGCCATAGCACCCGGACCGTTCCCGACCTGGATGCTGAGCACGGGCGTCGGCTTCGGCGGCAAGACCGAGGGCGAGGGCGTCGACTGGAACCTGATCGGCCAGCGCAACCCGCGCGGCCGCGTCGGCACGCCGGAAGATATTGCCGGACTGGCCATCTTCCTGAGTTCGCGCGCCAGCGCTTATATCGTCGGCCAGACGATTGCCATAGACGGAGGAATCGTCGCCTCGTCGTGAGCGCGCCGGGCTGACTCGCCCGTCAGTCTGCCGAGCCCGTGCGTCGTTTACGGCTCGCCAGGTAACGCACCAGCTTGTCCTTCTTTTCCTGCCTGGCCTCGTCGAGCGTCTTCATTTTCGACGTATCCGCGGTCGCGGCCTCGGCCGTCACGTCGACGCCGCTCTCCGGTGCATCGAGCACCTTGATCCGGTAGTCGGCTACGGAGATGATGTCGTCGTTGCGCAGGATCGTGCTCTTCACGCGGACCGAATTCACAAAGGTGCCATTGGAGCTGTTCAGGTCGATGAGGATAAGGGCATCGGCATACAGGATCAGCATCGCGTGAAACTTGCTCGCATATTCTCCGTAGATCACGATGTCGCAGATATTCGAACGCCCGAGCGTAATTTTCTTTTCACGGAATTCGTACTCTTCGATCGTCTTGCCGTTCGATGTCACGATCAGCCGCGGCATCTTCGGTTTCTCGCTCATCAACTCCTGGTGCCTGCGGATATCCACCATGCTCACGGGCAGCGAAGCTGCCTGCCCGATCACCGCCCTCGCATTTTGCATGAGCAGGCCAGGCAGGCCGCCGGAGACTTCGTGCAGCGCATCGCACACATCCATTGGCAGCACCTCGTCCGGCTGCACCACTCCGCCGGCGCCCAGGCGCCCGTGCAGGAGCAACATGGACTCCTTGTGCGACAGCGGCTCGATATCGTAGGTCGAACTGACACGCTCGGAGATCGTCGCAAGGCTCCGGGATCTGAGCAGTGCCGCGGCCCTGGCGCCGCCGGTCAGCACGAGACGTATCGCGTGGTTGCCCTGGAACTTCAAGGTTGCAAGCATGGACAGGGCGCGCAGCGCGCCGATCTGCATCTTCTCGATGTTCTCGACCACGATGATTGGCGATTGCACCGTTCGCGCCTGTTGCACTGCGAAGACACTCAGCATCCTGAACAGCTCGTCGCTGGAGGGAAGATCGACGCGATAGCCGAACTGCGACAGGATGCGAGACAGCAATCCGTGACCTGTCGATCCCGAACCGTCGACCACGGCGACCGCCAGGTCGTTCGGCATGTCTTCGCAGAACGCGCTCACGATCGTCGACTTGCCCGACAACGGAGGTCCGCACAGCACTCGCACAGCGCCGGTGTCGGTCAGTATGGATTTCAGATAGCGGACAGCTTCCTGTTGCGTTGGGAGCTTGATTGTCGCGGTGGAATCGGCGCTGGCGCCGAAGGCCTGGTTCAGGACCCACAAGTCGAAAAGCATTCTGATCGCCCGATTGAGTGCCGTCCGTGGCGACCCGTTCCTGATGCGCCAACCCGAACAGCCGGCGGCATACCTGTTAAACGAACGAAACCGCCAAAAGGTTCCGACCCGATGAGTCGGTCACGTCCCCGAATTTTCTCAGGCGTTCGCACGGTACCGTCAATGGGGGGAAACACGGGACCGTCCGACGACTGGAATCGGGAACAACACGATTTCGCGTACGGGTATTTCCGCACATCCGCGGACGACGCGCCATCTGTCTCCGATTGGCGACGGTCCGCGCATTGCCGTAGACTGCGTGCCGGTCTCGTCGGAGCCGCGCAGCAGGCAGTTTTCGTAACGGGTTTGCACTGCGGTGACACGCCATTGAACATAAGACAGGCGCCTGACTCCGCGATGCTGCGGCAAAAAGTCCGGGATTCGCGCTCGACACAGGGGAGAGAGCAAACATGGCCAGGTATCAACTCACGTACTTTGACTTCGACGGCGGGCGTGGCGAGCCGATTCGTATCGCTTTGCATGCCGCCGGCATCGCGTTCGACGACATGCGATTGTCATTCGCCCAGTTTTCCGAGATGCGCAAGTCCACGCCCTTCAACTCCCTGCCCGTGCTGGAGATCGACGGCGTAGCGATTACGCAATCCAACGCCATGTGCCGCTACATCGGCAAGCAAGCCGGCCTTTATCCAACGGATGACATGCAGGCGCTGTACTGTGACGAGGTGATGGACGCGATCGAGGACATGACACATTACATCGTGCCGACCTTCAGCCTGCAGGGAGATGAATTGAAAGCGGCGCGCCAGAAACTCGTCGACGGCTGGCTGTCGACCTACGTGCGCGGCCTCGGGAAATTACTGGCGCGCGGCGGCGGCAAGTATTTCGCAGGCAATCGCCTGACGGTGGCGGACCTGAAGATGTTCGTGACGACCCACTGGCTGACCTCCGGCAGCCTCGATCACGTGCCGACGGACCTGGTGCAGCGACTCGCGCCGGGGCTGGTCGAACACGAGAAGCGCGTCGCCGGCGAATCGGTCGTCAAGAAGTACTACGCATCCCGGAAGTAAACCGCGCATTCGCCGAAGAGCTGCGCGCGGGCCGGCGCGACTTGCCCGCCGCTCAGATCTTGCCCGTCACGCGATCCCAGAACTCCTCGCGGTGATTGCTCCGAGGGAACGGCTCGTCCGGCACCGGCTTGCCGAGAAACTTGCACAGCGGCCCCCACCCTTCTTTCACCTGGTAGACCAGCAGCCGGTCCGCCGGGATCGCCGCCCGGACGGCCTCGTTGTGGCGCACGAAGGCCTGCATCAGCCGGTCGCGGTCCAGGTCCGGCGGAAACCCGGTGTGCACGACGACGTCGTTCGCCATCTCCAGCCAGTCCCTGAGTTCGGGCGGCGCCGCGTGCCTCTCGGCGAGCAGCTTGTAGATCGTGTGTGAAAAGCTGTCGGCCCAGCTCTCGGGGCTGCGCTCCGTATGTACGAACCTCGCGGACGGATACGCTTCGTTCAGTTCGCGAAAAAACCCCGCCGTAGGCCAGTCCACCGCACTACTGTATCCGCCGTAACTCGCCCGCCAGTCCGGGCGGCCGTCGAGCGCTGCACGCCAGAGTGGAACCTGTTCCGGGATGTTATGCAGCACCACTTCCATGTGGTGACACGGGCCAAGGCCCAGCCGATTGATCGCGAGCTTGAGTGAATAGGTACCCGTGCGTCCGACGCCCGTGCCGATTACTTGAATGGTCATCAGCGGTCTCCCACCGTATTGAAGGAAGGAGGTTACTCGATCTCGACACGCTGACACTAGTGAGCATTGACGCTGTCGCAGGCCAGCCCGATCAGGGAAGCTGACCGAGATACCCGTCCAGCGCCGGACCCCATCGGTCGGGGTCGTTAATGATGAAGTGCCCGTTCAGGCCGGGAGCGCGAGTGAACTCTTCGAACGCGCCGAAGCCGCCCGCGATGGCGTAGTCGTCGAACAGGCCGCGCGTGTACGGCAGCGAATAGAACGAGTCATTGGAAGCATAGAGCCACAGCGTCTGGAGCGGAAAGGCGGCGCCACGCCGGAAAAGCGCCCGGTTGATCTGCAGGTGGTCGCCGCAGCCCTCGGCGATCCAGCCGCCGACGAAATTCACGGCACCCAGGTACACGTCGGGGCGCCTGGCGACCAGGGCAATCGACAGGATGCCGCCCCGGGACGTACCGCTGACGAGCATCCGCGTCGTGTCCACGTCCGCCCGGCCGCGCACCCAGTCGGTGATGACGTCGAGATCCGCGAGCGCCCGGTCGGCGCCCGCGAGGGCGGCGTCCAGCTCGCAGGAGTAGCCGCTGCGGTCCGGCGTGAAGCCCTCGTCGTAGAGTCCGTCCGACAGCCCCCGGCCGCGCCGCTGCGGGAAGATGACCTGCCAGCCGCGCTCGACGAAGAACAGCGAGATCGGCTTGTGCGTAAACGTGAGGCGGAACAGGTCCGGATCCGAGCCGCTGCCCGTCGATCCGTGGTTGACAACGATCGTCGGGAAGCGCTCGCCGGTCAGCGGCCGAAAGACGACCGCCTCGAGGCTCACGGGCATGCCGTCCTCGACGAACCGCGTCGGGATGCGCTCGTCCGAGCGCTGGGCGAACTGCCGGCAGACGCCGTTTTCCAGAACGCTGTCCGAGCCGCAGTCGTCACGTACCGGCGGCGGCTCGATGCGCGGCTCGCCGCCCCCGCCACCGCAGGCCGCGAGGACAAGGACGAGAAAGATGACGCACAGCAGCGCCAGGATGCGGCTATTGATAAGATTGCGCGGGTTCATGCGGCGACCCTCAGTAAGTGAACGAGGGTAGCCAAGGTATTGATTTCGCGGCGACCGGTGACGTCCGCGGGACGAATGGCGGCCTCGAGGGACGAATGACAGCTGCAGGGAGACGAGTATGAACCGCTCGGCCCGGGTCGGCGCGGCGCAGCGCACGTGGGTCCAGGCCTGCGCATGGGTCGCACTGGTCACGGTGCTCTGGGGCACCGACCTGTACGTCAAATTCTCGGAGCGCGACGCGTTCGGCGTCGGCAAGGACGACTATCGTCTGGTGGTCGAGCAGGTGACCAGCGGCCTCGGGGTACTGGCGATGATCCCGCTGCTGGTCTACTGGCTAGGGCTGTTTCCGCCGACGCGGGACCGCTGGCCGGCGGCTGTAGTCGGCCATACTTTCGGTACGATCATGTTTGCGTTCGGCCATTACACACTGATGGTCGCGCTGCGCGCTGCCTGGTACGGCGCGACGGGCTTCCCGTATATCTGGCGTCAGCCCTTCGTTCAGAACCTGATTGTCGAATACCAGAAAGACATCAAGATCTACTTCGGCATCCTCGTGATCGTGCTCGCTTGGCGCGCGGTGGTCGGACGCGAGGGTGGCGTCAATTCGTCACAGGGTACAACAGCACCACCGCTACCGGACCGGCTGGTCGTGCAGACCGGGCAGGGAACCAGCGTCGTTGCCTTCGACGACATTCGATATCTCGAAGCGGCGCGCAATTACGTCGTCGTTCATGCCGGTGAGCGCGAATATCTCGTCCGCGACACTATTGCTAACCTGTATATCCGCCTGGACGCCACCCGCTTTCTGCGGACGCATCGCAGCTTCATCGTCAACGTCGACACCGTACGCGAGATCCGCAACGTGGATTCGTCGACGAAGATCCTGCTCGATGGAGGACACGAGGTGCCGCTCAGCCGCGGCTATCGCGACAGCGTCAAGGCGGCGCTGGGACGTTAGTCCAGCGCCGGCTATAAGCGTTTTGCGAGGCGCTGCAATCGGAGAGCAACAGCTAGTCGTCTGTGTCCCGATCGAAACTCCCGCTTGCGAGGAAAAACAGCGTTTGCCGGATCGCTTCGTTGTTGTTGATTACAAATGTATGGCCGGAGTCCATCACGAGGAAGTCGGTCATGTTCTCCAGCCTGGCGCTTTCGATCGTGAGGGAGCCGCCGGCGGGGCTTCAACTCTCTGCATGTATGCGCAACCGGCGTTGGCAAGCAGCGCAGCTATTACAAAGATTCTTTTCATCATGATCTCAGGGAACGGGTGGGCGCCGGGGAAATAGACAAGCATACGATATCAAGAATCATAGGTCCGGAGTCGTTCTGACTTGCGAGGGCTCTTCGGCCATTCGAGGTCGGCTTTTCCCAGGAGCGGACGTCTCGCCAGCACGAAAAGGGTCGATTTCGAGTGCAGGTATCGGCCAAGAGCGGCCGGTGAACCATTAAGAACTAACGCCCATTACATCCTGCATTTTTGCCGTGTCGACATACTGCTGAAACTTGGTGATCTTGCCATCCTCAACGGTCGAGACGTGGCAAACCTGGCAGTCCATTTTCTTGCCCGTAGCATTGTGTTTCGCAGCATACCGACCTTCGACGGTGACGACGGATCCCGAGTCGTGGAACTGACCCGGATGCACGGTGAACACCTCCCAGTCATCGCCCATCTTCGCAAACAGGTTTTCAACGACGGCGTCCGGCCCTACCCATCCATCTCCTGAGTCATACGGACTACCCTCGGCCTCGCACCACAAAACCTCCGGGTGGAGTAATCCAAGAACTGTCGGCATGTCGCCGGTACCAAAAGCTTCATATAGCGACTTCACAACATCAGCGCTGCTCATTTGACGCTCCTTTTTCTTTTTGAGTGACAGCCATCGGCGAATGCCGGACAATCCAGCTAATTCCTGACCAGGGGCCACTTACGGCCAGTAGCGGCCGGTCAGCTGCGAGAATTGCCGAGCATCTGCGCCAGCTTGTTGATCGTGTTCAGATTCCTTGCCGTCATCACAACGCCCGGAAATGCTCTGTGCATCTTCTGAACTAGGATAGATCGGCCGATGCCATTCGGGGCATGGAAATAGAACACACGGCCGACAAGAGCAAAGTCCTCCGAGCTAGCCTTGATCGACTCCAGAAAGTCGTAGTCTACTGACGTCGGCACCCTATCACAAAAGAACAAATGTACCGTCTTGCCAGCATCGGCGTTGTAGGGGTTATTCGAAAGCGCCTTCTCGAATTCCTCCCTGCTCAGAATGAAAACTCCAGGTCGGAAGCCAAACTCTCGCTCTATCAGATCGGAAATCTCTTCTGTCGGTCTGGTCGTGCTCTCCAAAACGATATTGCCACTCTGGATGTATGTTCGGACGTTGCGGAACCCGACGTCTACCATGAGCGATTTCAGGTCGCGCATCGGTACACTGTGCTTGCCGCCGACATTGATGCCACGGAGTAATACGATCCAGGAGTCCATTGACGTATTGAAAATACTCAAATTCTCGATTTCTCAGATCCAGCGCAAACATGAAACTCAAGCGCAGCTGGTCTTCTGCGGACATTTCACCGTTGGACACAAATTTCGCGAATACATCCGCATTCTGAAAGTTTGCTCAGAGAGAAGCCACGTCATTGGCGACCAGGGATTGGCGAGACTCGGATCGGAGAAGTTCATTGTTCTGGCAAATTTCAATCGCCAGAAACGCGATTCCGCCAACAACAGCAACATTTGCAATAAGCGTCAGCCATTCGTTGATCCCGGAACTATTCATGTTCAATCACTTCGCAAAATGAGTGCGATGTCGACAGGCTTGTCGATGGCCGCTCTGGGTCATTGGTCGTCATTGTAGACCAATTTCGCCAAATGACGCCTTCCGGGCGGTTACCGGACACGCAGCAAGGACGACAGGCAGCTTGCACCGAAAGCGGTCATTCAGGCAATGCGAAATCAGCGAACGTGGCCGGCGGCTAAGGGCCAGAAGCGGATGCTCATGCGAGCAAGCGAGCGCCGCTATTAGAAGATCACCTGGGTTCAATGCCGTTAGGCGCCGAGTTGGGCAGCGAGGTCCAGAAAATCCCTTGCGTTGACATCAAAATCGGCCTCCGGGGTCGTATCGACCTCGACATCAGGCCCATACTCCAGGGGTCGTGGAACAAACCCGGCCTTGAAACCTACTGACTGCGCAGCTCTAAGATCTCCCTTGTGTGCCGCAACCATCATGATGTTTTCGGCTGGTAAATCGAGAAGATCAGCCGCTGTCGCATATACCTCGCGATCCGGTTTGTAGTGCCCAGAAAGTTCTGCCGACAGAACACAATCCCAAGGAAGCCCTGCATTCTTTGCCATATTCGTAAGCAAGGAAACATTTCCATTTGATAATGTCGCTAGAACGAATCGCGACTTCAAACGATTGAGTCCGGGCACACTATCCGGCCACGGTAACAGGCGGTGCCAGGACCGGTTGAATTCGTCGATCTCCTGCGATGAAAGGTTGTGGATGCCAAACTCGTCCAGCAAGTCCACGAGTATCAGGCGGTGAAGGTCGTTAATGTTCATCCACGGCAAATCACCGGTGCGCACTCGATTCATTGCAGGACCATAGCCTGCGCGCCATGCATCCGCGAACGCCTCCCAATCTGCGTCGATACCTTTTCGTCCAGACAGAAGCTGTCCTTCTCTAATTACGGAGCTCCGCCAATCCACGACGGTACCAAATACATCAAAGGTCAAAGCCTTGATGTTACGCAAAGACTTTTGTCTATCAGTGGATTCCTCAGCAGCCGCTTCCGAGATTACGGCAGCAGTCAGAGCCACCGCCCCCGTTGTTAGCCCGGCAGTCACAACATCTCGGCGACTTAGCATCGGTCTATCATCATCCACGCCATGGTTAGGGTTACTGGTCATGACCTTGACCCCCATTCATTTCTTTGTCCTGCTGAACCTGCGGGCCCCACTAGCGCCTGCTATAGGTCATTAGCCGTCATTGTAGACCAATTCCGGCTAACGGCAGCTATTGCGCGGTTAGCGGACCGTCTACCCCAACGACCGACAGCTTTCACAGAAAGCGGTCATTCAATCAATGCGAAATCAGCAAATCTGGCCGGCGGCTAACGGCCAAGAGCAGCCGTTGCTGCCACTTACTTTGACTAACTTTCTAACCAGTACTCGCATTCGGTCAGTCACCGACACGTACACACTGCTTGCAGTTTATTTAGTGCTATTCGTACTATCTGTGCATGAGCTCAATCAGGCAGAAATTTCGTCGTCTCACGGATCTTGAGGCTGTGACCATCGCTTACATTCAACGACGAGAACCCTGCACGCCCTACGAAATCCGGCGCAGTTTCGAAAAATCGACAACGACTCGATTCAGCAGCAGTGCCGGTTCTATATATCCGCTGATCAAGAGGCTGCATGAACGCGATCTGCTCGAAATGGTGGACACACTGTCGGACGGCCGCGGAACACAACAGTATTCAGTTACTCCCAAGGGCCGCAGCATGGTTCGGGATTGGATAACAGGGCTGGGTGACCCAGGAATGATCGGTGTGTATGACCCGATTGGATCACGACTGTTGAACCTCAGCCTGCTGCCGAAGGATGAGCAGATTGAGTGGCTGAGGAAGACTATTGATCTGGTCAAGCGTCAAGAAACTGTGGTCCGTGACTATGAAGAACAGGAGTTCGTCGGCGACGCACGACTGTATGAAATTCTTCGGTCAACCCGACGAAAGGAGAGCAAGCTGAGACAGGGCATGTTGCAGCTTGCTTTGGTTGCACTTCAGGAGAACTAGCATGGAAAGTCGCGGTCGTGTCGGCGTTGTTTCGATGGTGCTGGCGGCAGTAACAATGTTCACGTGTATTGCGATCGCGCACACCGACAGCGATTTGTCGCTTAAAGCAGATGCAGCAATTGATTCGCTGGAGCATCGAGGTTATCGCGGCTCCGTGCTCGTCGATTGGGACGCCGGCCATGTCTATCATCGAGATTCAGGCGTCGAGAACAATCGGCATTGCATGCCATCCTATTGGATAGCATCGATTACCAAGCAATTTACTGCGGTAGGCGTTCTCCTGCTCCACGAGCGCAAGATCCTGGACATTCGCGATTCAATTGCCGATTACCTCCCCGGTGTACCTTTTGACAAGTCGGGCATTACCGTGTTTCATCTGTTGACGCACACATCTGGCCTGCGACAGCAATATGCCGCGGACGGAATAGCGAACCGTGAAGCCGCGCTCAAGGCGTTGCTCGCGCCACAGCTGAAAACTAAACCCGGTGAAGAGTTTTCCTATGCGAACGACAATTACAATCTGCTCGCAATAATTCTGGAAATACTATCGGGCCAATCATACGAGGCGTTCATCGAAAACGAGGTCATGCGACCGGCTGGAATGACCAATTCTGGTTTCTGGGGAATGGAAATTGAGAATGGCACCTGTGTGCCTCCGGTTGCCACACCGCTCGACGAACAAGCCATGAAAGCGAACTGGGGGTTTCGCGGCGCTACCGGAATGAGGGCTTCTGTACGTGACTTGCATGCCTTCATGCGTGCACTAAGGAACGAAAAGATCCTCACAAAGGAAAGCGTCGAAATGTTGCAGGGGAATCACGTTACCCTTCGAAGCGGTACGGAAATTGGCTTCAATTGGTTTGGACAGCGGAATGATGACGGGATCTACATGAAATTCTCCAGGGGCCAAGAAGCGTTTGGAGGGAACGCGGTAATTTTCGAGTATCCGTATCAAGGAACAGTAATCATTGCCGCGACTAACGCCGGGCCGGCGGAGTCGGGAGAAGGTCCTGTAGAAGGTTGGTCCCGAATCGCGCACAAGGCGATGGCGGAAATTTTCGTGCCTCAGTGATGGACAAATGACCACTTTGGGTCAGTAGCCGTCATTGTCGCTGACTCCAGGCAAGCGGCTGGTTCCGGCCAGAACCCGTCATTCCGCAGGCACGGTCTTCGAGGAAGGTGTTGATTGATTGATCTTTGCTCTTTCTGGCTCTTCGCAGTGCCTAACCAACCGTATCGTAGAGCGAGAATCCGTTCACAAACATGTAAAGCAGCAGGGCAAGGACAAAGATCGCGTGAAATTTCTCGTTTCGAGTAAGAATCGCGGTAACGGAGAGTGCCACGATAACGAACTGCGCTACGGGGTATTGGATTCCCAGGCTGTAGTAGTAATCCATGCCCTTGATCAAAGCGTCAGCAACGTCGATTAATTGCGAAAGAATGAACACCCCGAAAAACCAATTGCGTTTCGCATAGAAATAGTCCTCGAAGCCGACATAGCCGGAAAAATCTCTTGGAAACAAGAGTGCACACAACAGAAACATCAGAAACGCATATAGAATAACGAACAAATAAATGCCGAAAGTCCACGTCTCCACCAGTTGGAGCCTGAACTCCCACCACCACCAGAACACCGTTAACAAGAACATGTACGACACCCAGCAAAGATGAACCCAGTAGGGTTTTGCTTGCTCGGGATGCTGGATAAGCCGAGTCACACCCATCAGCAACTGCGCCATTCCAAGGCCGATGATGATCGACGTAAGGACCGCTACATACTCGAATATTTCCATCTAGCGAAATCCGCTTTGCAAAGTCCGAACGTAAGTGATGCTATTTTGGTGTGCTTGCACCGTCAAAGCTGCAGACATTGTCACGATCGTTGGTTCGCCCGCATACGAATGGCCGCAATGGGTTGCGGATTCAATCGATCGCCGCAACACATTCGGCAAATTTCTCTGCCGGTGAATAATAACCTAGTGTTTTCCTTGGCCGCTCGTTGAGTCGACG